>OLRZ01001834.1_pt1 | contig 13428 bp, 10 predicted proteins | sample 1671931 | NCBI WGS metagenome assembly OLRZ01 (sample SAMEA3136627, study PRJEB25190) | human gut metagenome | reverse complement strand
GTCACCTTACCGCACCCGGAGCCTGCTCGCTCGCATATGCTCAACCTGGACTGCGTTAACTGACCTACCAAAAAGGGACAGGTTTGTTTTGGCAGGTTTTATCTGGGGAAATATCGCGAGGCAGTCGCTCCCCTAGCACCCATCTAACTTCGAGAGGCACTAGAGAGGCGACCCGGCTGCATCTACTTCTTCCGATATCGGCGGTTACGACTCGTCGATGAACCCATTACTTCGATGAGCCCTTTATCCGCCATTTTTGGCAGATGGTAACGGACAGACGAAATTCTGACCCCCGATGCAACCGCTATTTCTCGCGCCGTCATATCCACTTCGGCGCTGAGAGCCTCCAGGATCCTATCCGCTGTCGAAGCTGACGATTCTCTGCTCATATCGATAATCTCAAACGTGTCTTTGCCACATTTTGACAGGACATGTTTATCGACAAGGTCCCCGCAGATCAGACGAATGTCATCCGAATCCCACTTCAGGGCCTCTCGTATTTTTTGAACATCGCATACGCACCCATGCTCCCGCATAAACATGAGCAATGTTTCTTCGCGATCCGTCAGCTCGGCGCCCACATGGCTCTGAATCCACGTGCGGTTTTCAGCAAGCTCCGCCCCGTGCCGGGAAAGCAGCACCGTAAACGAATCGGCCTTAACGATAAATTTCGGCCTGCCAAGCGAACGAGACTCCATCTCGCGAATCATAGCCGGGATACCAGATCCCTGGCTTTCCGCAACGGCCCCCTCGGCATGCTCTAACGGCGTCGCCCCCATTAGGCTCATGAGCTTTGGGTTTCGGCAGCGCGATTCCCCGTCTGCAAGATTGTCCACCGTCTTTCCGCCCCAAAGCCCGCCAGGGTTTTTGATCTCTATTCTGTCTGGATAGATATCGACACTCACGGCCTGCCCCACAAACATGGGCGAATATTCTCGATGGATGCAGGCATTTGCCAAGGCCTCGCGCAAAACCTCCTGGGGAACTTCCCAATCCTCCCTTCTGCCAGCGCCTTGCACTATCGTCGCTTTGCGCAAGTTTCGTCCAATCGCGGCAAGGGCATCTTCGATGCAAGCCGGAATCGGGCCATCGCACAACTGGCGGTCAATAAACCGGGGTTGCCCGGGTGCAGATTTTTCCACATCGGAATGAACGGCGACATCGATCATCAGTTTGGGATAGAACTGCTGGGGGTAAATTCCCGCCGACAGAAGCCCCGCGAGCTTCACGGCACCATCCTTTGTAGTGATATTGAGTCTGACCAGCTGCTTTTCCAGCGTATCGGCCCCGCGCAAAACGCGCGGGGTCTGTAGCCGGCGATTTGCGATAATAGACCGCACGACATCTGGATCCAAATCCTCGACCGTTGCCTCCGAAACCACCGTGCCGTCTGCATCGCTCGGAAGCAACGCACTCTGCAGCTCATATAGCTCAGCGGGTGACATCTTGATATCTTTATCATCCACGCGCTTGTAGCTACCGTTCTGCACGCCGCGCGCGCCGATATAGCAAGGCTTCGCTTTAAGCTCAAGTTCAAAGATGCGCACCAGAAGCACCTGGAGCCCGTCGACCTCGCCTCGATCAAGCTCGTACCGCGGCGCATGGGTCACCACTGCCGCTGAGCCTCCGTCTCCGATACCCGAAACAAACTGATCGCGCACCCTATCGATAGCAAAGTTAGCCGAAGGAACAAACCCTTCGGCTTCGTTCAGGCCCAAAATAATGAGTCCACCCGCAGTGTTCGCAAAAGCGCTCACTGTCTCCCATACGTCTGCGCTCAATTTATTCGTGCAGGCTTTAACTTCTACCGATGCGTCATCAGTCCCCCGCCTGCGAAGGCGCTCAACGATAAGGCCAAGAGGTTCATCCAGCAGCATTGGCATTCCGTCTCTCTAAAACGATAGATTTATCTCTCTAAAGTATAGTATATCTCTCTAACTTTAGAGAGATAGGCATCTTATTTTAGAGAGATATTTAGAGAGATGCATCGAATTCACTGCTAGATTTCCTAATGCTATCTCTTTAACTGACCTTCTCTTTAAAGAGACATTTAGAGAGACGAGCGCGACCTCTCTAATCATGGGTTCCTCTCTTTAAAGTGCGCACATCCCAACCGTACCTTAAGCTGCGGTGAAATAACTCACGATTAACCTGCCAAAAAGGGACAGGTTTGTTTTGGCAGGTTTTATCTGGGGAAACGCCGAATAGCCCTACATCCACAACCGCCGCAGCTCCATATGAGGCAAATGAATCAGTAGCGTCTATCCTAAATCTTGAGTATTTGTTCGACAGAACGGCCCCTGCCGGCTCCTGCTAGACTGGTAGATTCCCAACCGTCCATCCAGGAGCCTCAATGTCGCGCAAGTCCGCCTACAAGCAAGTACTTTCCATCGGCACCGCCGTGGTGCTGGGGTTTGCGCTGTTTACGGGATCGCTCGACGGAGCTCCCAAGCTGCTGTCGCCGCAAAGTGATGAACAGGCGGCAGCTCTGGCCGAAAAACAAAACGAAAGTCCCAGCCGCACCGACGACGAGGCGGACCTGGTCGATCGGCTCGAATCAGGAACGGCGAGCTCCCCGGACCCTCAAAACAGCCAGGACTCTGGCGATGGCTCCGATTCCGCCGCAACCGACACCGGCGACGGCGCTTCCGCGGACAGCGCCGCCACCCCCATCGACGAGGTCGAAAACCCCGACCTCAACCGCGCCCGCGGTGTTTATCTCAGCAGCATTCCCGACTACGCCGGCAACCCCTACGTTGCCCTTCGCGCCGACAGCACGCACCCGCTCGGCACGCCGTCATTCACACTCGATGAATACGATCGCGCCACCGAAGAGGGCTGCTTTAAGAAATTCTCCAAGCTTGACAGCCTGGGCCGCACCCGCAAAGCGCTCGCCTGCGTGGGCCCCGAATCACTCGGTCAAGGCGAGCGCGGCGATATCTCGCGTATCCATCCCGCTGGATGGCGCCAGCAGCGCTACGACTTTATTCCGGGCCAGAGCCTCTACAACCGCTGCCATCTCATCGCCTGGTCGCTCTGCGGCGAAAACGCCAACCGCAAGAATCTCCTCACCGGCACGCGTTATCTCAACGAGACAGGCATGCTGCCGTTTGAGGAGCAGATTCTCGACTACATCCGCGAGACGGGCAACCACGTGCTCTATCGCGTCACACCCATGTATAACGAAGAGGAACTTGTCTGCCGCGGCGTGCGCCTTGAGGCGCAATCGGTCGAGGACCACGGCAAGACCCTCTGCTTCCACGTGTACTGCTACAATCTGCAGCCGCACGTGCAGATCGACTACGCCACCGGCCGCAACCAGGCATCCGGAGACTAGTGCCGACCGCACCGCCCGTAACCCAAAAATGATTCGTTTTCCTCCGTCCCCATGGGATCAAAAAAGGCCGCCCTGGATTACCCAGGGCGGCCTTTTCGTCAGCGTCCACATTGCAGGCAACGCCACACGCTACTTGGCGCGACCCTCCTCATAGCGCTCGACCAGCTTGGCCTGAACGTCATAGGGAACCTGCTCATAGCCAGCGGGCTTCATGGTAAAGTCACCCGTGCCGCGCGTGATAGAGCGCAGGCGCGTCGAGTAATCCGTCAGCTCGGCCAGCGGCGCCTGGGCAATAACCACGGTATCGCCGCGCTCATCGGTCTCCATGCCCGTCACGCGACCGCGCGATGCCGAGATGTCGCCCATCACGGCGCCGGCGTAGCTCTCGGGGATAGTCACCGTGATTTCCTCGATGGGCTCCAGCACCACCGGGTCGGCATCGGCGCATGCCTTGCGCAGGCCGATGCGAGCCGCCGCGCGGAACGCCATCTCGTTGGAGTCGACGCTGTGATACGAGCCGTCGTACACAGCCACGCGAATGCCCGTGAGCGGATAGCCGGCAATGATGCCGTCCTTCATGGTCTCCTGGACGCCCTTGTCCACGGCGGGGATCAGCGAGCGCGGAATGCGGCCGCCCACGACCTCGTCCACAAACTCATAGCCGTCGCTCGTGCCGTCGGGCCCAATGAGCGGCTCCACGCGCAGCCAGCAGTCGCCGTACTGACCGGCGCCGCCGGTCTGCTTCTTATGGCGGCCCTGGGCACTTGCCGTACGGCGAATGGTCTCGCGATACGGAATGCGGATCGGAACGCTCTTGGCCACGACCTTGGTGCGATCCTCCAAACGGTTAAGCAACACCGAAACCTGCGCCTCACCCACGGCGGAGATGATAGTCTGGCCCGTCTCCTCGTCACGATCGATGCTCATGGTCGGATCAGCCTTGCACGCCTTCTCGATAAACGTGTAGAGCTTCTCTTCGTCCCCGCGATTCTCGGCCTCGATGGCAATGCGGTACTGCGAGTTGGGGAACTTAAACGCCGCAGCCTCGACCTTGCCGGTAATCGAGAGCGTATCACCCGTCTCTGCCGCCAACTTGGGCGCCACGATAATGTCGCCGGCATAGGCGTGACCGACCTCGGTCATGTCGCGGCCGCACATCACATACAGGTGAGCCAGACGATCGCTCTTGCGGGTACGCGCGTTGACCAGCTCAAGGCCCGGCTCAAGCGTGCCCGTCAGCACCTTGATAAAGCTGATGCGGCCCTGCTGCGGATCGGCCAGCGTCTTAAACACAAACGCCACCGGACGGTCATCGTCGCTCGAAATCTTGAGCGAATCGCCGTCGATAAGCGGCATCTCGCCGTAGTCGGTCGGCGCCGGGAAGTACGTTGCGATGTCATCCATCAGCGAGTTGACGCCCTGTTCCTTAATGCAATCGCCCGCAAAGACCGGCACAAAGATGCGCTCGGCGATCGCCTTCGACAGCAGGCCTTCAAGCTCCTCCTGCGTCAGCGTCTCCTCGCCTTCCAGGTACTTCATCATCAGCTCATCGTCAGCCTCGGCCACCAGCTCGCACAGATGGTCATGGGCCTCCTCAGCCTGGGCACGATACTCCTCGGGAATCTCCGACTCAACGGCTTCGGTACCATTGCAATGGCGCGCCTTCATGCGCACCAGGTCGATGATGCCGTCAAAGTCCTCGCCCTCGCCCCAGGGAAGGGTCACGGCGCCCAGGCGCGTGCCAAAGCGCTCCTGCAGCAGGTCCATGGTGGTCGTAAAGCTGGCCTCGGAGCGCGACAGACGGTTCACGAACACCGCACGCGCCAGACGCAGATCCTCCGCCGCATACCAAAGCTTGACGGTCGTAGGCTGCGGGCCGGCCTCGGCGTCGACCACAAACAGAGCCGTCTCGCAGACGCTCATCGCTGCAAAGGCGTCGCCGATAAAATCGGGGTAGCACGGGGCATCGAGCACGTTGATGCGGGCGCCCTTCCAGTCGATCGGTGCGATGGTCGTCGAGATGGAGAATGAACGCTTGACCTCTTCGGGGTCATAGTCGAGCGTGGGCTTGGTGCCGTCGTGGCCGCCCAGACGGGCGGTCTTACCGGAAAGGTGGAGCATGGCCTCGGCGAGTGAAGTCTTGCCCACCCCGCCTTGGCCTACGAGCACCACGTTCCTTACATTGCCGGTCTTGGGAGCACCCATGATGACCTCCTTGCAGGGTCGCGCGCAATGCGCGACGCCAACGGGGAGAGTTCGCGGTCGGTGCCGTCCCGGGAGCAGCATGGTCGGCAACCGAGCCGACTCACCCTCCAAATGTCCTATGCCACCACCCTACCCTCACGGGCGGCTGTCCATGCATACCTTTCGGCGCACGTATGAATACAGGCGGCGAGAGGAAGAGACAAGCTTGTGAGGCGATTATTGAACCCCGTCGATGCAAACAAAAAGCCGCCACAGACCGTAAGACCTGCGGCGGCTTCGCCTCAATTAATAGTTGAGTAAATGCCTGAGCCTACCCCTCGATACGGCTCAAGAACTCACGGGTACGTTGCTCTCGCGGGTGATCGATAACCTGCTCGGCCGGACCCTCCTCGACAATGCGGCCTCCGTCCATAAAGACCACGCGATCGGCAACATCGCGCGCAAACTGCATCGCGTGGGTCACGATCACCATCGTCATATTCTGCGCGGCAAGGTCTTTAATGACACGCAGCACCTCGGCCGTTAGCTCGGGGTCGAGCGCCGAGGTCGGCTCGTCAAAGAATAAGATTTCCGGATCGAGCGCCAGGGCGCGGGCAATACTCACGCGCTGCTGTTGACCGCCCGAAAGCTCACACGGAACCTTGTTCTCGTTGCCCACAAGCCCCATCTGAGCAATCAATTCATGCGCACGAGCTTCCGCCTGCTCGCGCGGGCGCTTGAGCACGCGGATCGGCGCGTCGATGATGTTTTTCATCACGGTATAGTGCGGGAACAGGTTGTAATTTTGGAACACCAGGCCGAATCGCGAGCGCGCCTGCTTGGGCACATCGCCCTTCGCATAGACCGCGCCCGAACCCGCATCCGTCGCAACGGCAAGGTCACCAAACGAGAGCGAGCCTCCGTCGAGTGTCTCGAGCAGCGTGGCACACCGCAGCAGCGTGGACTTGCCGCCACCCGAAGGCCCGATAATCGCCACGACCTCGCCACGCTTTACCTCGAGCGAGATATCCTTGAGCACCTCATTGCCGCCAAACGCCTTACGCGCGTTCGATATATTCATTACCGAATTAATCATGGTAGTAATCCAATTTTTTCTCGGCGGCGCCCAGCAGCATCTCGACCACAAAGTTAAAGACCCAGTAGATCAACGCTGCAATCGCAAACGGCACCATGCTCACTTGCGAGGCGACCAGCGCCTTGGCTGTCGAGAACATCTCCCCCACGCCGATGGCAAACGCCAGCGACGTGTCCTTGACCAGCGTGATGATCTCGTTGCCCATCGCCGGCAGAATACGCTTGGCGACCTGCGGCATCACAATGTACAAAAACGTCTGCAGGCGCGAGTAGCCCAGCACCTCGGCGGCCTCGTATTGACCGCGCGGAATGGACTGCAGGCCCGAGCGATAGATCTCGGCAAAGTAACCGGCGTAGTTGATGATGAACGCTACGACGCACGCCGTCCACTTGGAATCGGGCGTTAGCGAAATGCCGAACACGTAGTACGGGGCAAAGTAGATGGCAAACATCTGCAGCATGAGCGGCGTGCCGCGCATAACCGAGATATAGATGCGCGCAATCCAGCGGAGCGGCGCAATTTTGCTCATGCGCATAAACGCCACGGGAATTCCCAGCGGAATCGACCCGAGCAGCGTCAGTACAAACAGCTGCAAACTGACCAAGAATCCCTGGCCAAGCATCTGCATCATGACCTGAATAGACAACCTAAGCTCTCTTTCACAGCAACAGAACAGCGAACCCAATGCTAAAGCGGGTTTTCCAGGTGCCCGAGTTTGCCGTGAAAGAGGAGCGCCGCGTACTAAATGTACGCAAGCGACGGTTTGAACGGCAAAATCGGGTGCCTGGGAAAGCCGCTATTTCAGAATCCAGTTGTCGAAGGAAAGACCGTAGCTCGCATACTTGTCGCACAGGTCCTTGACCGTGCCGTCCTCGTAGAGCGCCTTGAGCGACTCGGTCACGGCGTCGGCCGACTTGGTGTCGCCCTTCTTAAAGCCGACGGCGTAGTGCTCGCTGGACAGCGGCTCATCAAGCTGCGTATAAGCATCGGGCTTGGCGGCAAGCTGATACTGGGCAATCGAAAGGTCGCAAGCCACGGCATCGACCGCGCCGCTCTCGAGCTGCATAAACGCCGTGTTGTACTCACCGATGGTGTCGAGCGTGGCAAACGTCGCCGCCAGATCCTTCTGGTCACCCTCGAGCACATCCTGCGCAGCGGAATCGGTCTGGGTAATCACGGTCTTGCCGGCAAGATCGTCCCAGCTCTTGATGTCTGCATCCTTCTTTACCACCAGCACCTGCTCGTTGAGCATGTACGGCTCGGAGAACGTGTAGTCATCCTCACGGCCCTCCATGGTAAAGCCGTTCCAGATGCAGTTGATGGCGCCCGAGTTAAGCAGCGTATCCTTGGCATCCCAGTCGATGGCCTCGTATTTGACCTCCCAGCCCTGCCTATCGGCAACAGCCTTGGCCAGATCGAGATCAAAGCCGGTGTACTCGCCATCGTCGCCCACAAAGCCGTACGGAGGATAGGACTTATCAAAGCCCACCACGAGCTTCTTGGACTCCGCAGCGCCCTTCACATCCTTGGCTGCGGCAGAACCGGCAGCAGAGCCCTTGCCGGCACCACCGCCGCAACCGACAAGACCAAGGCCCAGCACCGTGGCGAGCGAGCCGGCTAGACCAACAAACTGACGACGAGACATATCGGTGTTCATGGTATTCCCCCTTGATGACACTTTAGTTAGGTAAAGTGAATCATGTAACGTTCAGAATCATACACTCTACCTTGATAAAGTACAAGGGAGGGTTTGCCCGGCATGGGCGGGGAGCAAACATCGTTGGACTTATCACTGACACGAAATGGACGCTTGCATATCGTCCGCTAGCTTGGCACGGTACAATGTTTTCAGATTTCAATTTGTAAATTAGTGGGGTTAATTCATGGCAGAATCTCGTGCGGAGCGTAAGGCTCGTCGTGCTTTGATCGAGGCGGCTGAGGGGTCGAAGGAGGAGAAATCTTCTACGAAATCCAAGTCTTCTAAAGCTGCAAAAAGCAAACCGACCAAGAGCAGGGCTAAGACCAAGCGTTCTGACTCTCGTCGAGGCGGGGATAAAGCGCCTCAGACTCGTTCCAAGCGCTCGCATAAAGATCGGGTTTCGTCTGCGCGTAAGGCCGTGGACCCCAAGTCTCCCTGTTCGATCATGAAATCTTGCGGTGGGTGCACGGCGCTCAATCGTCCTTATAAGAAGCAGCTCGCCGCCAAGCAGGCTGCTATGGAGGAGCTTTTTGCTTCGCTTTGTGAGCGTGAGGGCATTGCTGTAGATCCTATTCGTGGCATGGGTGTCACCCTGGGCGACCCGGGCAAATATCCTGCGCCGCGCGGTTTTCGCCATAAGGCCGCCACTCCCTTTGCCCCCGGCAAAGAGGGCGCTGTCCGCTGCGGCTTTTTTGAGCGCGGCACGCACAGAATCGTTGCTGTTCCCGAATGCCCCGTCGAGGCACCGGGCGCCCGACAGATTCTTAACGGCATCGCGCGTGAGGCTGAGCGCCTGCGCATTCCCGCCTTTAACGAAGACAAGCATCTGGGGCTGCTTCGCTATGCCGTCGTTCGCTGCGGCTGGCGCACCGACCAGATTATGGTCACCCTCGTGACCGCCCAGCGCGACTTGCCGCATGCGCAGGAGTTCTTTGAGGCTGTCGCCGCACTCGATCCGCATATCGTCACCGTTGCCCAAAACATCAACGGACGCCCCGGCAACGCCATCCTCGGCGAGGAAACCCGCATTGTATATGGCGCCGAATGCATGCGCGACCAGCTACTCAGCTGTGAGTTCGATATCTCCCCCACCGCGTTCTACCAGACCAACCCGCAACAGACCGAGCTGCTCTATCAGCTCGCTATCGACGGCATGGATTTGCACCAGGGCGATGTGCTCATGGATGCCTACTGTGGCAGCGGTACCATCGGTCTTTGCGCAGCTAAAGATGCCCAGAACAAGGGTATCGGCATTATGCTGCTCGGCGTGGAGCGCAACCCGGCGGGCATTGCCGACGCACGCCGCAATGCCGAGCTCAACGGCCTCACCCGCAGCGCTTGGTTTATGGTCGACGACGCCACCGATTACATCCTGGATGCCGCCGATAACAACGAGCGGGTCGATGTCCTTTCCATCGATCCGCCGCGCGCCGGCTCCACGCCCGAGTTCCTCGAAGCTGCCTGCGCGCTTAAGCCGCGCCGCATCACCTATATCAGCTGCAACCCCGTAACTCAAGAGCGCGACCTGCATCAGCTCCTCGACGGAGGCTATTGCCTGCTCAAGATCACGCCCGTAGACATATTCCCTCACACCGACCACACCGAAACCGTAGCGGTCCTCGAACGCCGCTAACCGACCTCAGTAGATTTTTGGGACAAGAAAGGGGGCGACCCGCCTGGGCCGCCCCCTTCGCTTGGTTTATTAACTCCGCTACATCCCATTGCGCAGATCGCACACGCCGGCTGCCGCCATCTCGCGCAGCAGCGTCTCGCGGTCGCGCGTCACGATCAAATCCAGCGGGAAGTGAATCTCGTCGAGCATCTTGCGCGCGTGATCGAGCTTGCCAATGGCCATGCCAATGTGGGCATCGGTTGACACGCCAATTCCCACGCCCAGCTCGGCGCAGCGCTCGGCGATCTTGCGGCATACGGCCCAATGCTCAGTGTCGACACCGTGTTCAAGACTATGGTTGTTGATCTCGATAATCTTGTGCTTGGCCTTAGCTGCCAACAGCACCTCGTCGATATCGAACGGCACGCCCGAACGCCCCGTGTGACCCAGCATGAACACCTTGGGGTGCTCCAGGGCATTGATATACATCTCGGTCGTCTGGGCCAGCGTCGCGCCTTCAGCAATCTGCGGATTATGCACGCTCGCAACCAAATAATCCAAATTTCGCGTAACCAAATCGAACAGCGAATGCTGACGGCTGTACGAATCACCGGCAATATCGAGCGTGACAGGAGTGTCCTCGCCAAACAGGCTTCCGTCCAGCGAAACGATATCGGCCTCGGCACCACGCAGCACCAGTACGCCGCTCCAAATGCGCGGCCAGATATCCTGGTTGATAAAGAATTGGTAACTGCGCAGGTCATTGGGGCAAGCCGTAACCATAGAGCTCAGATGGTCGGCAGATCCGAGCACCTGCAGGCCACGCTCTGCCGCCCAGTACACATTCTCCTCAATGGTCGAATATGCATGCGCAGAGAATATCGTATGGGTATGAATGTCACAAGAAAGCAGGTAGGGCATCAGGTCTCCTTATCTGGCACGGCCGTCGCTTATATCATTGTACGCATAGCCTTCGATAGTCGTAAAACCACTCCATCCCAAAGACACAACGTCCATGACAACGGGGTCCGGCTTAACACCAAACCCCGTTTCACGTAAAACATTGTAGGCAGAGCGCTTTACTTTTAACGATATTCGTCCGCCAACTGTTTCCAAGCGGGTAGCGAATTGATAATCGTTTCGTAACTCACGCAATAGCCCAGGCGGAACCAACCCGGCATACCAAAGCTGTCCGAGGGAACCGCAAGCAACTCATACTTCTTTGCACGCTCGCAAAACGCATTCGCATCGGGTTCCAGCGCCTTCACCCACAGGTAGAATGCACCATCCGACTCAACATAGGTGTAGCCGTACTCCGCTAGTGCGTCGGTGAGCGCGGTGCGGTTGCGCGCATAGGCCTCGACATCGCTCGGCTCATCGATGCAATCGATGATTACGCGCTGGAAGAGTGCCGGTGCGCATACAAAACCTAGCGTACGGGCAGCACCCGCAACAGCCGGCATCAGACGGGCAGCCTGCGGATTGGTGTTGGGAACCAAGATCCACCCCACGCGCTCACCCGGCAGCGACAGCGACTTGGAATACGAGTAGCACACGATGGTGTGCTCGTAGATCGAGGGCACCCAAGGCACCTCGGCACCGTACACAATCTCGCGGTACGGCTCATCCGAGATGAGCATAATCGGATTCTCGGAATCGCGCTGAGCGTTGGCCTCGCGCAGAACATTGGCCAGTCGCGTCAGCGTGTCGCATGTATATACGGCACCGGTCGGATTGTTGGGAGAGTCAATGATGACGGCCGCCGTCTTATCGCTGATCGCCTTGAGCACGTTGTCCACGCTCAGCTGGAACGTATCTTCATCGGCGAGCGCCTCAACACACGTACAGCCGGCCTTCTCAATCCAAACGCGATACTCCGGAAAGTACGGGGCGATAACAATAACCTCGTCGCCCGGGTTCGTAACGGCGTTGAGCGTGCAGGTGAGCGAAGCCGCGGCACCCACCGTCATAAAGACGTCTTTGCCCTCATAGCTCGTGCCAAAGCGGCGGTTGAGCGATTCGGCCACAGCGGCACGACATTGCGGCAGGCCCGGTGCGGGCGTGTAGCCGTGCAGCTGGTCGCTCGGCAGCTCCAGGGCCTTCTTAATCGACTCAGCCACGGCAGCGGGCGCTGGAACGCTCGGATTGCCCAGCGAAAAATCGAATACGTTTTCCGCACCGATCTGCGCCTTGCGCTCAAGGCCATAGCTAAAAATCTCACGGATGATGGAGCTTTCCGCACCGCGAGCATACATAGTTTCGTTGATCATCTGTTCCCCTTTCGCATAGGCGCTATTGTACGCTTTAGCCGAGCAAAGTGCCGCAGCAATGTTGATTGGGGACAGACTTAAATGCGTGAAAACGCTCATTTAAGTCTGTCCCCAATCAACAGACGGCCCCATATCGCTCAAAAGAAAAGCCTCCGCAGGTTTCCCCGCGGAGGCTTTCGCCACAAAGACTATTTGTCGGCGTCGGTGTCGGCATCGGCATCGGCATCGACGACGGCATGGTCATCGTCAGCATCATCGGATGCGGCTTCGGCATCCTCCTGCATGGCCGCCTGCGCAAAGGCCGCGGCATCAGCCGCCAGCTCCTCCTCGCTCATACGAGGCGCGCGCTTCTTGGTCGGCATGCCGGCCGCCTTGGCATTGCGCTCCTCCTTGGCCGCCAGGATATCGCCCTCGCACTCAAGGTAGGCGTCCCACTCGTTATCGAGCAGGGCATTCACGGCATCGCCCTCGACAGTCTCGCGCTCAAGCAGCACCTTCGCCATCAGATCGAGCTGATCGCGACGGGCATCCAAGATCTCGACAGCACGACGATGGGCCTCGCGCATGATGCGCTGAACCTCGATATCAATGCGGCGCGCCGTCTCCTCGGAGTAATCCTGATGATCGGCATAGTCGCGGCCCAGGAATACCTGATGCTGCGCCTCGCCAAAGACCTGAGTGCCCAGCTCCTCGCTCATGCCCAAACGTGTGACCATCTCGCGCGCCATCTTGGTTGCGCGCTCCAGATCGTTGCTCGCGCCCGACGTGATGTCATCGCACATGAGCTCCTCGGCAACGCGGCCGCCCAAGAACACGGCGAGCTCGTCGAGCATCTCGTTCTTGGTCTTGAGGAAGTGGTCCTCCTGCGGAAGCTGCAGCGTGTAGCCCAGCGCCTGGCCACGGCTGACGATCGAGATCTTGTGAACCGGATCGGAATGCTCCAGGATGTGGCCCACCAGGGCGTGACCGCTCTCGTGGTAGGCAATCGTGGGGCGCTCGGCCTCGGTCATCAAGCGACCCTTGCGCTCCGGCAATCACGCGCTCCATCGATTCCTCGACCTCGTCCATCGAGATCACGGAACGATGACGGCGAGCGGCCAGCAGCGCGGACTCGTTGAGCAGATTTGCCAGATCGGCGCCGGTGAAGCCAACGGTCATCTGGGCGAGCTTCTCAAACTTCACGTCCTCGTCCATCGGCTTGTTCTCGGCATGCACGCGCAAGATCTGCTC
>OLRZ01001830.1_pt1 | contig 13455 bp, 13 predicted proteins | sample 1671931 | NCBI WGS metagenome assembly OLRZ01 (sample SAMEA3136627, study PRJEB25190) | human gut metagenome | reverse complement strand
CCCGGCCAAAGTAGAGCGCCACCTCGCCGATCCTCTTTTTGCGCAGCAGGAAGAGAGTCGGGATAAGATAGATCAGGATCGAGAGCATCATGCTGGCATCATAGCCCGAAATGCTCTCGGCCACGTCCTCCGTGCCGTACAGGCCGCCCACCAGCATAGAAGCAATGTCCATGGCCCCGTGCAGGAACACCGTGACCCACAGGTTGCCGGTGCGGAAATAGATGGCTGCGAACAGCGTGCCCAGCGATGCCGCAAAGACACACTGCATCAGCACACCGAAGGGAGCGCTGGACAGCAGATTGGTCAGGTGGGCCGCGCCAAACAGCAGGCCCGACAGCAGACAGGCTTTCCAGACCCCCGCCCTGCCGGTGCCGAAGCGCTCCAGCAGGCTCTGGGCAATGACCCCGCGGAAGATGAACTCCTCCGCCACGCCCACCAGTGCCATGCTCAAAAAGAAGCTGAAGATGCTGAACGCAGGCTGCAGCTGGCCATCCTCGGGCATCCCGAACATCAGCTTGGTATACAGGCTGTAACCGATGAGCACCAGCGGATACATTCCCACCAGCAGCCCGTTGAAAAAGCCGCTGCCCCGGCGGCGGAGCAGGTACATCTTACCGGTGCGGCCCAGAATGACCAGCGCTACCACCATGCCCACCGCCTCCTGCACGGCGCTGAGGAAGTAGGAGTCCACCCGTTCCAGGTCCACCCCAAAGAGCACCAGTGCAAACACAATGAGATAGGATGCCAGCAGCAGGCTGCCCAGAAACAGCACCTCGGATAAAACGCAGAAGCCGATGGGATGCTTTGCGCGCAGACGTTTCAGCATAAAAATATCCTCCTGAATCTTAGTGGCTCTATTCTAACATACTTTGCCGGAAAGAGAAAGTTTTTGGCATTTTCTGCTCAGGCGAAAAATCTCAAAAAAAGTGTTGACAAGACCCGGGCCGTATAGTATAATATCCCTTGTCAGCGGCGAGGTTCAAAGCTGACGACAACAGAATGATGGGGATTTGCATAGTGGTAGTGCGGTAGACTCTGACTCTACTTGTGGGAGTTCGATTCTCTCATCCCCAACCAGAAAACCGCAGTCTCAACTGGCTGCGGTATTTTCGGGGCATAGCGCAGTTGGTAGCGCGCCTCGTTCGGGACGAGGAGGCCGTGGGTTCAAATCCCGCTGCTCCGATCGAAAAAGAGACATACTTCGGTGTGTCTCTTTTTTCTTTTTACAAATTTTTTTCTTGACACATTTCCCCTTTGGGAATACTCTTATAGTACCAGATATCCCCTGCTCTGCGGCGGGAAAGATCAAGAGGAAACGAGGGATTTGTGAGATGAAAAAACGTGTTGGCATCCTGACCTCCGGCGGCGACTGCCCGGGCCTGAACGCAACCATTCGCGGCGTGGCAAAGGCACTGTATGCCCGGATGGGCGAAAACTTCTGGAACGTGGGCAAAACCAAAGAAATCAAATCCCGCGTTCTGCACCTGTAACGGAGGCCTGCCATGAACTTCGCGGCAATTAAAACACATGATGTCGCCAACGGGCCGGGCGTGCGCGTATCGCTGTTTGTAAGCGGCTGTACGCATTACTGCAAAGGCTGCTTTAACCAGGAAGCCTGGGATTTTGACTACGGCCGGCCGTTTGACGCAGCGGCGGAAGAAGAAATTTTAAACGCCTTAAAGCCGCCGTATATTAAAGGCTTCAGCCTTTTGGGCGGCGAACCGTTTGAACCCGCCAACCAGAAAGCCCTGCTGCCCTTTATGCAGCGCCTGCGCAAAATGTACCCCAATAAAACCGTATGGTGCTATACCGGTTACGACCTTGAAAAAGACCTGTTAACCGGCCGCCTGTGCGACTATGAAATTACGCGCGCCCTTTTGGACTGCATTGATATACTGGTGGACGGCGAATTTGTGGAAGCAAAAAAAGACCCCAACCTGCGCTTCCGCGGCAGCAGCAACCAGCGCGTTATCCGCCTTGCGGAAACCTTAAAAGAAGATAAAATAGTTTTGTGGGACGACAACGAAGGTTTGTTTGAACCGGGAAAATAATTGAACTAAAAGCAGTGGTACTAAAAATTATGCTTTACCACTGCTTTTATTTTTTATAAAATAGTTACATTGAGAAATTTTCAGAATATGCTTTTACTAAATTGCGTTCAGTTTATAAAACAAGAACAGGACGTGAATTGGAAGATAATGATTTTATGTCTTTCGGTTTGGCAGATGTTAATGGAATGCTTACTAATGCCGGGGCTTTGCTTGCAGATGAGCCGCCAATTAATAATGTAAGGCTTTTTTGTACCAGGTGGCATGGCTTAAATAAAGCTTCCGGAGTAATGGAAGCAGAAGACGATAAAGAATTTACAGGCAGTATAATTACTTTATTACAGAGTGCAGAAGAATTTATAAAAAATAATACCAAAAAACGTTGGCGTAAAACTGCCAATGGCAGAATTGAAATGCCGGAATATCCCGAAAGAGCTGTACTGGAATGTATAGTTAACGCTCTTATACATCGTGATTATATGGATATGGGCAGTGAAGTTCACATTGATATTTTTGATGACAGAATGGAAATTTATTCGCCAGGAGGCATGTACGATGGCTCATTTGTGCAGGATTTGGATATGGATAGAATTCCGTCCAAAAGGCGTAATCCAGTAATTGCCGATATCTTTAACAGACTGAATTATATGGAGCGCCGTGGAAGCGGTTTTAAGAAAATTAAAGAAGATTATTTAAATGCTGTTAATTTCTGTAAGGAAATAGAACCTCAATTTATTTCTGACAGGCAGTCATTTTTTGTTACGTTGTATAATTTAAATTATAATGTAGCTGTTGAAAATGTTGCGTTTGGAGAGGAAAATATTGCGATTGAGCAGAAAAAGATTGCGTTTGGGCAAGAAAAGGTTGCGATTGAACAGAGAAATATAATTTTTGAAGCCATAGGGAATATGACTGCACACCGAGGTACAAAAGAAAACCTGATTTTGTTATATAAAGAATTAGGACCTGCTGAATATTTTGGACGCAGCGATATAAGTGCTTTGTTAAATATATCAGGTACGGGAGCCGGTGTACTGTTAACTAAAATGAAAGAGAATAATTTAATAGAACCTGTTAAAGGATTTGGCAAAGGAAAATATAAATTTAAAAAATAAAGGTTTGTTTGAACCGGGGAAATAATTGAATAGTTTGTACATAATATTTATGTGCTTATATAGTAAAAAAGCAGCAACCGCTGAAAGGATTATTGCCTTTGGCAGTTGCTGCTTTATTTATTTTTAAATTAAGGTTTGTAAATTTTGCTCGCTATTCGCTCACAAAATTTGCATAGCCTCACTGGCACAAATATAAGCTTCGCCAAAGGCTCGTTACTAATTGGCGATTCGGCTAAAAAGTATACGTTGCCTGTACGTTAAAGCTGCCGCCCTGGCGCTCGCCTGTGTAGCCGCGCATGTTCAGGTCAAAGCTCCACGGGCTGTCAGGCGTCGGCTGGTAGTTAAAGCCTACTTCCGCCATTACACTGCTGCCCTGCAAGCTCTGCGTATCTGCCCGCAAGCCCTGCGCTGTCATATCGGCGTCGCCGTTAAACTCGTACTCATAAACAAGGCCATAATAAGTGCTGAACTTATTTTCCTTGTTGCTTGTAATGCGCGCGCCAACACGCAGTCGGTCACTGGTAATGCTGTCAAAATCAAATTTATCGCCTGCAATGGTAACACTGTTGCCTTCGGTATAAGTGTGGAAGAATTTGCCGTATATATCGAGGTCGCTACTGTCGCTCAGGCTGATAATTTTACCAACGCCAATGTGCGCACCGTAGTAAGCGCTTTCAGTTTCATAGCCGTAACTGCCGTTAACATCACGCATGGCGTTATCGAGTTCGTTTTTAAGCATGCCTGCACGGAGCGAGCCTTCGGTATAAACGTCGTTTTTATTTTCGTACCTTGCCGCAATGCCGCCGCCGTTGTAAACCATGCTGCCGTCACCGCGGAAGAACTCATTATTAAAGCTGTTGTAAGTACGGTAATTGTCGCTGCCGTTTTCGTAGAATACGCCCCAGCTGAATTCATTGCCGCTATAGAACTTATCTGCATTACCGACGCCGACAATCGTGCTCCAGCCGTTAATTTTAATGTCGTCTGCAACGTCATATTTACTGCGGTTGCCATGTACAGCGGCAAAGGTTTTAACGCCGTAGTTATCGTCACGGCTTATGGTATCTAAACTATCGCTGATTAAATCCGTGCCCTGATTTACGAACGCCGCGGAAGCCGCACGGGTTTGGGCGGCACTTACTGCCTGGCTGCTAGCTTTTAAGTTGTTAACAGTAAAGGATACATTGCCTTCGTTATCGACACTGGTTGTGCCTGTACCTTCCAGTGCAACGCCTGCGGTAAAGGTATCCGTAACATTATCTTCCGTCAAGCCAAGGTTGATATTATTTCCGCTTTTAATAAGCGTCATTGATTCGCCAACGTTAATATTGCTTCCGCCTGCAATGTGAATGGTATCAATTTTGGTATTTGTAAGGTCACCTGCTGTAATTGTAAGTACGGGTTTATTTTCATTCCAGTTGATATTTTTAAAAGCAATATCGTTAAAGTTTTGTACAGTATTTGTTTTACTGCTCCAGCCGTCAATGGTAAGGGTATTGCCTGTGCCGGGTGCGCTATAACTGCCATACAGATTAGCATTTTCAATATCGGCAGAACCGCTGATAATGATTTCATTGTCATTTGCACTACTACTGGTTGACCAGCCGCCGTAAACGTTGCCTTTAACAGAACCGCCGCTGATGTTAACGGTGTTGTGGTGAGCGCTGCTGTCGGCTGACCTGCCGCCGAAAACGTTGTCTGTAACAGAACCGCCGTTGATGTTAACAGTGTTATCATAGGCTTGGCCGCTTTCTGAACTGCCGCCATAAACCTTGCCTTTAACAGAACTGCCGCTGATGTTAACAGTGTTGTGGTGAGCGCTGATGCCATCTGACCTGCCGCCGCAAACTACGCTTGTTACTTCAACATTGGCATTGATAGTTACATTGCCGCCGCTGGCATCTTTATCGTAATCTTTGTTGCCATTACCAGCGCCGTAAACATTGATTATTTTACTGATTATTTTACCGCCGGTAATGGTGAAACTGTATCCGTTGCCGTAAACATTCTTATAACTGCCGTTTACGGATTCTCCGTCATAATCTACATAGTAGTTATCATATGCTGCACCTGCTGTTGTATTTGCAGGTAAGGCATAATTTATAGCAGTTAATGCCAACACACTTAATAAAACTTTATAACTTAAACTTTTGCGCATAATAAAACCTCCTCCCATTTTTGTTACGGGAGGAGAGTTACGGAGAGAAATTACAGGTGCGCAATTCCCCCCCCCGTGCGAACACTTTTGTTTTTCTTAATTATACCATTGACGGAGATGTTTGTATATAAAACAGATTGATTTGTGTAAAGGTTGAGGGCAATTTAAGTGAATGTTTTATTATTTTATTTGGTTGCGTTTTTGAATTTAGGTTATTATATTTTTATTTACGGTTTTATTCATATTACTTTTTATAGGCTAAAAAGTAACCAAAAAGCCTTCGCTCCTCAAAAAACTTAACGGCTCAATATCAAATCAGTTTGCCACTTGCAGCACCTGCGGAACTCGTTTGCTGCGCAAACTCAAACATCCTCGGTTATTGCTGCAAGTGCCTTGTTATTTAGAGTTTCGCCTGTTTTTTGAAAGTCGCGCTCCGCCCAAGTTCGTACTTTGGAAAATTTTTAATTAGATAGTATTGTTGCCGTGCTTGTCAAATAATGCAATATTGTACATTATATTTTTGAATATAGTCAGCACATTAAAAGTACAATACAGTACAAAATGCGGCATTGGGTTTTTAGCAATATTTAATAAGAGAAACGGCAAAAATAAGGCTGTTTGAGCGAAGCGAGTTCCGCAATTTTTGCCGTTTTTATACTAAATTATTGCGTAAAAAAGCCGTAGCCGCAAAACTTTCTTGGTTCGTTCTTTGGTTACAAAGAATGAACATGAATAATAAAGTAAATAAAAATTGATAACGTATAATCAAAGACGAAAACAAAATTAAAAGTAATATGAGTAAAAATGTAAATAAAAATATAATAACCTAATTACAAAGCCGCAACGTAAATAAAAAACAAATATAAATAAAAAACGCCGCTGTTAAGGCGGCGTTTAATCTGTACATCTGTACATCTGCACATTTGCATATCTGCATATCTGCGCAAGCAGGGTTATTTTATTTCCCTTCACCCGTTAAGCGGCGGATTACTTCGTGGTAGGCTTCTTCAACGTTGCCCATGTCGCGGCGGAAACGGTCTTTATCCAGCTTTTCGTTGGTGTCCCAGTCCCACAGGCGGCTGGTGTCCGGAGTAATTTCGTCGGCAAGGATGATGTTGCCTTCGCTGTCGATGCCGTACTCGGTTTTAAAGTCAATCAGGCGTACTTTGCGCTGTGCCAGGAAGTCTTTTAATACGGCGTTGATTTTGAGCGCCATTTCGCGGATTTTTGCAATCTGTTCATCGGTTGCAAAACCAAAGGCTTCGCCGTAGTCGGGGCTGATCATCGGGTCGTCAAGTGCGTCGCTTTTGTAGTAAAATTCTACCAGCGGGCGTTTAAGCACATAGCCTTCTTCAACGCCCATTTTTTTGGCAAGGCTGCCTGCGGCAATATTGCGGCATACAACTTCAACCGGAATGATTTTTACTTTTTTGCAAAGCTGTTCGCGGTCGCTGAGCTTTTTAATAAAGTGGTGCTCAACGCCGTTTTTGCCGAGCAGGTCAAAAAAGAAGCTGGTAATGGTGTTGTTCATAATGCCCTTATCAACAATGGTGCCTTTTTTGGCGCCGTTTAAGGCAGTGGCGTCATCTTTATAATAGATAACTACTTCGTTGGGGTCGGCGGTGGCGAAAACTTTTTTGGCTTTGCCTTCGTATAACATTTCAGCCATGTGTTAAAACCTCTTTCTTTTATTAAGTAATGCCCGGCGTTTTTCCGGGCATCCTGGTTAACTTGTGTTTTTGATGTAAATATTTTAGAACTTTTAAAAGTGCTTGTCAATTGTTTTTACAGAAATTTGTCTAACACATACGGCACAAAATCCACTAAATTTTCAGAAAATAAAAACATTTGCCTGAAGGCTTTACAAAATGTGTAAAGGGAGCTATAATTACAGCATAAGCAACAGCGAAGTTGCAGAAGCATTTAAACTTCGCGCGTTGCTTTTTTTATTTTGTTTTTATTTTGAGGGGGACTGAAAAATGACGAGTGTTCCGAAACTTTTTGGCAGCGAGGTTTTTAACGAAACTGTTATGAAGGACCGCCTGCCAACCGCTACTTACAAGGCTTTTAAAAACGCGGTTTTAAAGGGCGAGCCTTTGGATTTGCCCATTGCCAATATCATTGCCAACGCTATGAAGGACTGGGCGCTGGAGCATGGCGCAACGCATTTTACGCACTGGTTCCAGCCGATGACGGGCATTACCGCCGAAAAGCACGAAAGCTTCATCACGCCTACGGCGGACGGGCGCGTTATTATGGATTTTTCGGGCAAGGAACTGGTACAGGGCGAGCCTGATGCTTCTAGCTTTCCTTCCGGCGGGCTGCGTGCTACTTTTGAAGCGCGCGGCTATACTGCCTGGGACCCGACAAGCTATGCTTTCATTAAAGACGGCTGCCTGTATATCCCAACGGCGTTTTGCTCTTACACGGGCGATGTGCTTGACAAGAAAACTCCGCTTCTGCGCAGCATGTGCTGTGTAGACCGTGCGGCAAGGCGCATTTTAAAACTGTTTGGCGAAAGCACCGAAAAGGTTATTACAACGGTTGGGCCGGAGCAGGAATACTTTTTGGTAGATAAAGATATGTACGATAAACGCCGCGATTTGAAGTTTGCCGGCCGTACGCTGTTCGGCGCAATGCCGCCGAAAGGGCAGGAGCTTGAGGACCATTATTTCGGCATTATCAAACCCCGCGTTAAGGCGTTTATGAAAGAGCTTGACGAAAAACTGTGGGAGCTGGGCGTGCTTGCCAAAACCGAGCATAACGAGGTTGCACCTGCCCAGCACGAGCTGGCGCCGATATTTGCAGGCACCAACATTGCAACCGACCATAACCAGCTTACCATGGAGCTGATGCAGAGCGTGGCACGCAAGCATAATCTGGTGTGCCTGCTGCACGAAAAACCTTTTGACGGCGTAAACGGCAGCGGCAAGCATAACAACTGGTCGCTGGGCACGGTTGAAGGTGAAAACCTGCTCGACCCTGGGGCAGAGCCGTATAAAAACCACCGTTTCCTGCTGTTTCTGGCAGCCGTTATTAAAGCGGTTGACGAATACCAGGACCTTCTGCGCATAAGCGTTGCCAGCGCAGGCAATGACCACCGCCTGGGCGCCAACGAAGCGCCGCCGGCGATAGTATCAATGTTTTTGGGCACCGAGCTTACCAATGTGCTGAAAGCCATTGAAGCAGGTGTTGAATATAAACCCGCAGACGAAGGCGAATTGAAGCTGAGCGGCAATGTGCTGCCTGCTTTGAAAAAAGACAATACGGACAGAAACCGTACTTCGCCGTTTGCATTTACCGGCAACAAGTTTGAGTTCCGCATGGTTGGCTCTGCCGCTTCCATTGCCGGGCCGAACGTTATTTTAAACGCCATTGTTGCCGAAGCTCTGGAGGAGTTTGCCGATAAATTAGAAGCAGCGGCCGATTTTGATGCCGCAGTGGTAGAACTCGTCAGAGAAACCGTAATCGCGCATAAACGCATCATCTTCAATGGTGACGGTTATACCGATGCATGGGTTGAAGAGGCCAAATCGAGGGGGCTGCTCAATCTCAAATCCACTCCTGAAGCGTTGCCTTACATGGTTAAAGAGAAAAACATCAGCCTGTTTGTAAAACACGGCATCTTTACCGAAGCGGAAGTCCGCAGCAGGCTGGAAATTTCGCTTGAAAATTACAGTAAGGCAATCCGCATTGAAGCGCTGGCAATGCTTGATATGCTGTTTAAAGAGATTTTGCCCGCCGCAGCACTTTACACTGCCGATTTAACGGCGGCAGCAAAGAGCAAAAAAGAGCTTGGCATTGCAGGCAGCTTCGAAACGGAGCTTGCTTCCAAAATTGCAACGCTCAGCAGCCTGCTTTATACAGATGCAGAAAAATTAAAAGCAGGGCTTGGTGACGTTGTAAAAACATCTGCACAGGCAGAGGCAGATTATTACCATGACGTTATTTTAAAAGACATGGGCGCTTTGCGCGAAGCCGGCGACGAACTGGAAAAACTGATGGGCGGCAAATACCTGCCGTACCCGACTTACAGTGAATTGCTGTTTGGCGTATATTAAAACCGAATTTGAGTTTTGCTGCACAACGGGGTGTATCTTAAAAGGTACACCCCGCTTTTGTTTTAGTTACAGAAAAGAGGGCTAATATGAGGGGATTAATACATGGTTTACTGGCGGCAGGCGTGCTTTTGGGCATTCCGGGCACGGTGCTTGCCGCAGAAGGAGCGCCGGCAGTTGATACCGGCGACACGGCGTGGGTATTGATAAGTGCTGCGCTTGTAATGCTGATGACACCGGGGCTGGCGTTTTTTTACGGCGGCATGGTGCGCAGCAAAAACGTACTGACGACAATTATGCAGAGCTTTTTTATTGTGGCAATGGTAAGCGTGCAGTGGGTGCTGTTCGGCTTCAGCCTTGCCTTCGGGCCGGATATTAACGGCGTTATCGGCAGCTTGAGCTGGGCAGGGCTTACCGATATGGCGCTTTTTGCCGCGCCTTACGAAGATTATTCCGCAACGGTGCCGCTGTTTGCCTTTGCGGCATTTCAGTGCATGTTTGCGGTAATTACGGCGGCGCTTATTACCGGCGCTTACGCCGAACGCTTTAAATTTGGCGCGTTTGTGCTGTTTACCTTTTTGTGGACTACGTTTTTGTACGACCCCATGGCGCACTGGGTATGGGGCGTTGGCGGCTGGCTGCGTGATTTGGGGGCGCTCGACTTTGCGGGCGGCACGGTTATCCATATTTTAAGCGGCGTCAGCGGTTTGGTAGCCTGCATTATGCTTGGCAAACGCAGCGGCAAGGGTGTTGTGCCCATGCTGCCGCACCATTTGCCGATGACGGTGCTGGGCGCAGCGCTTTTGTGGTTCGGCTGGTTCGGCTTTAACGCAGGCAGCGCGCTTGGCGCTAACGGCCTTGCAGCCGGTGCGTTTGTGGTAACGCAGGCAGCTGCAGCAGCGGCAACCTTATCGTGGGTTGGCGCAGAGTGGCTTGTAAACGGGCACCCCACCATGCTTGGCGCAGCAAGCGGCTGCATTGCCGGGCTTGTTGCCATTACCCCGGCGGCAGGCTTTGTAACCGTTGTGCCGGCTGTTTTAATAGGGCTTATCGGCGGCGTGCTGTGCTTTGCGGCAGTGGCCATTGTTAAGGCAAAACTTGGGTACGACGACGCACTCGACGCATTCGGCGTACACGGCGTTGGCGGCACATGGGGCGCACTGGCAACCGGGCTTTGGGCAACAAAAACGGCAAACTCCGCCGGTGCGGACGGGCTTTTTTACGGAAACGCGCACCAGCTGTATGTACAGGCGGTAACGGTAGTGGTTGCTATTGTGATGGCCGTTGTTGGCACCTACATAATTTTAAAAATAGTGGGCGCAGTTACAACCCTGCGTGCTGATGCTGCCGAAGAAGAAAGCGGGCTTGACATTGTTGAACACGGCGAACGCGCTTACCGCCAGAGCATTATAAACGGCACGCCGCTTACTAACCTTGCCGTGCAGGAAGCACCGGCCTTTGCCGCCAAACCGGCACCGGCAGGCAAATAATTTACGGAGGCAGTTATGAGACCGATTACCAAAATAGATATTATAACCAGAACAGAAAAACTGGACGAACTGAAAGTTGCTTTTGCGGAAATTGGCGTTACCGGCATGACGGTAAGCCAGGTATTTGGCTGCGGTTTGCAAAAGGGGCATAAAGAAGTTTACCGCGGGCAGGCTTACGATATTAACCTTGTACCGAAGGTTAAAATAGAAACCGTTGTCTGCGAGGTTCCGGTGGACGAAGTTTTGCGCGTAGCACAAAAAGTCCTTAAAACCGGTCAGCCAGGCGACGGCAAAATCTTCATTTACCCGCTGGCCAATGCAGTTAAAATCCGCACCGGCGAACAGGGCGAGGCAGCCATTATCGACGACCATAAATGAGCGCCGCTTAGTGCCGGGCCGTAGGCGATGGCAATAAGTGTGCCAGCGAAGCTATGCAAATTTCGCGATTGAATAAAGAGCGAAATTTACGGTCCTTAACATCGCCCAATATAAGCGAGCCTTTGGCGAAGCTTAGATTTTTAAATAATAACCAGCATAGACTGATAAGCAGTAACGGCGGAGCTTATACAGATATAAAAACACAGCACGCCGTTATATAAAAACCCCACAGTCATCACCTTTCATTGCACTGTGTGCCCAAAGCGCCGCAGTGCGCTTTTTTTAGCTGAGTCGCCACTTAGTGCCAAGCGGTAGCGCAGGCAATAAGTGTGCCAGCGAAGCTATGCAAATTTTACGATTGAATAAAGAGTAAAATTTGTAATCCTAAATGAGTCGCCACTTAGTGCCAAGCCTCCCATTACAAACCTTCCTGCCAAAAGTTTTATCAAACATCCATGAGTATGTTATAATTAAAAATACTTTTAAAATCATCAGCAGGGAGTTAAGCCATGAACCTTTTATACATCGCCGTTGGGGGCGCGCTTGGCGCAGTGCTGCGTTATCTTGCGGGCAATGCCGCCGTAAAATATTTTAACCCGCAGCTGCCGTACGGCACTTTTATTATTAATATCAGCGGCTGCTTTTTAATGGGGCTTTTGATGACACTGATTGTGGATAAAGGCCTTCTGCCGCCGGTATGGCGTTTGTTTTTGTGTGTAGGCGTGCTGGGCGGGTTTACCACGTTTTCATCCTTCGGGTATGAAGTATATACGCTTTTTGCGGAAGGAAACCTTGCCTGCGCTTTGTTATACGCCGCGTTAAGCTGCCTTTTGGGCGTGCTTGCGGCGGCTTTCGGTGTTTTGGCAGTAAAAATTTTAATATAGCTTTTGCATGTTTAAAGAGGGCAGTGCTGCTCTCTTTTTTTATTTTGTGCATGAAGGGATATAGTTTACTGCTTACGGCACTATCTCAGTTTGGAGATAGTGCCTGTTTTGCGTGGGCATTTTTGGGTTTTACTGCTAACGTACGGTAGTACTTAGGGAACAAGGTAAATTATATATATAATCTTTGAATTACTTAAGAACAAGGTAAGAACGTAATACGGCAAAGAAAAGATAAAGAGAAAAAACAAGAAAAAAGAGAAAAGAAAAGAAACTCACCCATATAAACGGCAAAACAGGGGCAAAAATTAACCATGCGCAAAAAAATTAAGCAAAAAATTTTGAAGCGGCAAAAAATAAATTTTTCTGGCAGGTAAATTTTTAAGGCGCAAAATCCGTTTATATGGGTGTAAGGGCAAACGCAAAAACAAAACAGCCCAAAGAAAGGAGCATGCTAAAATGGCAGCAGCAAAAACAGTGTTATCTCAAACAATGTCTATCAACGTGGAGGACGGCTTCGATGGCGAAGGTACAGCGCAGACCAAGGCGCACACCTACTCGGGCATCAAAAAAGACGCGGGTGCTGATGAGCTTGTTAAAGCTGGTACGGCGCTGGGCAGCCTGATGGAAAACGAAGTTGTGAACATTGTTGTAACCGAAAAAGCAGAAGTGGCGGAAGCCGAGTAATTAACCGAAGGGAGATTGAAACATGGAAAAAGTATTACAGCTTGTATTTAAAAAAGCCGACGGCAAACAGAAGGTGCTTAACGTAACCGACCCGCGCGAAAATGTTACGGCAGAAGAAGCGCGCACCGCTATGCAGAGCATTGTAGACAGCGGCGTATTTAATGCCGACGGCAACGCACTTGCCGAAGTTGTGGAAGCGCGTGTGCGCACTACCGAAGTGAACGTGCTGAAATAAGGCGGCTAAGCAATGGACGCGGAACTTATCTTCAGCCAGCTGGCAAATTTCGGGTTTCCGGTAATGCTTTCGTGGTATTTACTTATACGCATGGAAAGCAAGCTGGATAAACTTACCGAAAGCATCAGCGCACTGACGGCAAATATCGCGCAAGGCGTAAATTAAAAACCGCTTGCGCGGATAAAATTATGAAAAAACAGCCTGACAGGGCTGTTTTTTCTTTACCTTGTTCAATTTCTTTTATATAGGCAGCGTCTTTGAATTAACGTTAAATTTTTGATTTACTTTTTATGTTATTTCCTTTTACTCCTTTGTATGTAGTTTAGTATATCTTAATTTACTTTTTTACACATGTTCATTCTTTTGATTGAGCAAAAGAACGAACCAAGAAAACTCACGCGGCTG
>OLRZ01001825.1_pt1 | contig 13488 bp, 11 predicted proteins | sample 1671931 | NCBI WGS metagenome assembly OLRZ01 (sample SAMEA3136627, study PRJEB25190) | human gut metagenome | reverse complement strand
TGTGCCCGGCCTGGAGCAGGCCGAGATCCTCGAGATCATCGACCACCACCTCGTAGCCCTCCGCCTCGGCGGCCTTGGAGAAGGCGGTGCGGCCCAGCGGGGTATGGTGCTCACTCTGGAAGGCGCCGGGCCGGGCCATCTCCAGCTCCGCCGTCACCCTGCCGCTGACACGGGTGGGGGCTTCCAGAGCGTCCAGCGTGGCGTAATACTCCTGCACGCCCGGCAGCTGCTCCGTCATGGCGCAGTCGATGCGTCCGTCCACGGAGGCCATCATGTGGCACACGATATAGGGTTTGTTCATGTTCCTCGCTCCTTTTGTGATTATTTATTCTCCGGCTCCGAGAAGCGCAGCCTTGACAGCAGCGCTTCTGCGCTGTATGATGCTCTTAAAGTTTATCTATACTCTAAAACTGAAAGTACACTTTAAGTCAAGGGGTTTTGCAAAATTTTTTCGGAGGAATTGGAAAATGGTCTATACCGTGGGTGAAATGGCAAAGCTGCTGGATATCCCGGCATCCACGCTGCGCTACTATGACAAGGAGGGGCTGCTGCCCTTTGTGGAGCGCTCCTCCGGTGGCATTCGGATGTTCCGGGAGTCGGACTTCGAGTGGCTGCAGGTCATCGGGTGCATGAAAAAGGCCGGTATGTCCATCCGTGACATCCGGCAATACATCCAGCTGGCCATGCAGGGAGACGACACCATCGACACCCGGCTGCAGATGTTCCACCACCAGCGGCAGGTTCTGCTGGATCAGATCCGGGAGATGCAGCACACGCTGGAGACGGTGGAATACAAGTGTTGGTTTTACGAGACGGCGCAGGCCGCCGGCACCACGGACGTCCCCATCCGCATGGCGGAGGAGGAGGTCCCCCAGCGCTTCCGGGCCATCCGGCGGGAGCTTCACGGCCAGGGGCCGGTGAAGGACGATGCGTCGGCGTGAGATTTTCCCTCTTGACAAGTTCTTTGCTGGATGGTATGATGTCCGTGACAAGTGAACATCAAAAGCGATGACGAAGACGGAGCTGGCAGCACGCCGCATAGAGAGCCGGGGACGGTGGAAGCCCGGTGGACAGCGCCAGAACTCTTATCCCTTCCGAGCCGAGTCCCCCAACACATCTGTCAGTAGGAGACTCCGTGCAGGCTACGTGAGTGCATAGGGCTTGATAGAGCCTGAAGTGGCAGGACGTTTTTCGTCGTGCAATTTGAGTGGTACCGCGGGTATTGTATAGCAAGACTCGTCTCAAAGAAATTTGGGACGGGTCTTTTTTTGCGGAAATTTTTGGAAAATAAGGAGTATCGACATGAAACTGAGTAGAAACAAAATGCTGCTGGTGAGCTTTATGCTGTTTTCCCTGTTCTTCGGGGCGGGGAACCTGATCTTCCCGCCCTTTCTGGGGCAGAACGCCGGGAGCCACACCCTGCCGGCCATGCTGGGCTTTCTGGCCACAGCGGTGGTGCTGCCGGTGCTGGGGGTGGTGGTCGTGGCCCGCTTTGACGGGCTGGACCGGCTGGGCCAGCAGGTGGGCAAGCGCTTCGCCATCGTCTTTACCCTGCTGATCTATCTCTCTATCGGTCCCGGTCTTGGCATCCCCCGTGCCGCCTCTGTTCCCTTTGAGATGGCGGTGGCCCCCTATCTGCCGGAGGGCGCCAATACCACCGTGTGGATGCTGGTATACTCGCTGGCGTTCTTTCTGGTGGCCCTATGGCTGTGCATGACGCCGGGAAAGCTGGTGAACCGCATCGGCCACTTCCTGACCCCCAGTCTGCTGGTGCTGCTGGTATTTCTGTTCGTTTGCTTTCTGTTCCGGGGAGAGGTGAACGTGGCCCCGTCCCAGACGGCCTATGACGCTGCCCCCTTCCTGAAGGGCTTTTCCGAGGGCTATCAGACCATGGACACCATCGCCGCCCTGAACTTCGGATTGGTCATTGCCACCACATTGGGTTCCTTCGGCATGACGGAAAAGCGGGATCGGATGCGGCACACCGTTCTGGCAGGTATCTTCGCCGGAACCATTCTGGCGCTGGTGTATGCCATGCTGTCCTACATGGGGATGTGCAGCTCCGGAGTCTATGCCATTCAGGAAAACGGCGCATGGACCCTGCGGTGCATCGTCTACCAACTGTTCGGTGCGCCGGGAGCCGTGCTGCTGGCGGCCATCTTCACGCTGGCCTGTCTCACCACCTGCGTGGGGCTTATCAACTCCATCTCCCAGTATTTCTCCACCCTTTTCGGAAAGCTCTCCTACCGCCAGTGGGTGCTGGTGATGACGGGCTTCTCCTTTTTGGTGTGCAATCTGGGACTGAACGCCATCCTCAGCATCTCCATCCCCATTCTCAACGCCATCTACCCCGTGGCCATTGTGCTGATCCTGCTGGGGCTGACCCACAGCCTGTGGGTCAAGAATCGTTGGGTCTACTCTCTGGTGGTGGCGGGCACCGGAACCGTCAGCGTCATCTATGCGTTGGATGCCGCACAGCTGTCGCTGGGCGCTGTGACGGAGCTTTGCCGGAAGCTGCCCCTGTACGATATGGGCTTCTGCTGGGTCAGTGTGGCGGCGGTGATGCTGGCAGTGAGCCTGCTGCTGGGTCTTGTGCGGCGGGAACGGGCGTAAGGGCAGAAAAAGCTTGCCCTTCTCCTCCAAGGCTGGTAGAATGAGACATATTCTCCACCGAAAGGAGTTTTTCTCATGAAACTGATGATCGCCTCCGACCTCCACGGCTCCGCCGCCTACACCCGGCGGCTGCTGGAGCTCTATCGGGATACCGGCTGCCAGCGGCTGGTGCTGCTGGGAGACCTGCTGTACCACGGCCCACGAAACCCGCTGCCGGAGGGCTATGAGCCGCCCGCTGTGGCCAAGCTGCTCAACGACATGGCGGATGAGCTGCTGTGCGTCCGGGGCAACTGCGACGCCGAGGTGGACCAGATGGTTCTCCACTTCCCCATTCTCTCCGACTCCGCCCTGCTGGTGCTGGACGGCCTCACCATCCACGCCACCCATGGCCACATCCATGGGCCGGACACGCCACCGCCCCTGCGGCAGGGAGATATCCTGCTGTGCGGACACTTCCATGTACCGGTGCGCCGGGACTGCGGGCGTTACACCTATCTGAATCCCGGCTCCGTAGCCCTGCCCAAGGAGAACAGCCCCCACAGCTGCATGGTGCTGGAGGGCGGACAGTTCACATGGCTGGACGTGATGACGGGTCAGCCCTTCCAGCCCCGTGGATGACGGTGCTGCTTGACGCTGCATAAAAAAGAGGACTCCTCTTTTTATGTCTTACTTCTGGTTGGGCATTTTCCAGCCCTCGTGGTCCGTATGGAGCAGGTGGTGCGCCCGGCCGCTGAGAGGCGCACGCAGGTACTCCCGGTACAGGGTCTGGATCTCCGGATTCTCATGGGAGAACCGCACCGGGGACTTCTTGTCGATGCTCCACAGAACGTTTCCACGGGTCTCGGCCATCTCCGTGCCGTCGTGGATGGGCTGCCCGCCGCCGCCGGCACAGCCGCCGGGACAGGCCATGACCTCCACGAAATCGTAGTGGACCCTCCCCTCCTCCAGATCGGTCATCAGCTGGCGGGCGTTGGAGAGGCCGCTGACCACCGCCACGGAGAGGTCGCCCACCTTCGGAATGGTGAAGGTGGCCTCCTTCCAACCCTTCACGCCACGGATGGCGCTGAAGGCATCAGGGTCGGGATTGGAGCCGGTGACCAGATAATAGGCGCTGCGGAGGGCGGCGTCCATCACACCGCCGGAGGCACCGAAGATCACCGCCGCACCGGTACCGGTACCCAGCGGACTGTCGAAGGGAGTCTCCTCCATGGTGGCGGGGTTGATCTGCTCGCCCCGGAACATCCGCACGATCTCACGGGTAGTCAGCACAACATCCACGTCGGGATCGTCGCTGATGGTCCGCATGGTGGGCAGGGCCGCCTCGCTTTTTTTTGCGGTGCAGGGCATGATGGACACCACAAAGATGCGCTTGGGGTCCACACCGATCTTCTCGGCAAAGTAGCTCTTGGCCAGAGCGCCGAACATCTGCTGGGGACTCTTGGCAGTGGAGAGATTGTCGGTATAATCCGGGAACTGGCCCTTCAGGAACCGCACCCAGCCGGGACAGCAGGAGGTGAACATGGGCCACGTGTACCGCTCCCGATGGGTAAAGCGGTCCACGAACTCACTGCCCTCCTCCATAATGGTGAGGTCGGCGGTAAAGTTGGTATCGAACACGTAGTCAAAGCCCATCTGCTTCAGGGCGGTGACCATGCGCTCCGCCGAGGCGAACTCCGGTGTCAGATGGTAGTACTCTGCCCAGGCCACCCGGACGGCGGGGGCCATCTGCACCACGGTGATCTTATTGGGGTCGGCCAGAGCATCGAACACCTTGCCGGTGTCATCGTGCTCCTGCAGGCCACCCACGGGACAGTGGGCCACGCACTGGCCGCAGAAGGTGCAGTCGGACTCCCCCAGGGTGCGGTACTTCCCCACGCCGATGGTGGTGTGGGAGCCGGTACCCATCAGGTCCCATACGTGCATCCCCTGGACCTTATCGCAGATCTGGACGCAGCGCATACAGCGGACGCAGCGGTTCTCGATCCGCACCACAGGGTTGCTGAAATCCGTGGGGATATTCCGCAAGTCCTTGATGTAGTGCTCCCCCAGCAGATTATAATCGTTGGCCAGCTGCTGAAGACGGCAGTTGCCGCTGCGGGTACACTTGGTGCAGCGGATCTCATGCTGGCTCAGAAGCAGCCGCAGGTTCACCCGGCGGGCCTCCCGCACACGGGGAGAGTGGGTATGGATCACCATGCCCTCGGCCACCACGTTGTTGCAGGAGGGGATCAGGCGCTCCTGACCCTCCACCTCCACGATGCACAGGCGGCAGGCACCGATTTCGTTGATCTCCTTGAGATAGCACATGGTGGGGATCTCGATGCGTGCGGTGCGGGCGGCCTCCAGAATGGTGGTACCCTCCGGCACGGTAACGGTCCGATTGTCGATGGTCAATGTTACCATTTTTCGTTTCGACCTCCTCTGAAAATTCCGTAGCCGAAGTGGTCGCACCGCAGGCAGCGACCTGCCTCGGCGCAGGCCCCCTCTTGGGTCAAGCCGCACTCGATATCCTCGAAGTCGTGCTTGCGCTCACAGGCCTCCCGCTCGGTGGTATCGATGCGCCCGTGGGGGGGCGAGTTGTTCAGCTTGGGGCTGGGGATCTCCACGTCCACGGTGATCTCGTGGCGGAAGCCCAGATGCTCGTCGATGTTGGCGGCTGCCACCTTGCCGGCGGCAATGGCCCGGAGGGCAGGGGCAGGGCCGGTAACGCAGTCGCCGCCGGCGAACACGCTGTCCATATCCCGCACCTGCCCCGACAGGCCCGCCACAAAGGCACCCCGCTGGATGGGGACGCCGGCCTGATCGAAGCCCTGGATCTCGACGCCCTGTCCGATGGCCACCACGATGACATCCGCCGGGATGCGGACCTCCTCCAGCGCCGCCTTGCCGGGACGGGGACGCCCTGCCTTGTCCACCTCCCCGATGATCTGGGGCTGGACCCACAGGGCCTTGGCGGCGCCGTCCTCATCGGCCTCGATGCGGACGGGAGCGGCCAGCGTCATCAGCTCGGCTCCCTCCGCCAGCGCACCGGTGATCTCGTCCGGCAGCGCCGTCATGTCCGCCTGACGGCGGCGATAGACGCAGGTGACCTTGTCGGCCCCCAGTCGGATGGAGCTGCGGGTGACGTCCATGGCCACGTTGCCGCCGCCGATGACCACCACCTGCTTGCCGGTGAAATCCGGCATCTCGTTGTCGCCGATGGCGCGCAGCATCTCCACGGCGGAGATGACGTTCTTACTGTTCTCGCCGGGGATGCCGGTCTTTTTATCCTGATGAGCGCCGATGGCGATGTAGATGCAGTCATACTCCTGCTCCAGCTTCTCCAGCCAGATATCCCGGCCCACGGTGACGCCGGTATGTACCTCAATGCCAAGAGACAGAATGGATTCGATCTCGGCGTCCAGCTTCTCACGGGGGAAGCGGTAGCTGGGGATGCCGTAGCGCAGCATACCGCCCAGCTGCTCCCGCTCCTCGTACACCGTGACCCCGTGACCCATAAGGGCCAGGTAGTAGGCGCAACTGAGACCGCTGGGGCCTCCGCCGATGATGGCCACCTTCTTGCCGGTGGCGGGAGCGCACTCCGGCTGGGGTACCACCCCGGCGTGGTCTACGGCATAGCGCTTCAGGCCACGGATATTGATGGCATCGTCCACCATATTCCGGCGGCAGCGGGCCTCGCAGGGATGCTCGCAGATATAGGCGCAGGCCGTGGGGAAGGGATTGTCCTTGCGGATCAGGCGCACTGCATCAGCGCAGCGACCCTCCCCTACCAGCGCCATGTAGCCGGGGATATCCACGCCGGCGGGACACAGTGCCACACAGGGAACGGGATTTTGCAGGCCCGCCAGACAGCGGTTGTGCTTCACGTGCTCCTCGTAGTCATCCCGGAAGCCCTCCAGCCCCTCAACCACCAGACGGGCGGCGTCACGGCCGATGGCACAGTCGGCGGTGTTGACGATGCTGCGGGCGGTCTTTTCGATGATGGCGATGGTCTCCATGGTAGCCTCGCCGTCCAGCACCTGATTGATCAGCAGCGTCAGCTGCCCCAGCCCGATCCGGCAGGGGACACATTTGCCGCAGGTCTGTGCATGGCACAGCTGCAGAAATGACAGGGACATATCCACCGGACACAGGCCCGGAGGGCTGGCGGCAATGCGCCGCTCCATATCCCGGTAAAGCCCTTCCACCACGGTCTGGGCCCGGCTGGGTGTCTTGATATCCAGTCTGCTCAAAGCAGGACACTCCTTTCGTCGGCACGGAGAATAGCACCCCATTCTCCGGTGCATATGATTGAATTATGTTAAGAATGACATAATTCACAGCCAAAGTCAATGGGATAAAATCTTTTGTTGCAGTGAAAAATTATCATTAGTTTCCTGAAAAAGTCACGAAAGTGTATACAATTCCGCGGAAATTGTGAGATTTTTCCATGGAACATGGCTTTTCATCCCATGGGGGCCTGTCGTCCTGCCCTCCTGCGGCGATGTTTTTTGTGCAAAAATTTTCGTCCCACGCAGTCCCCTCCCCTCTCCGGAGGGGGCATCGGGCTGGACTTGACAGGGACAGTCCGGGGGAATATAATTTGAATACTTATGACCATTTGCGATACGGCTATTTCTTATTATAATATTTACGGAATGTGCAAAGGACAAGTGACATGAACTTTCGTTTGATACTGAACATCATGGGCTATACCCTCTGGGTGGAAGCCGGGTGCCTGCTGCTGCCGCTGCTGGTGTCCGTAGGCTATGGTGAGGCCTGCTGGGAGCCGTTTTTGTGGACGCTGGGGCTGTGCAGCCTGTGCGGGCTGATCCTCACCCACATCCCGGCCCGGAAGAACCGTTTGCAGGGTCGGGACGGCTATACGGTGGTGGCCATGGCGTGGGTCGTGCTGTGCCTGTTCGGGGCGGTGCCTTACGTCCTCAGCGGGGCTGTCCCCCACTATGCGGATGCCCTGTTCGAGACGGCCTCTGGCCTCACCACCACCGGAGCCACCATCCTGACGGATGTGGAGGCCATGCCAAGGGGGATCCTCTTCTGGCGGGCGCTGACCCAGTGGATGGGCGGCATGGGTGTGCTGGTGCTGTTTCTGGCCCTGATGCCCTGGACGGGGGCGGGGGCCGTACACCTGATGCGGGCCGAAAGCCCCGGCCCTATCAAGAGCAAGCTGCTGCCCCATGTCAACGACACCGCCAAGGTGCTCTATGGCATCTACATTGGTCTGACGACGGCGGAGATCGTGGCTCTGTGTCTGGCGGGCATGGACCTTTACGACGCCGTGGTCCACTCCTTTGCCACCATCTCCACCGGTGGCTTCTCCACCCGCAACGCCAGCATCGCCGCCTTCGGCTCCCCGGCCATCACATGGATCGTGGCCATCTTCATGTTCCTGTCGGGCATCAACTTCTCTTTGATCTTCATCTCCCTGCGGGGACACATCCGGGAGGCGCTGCACAGCGAGGAGCTGCGGCTGTATACCCTGCTGACGTTGGGGTCCATCGGCCTTATCGCCGCCAGTCTCATGGTGCAGCAGAGCGTTCCGCTGGGTCGGGCGCTGAAGGATTCCGTCTTCAACGCCGTGTCCACCGTGACCACCACCGGCTTCGCCACGGCGGACTTTGCCCAGTGGCCGGTCTTTGGACAGATGCTGCTGGTGATCCTCATGTTCACCGGCGCCTGCGCCGGGTCTACCTCCGGCGGCATCAAGGTCTCCCGCATCCTGCTGCTGGGAAAGCTGCTGCACCGGGAGATCAAAAAGATCCTGCACCCCAAGCATATCTCCGTCATCACCGTGGACGGACAGCTGGTGGAGGACCGGGTGGTCTCCTCGGCGGCGGCCTACATGGTGGCGTATATGATCCTGCTGCTGGGTGGGGCCACCCTTCTGGCTTGGGACAATCTGGGCTTTACGGAGTCCTTCACCGCCGTGCTGACGTGTCTCGGCAACGTGGGACCGGGGCTGGGCCGTCTGGGCCCGGCGGGGAATTTCAGCCCCTTCTCCGGGTTCAGCAAGGTGGTCATGTCGCTGCTGATGCTGCTGGGGCGGCTGGAGCTGATGCCCATTCTGGTGATGCTCTCCCCACGGATGTGGCGGGAGCGGTAATAGCGCTGCCCGAAAATCCAAGGATTTTTCAAGCGCCGACCTTGGCAAGCAAAAAACAGCCTGCCGGTAACACCGGCAGGCTGTTTTCCGTTAAAAGAAGGTTGATACGTTCTTACTTGGAGCGCAGGGCCTTGCGGATCAGGGGGGCGATGGTCACGGCCAGCACGCCGCCGATGGCGGCAGTCACCAGCTGGGGCCAAGAGAAGCTGGCAGAGATCGCCGCCACCTGCTTTTCCGCCAGTCCCAGTGTAGGCAGCACCAGCTTCACGATCAGCAGCCACAGGGCCAGAAACTTGGTCACGGCTCCTACAGCCACGGCCAGATAGCTGCGTGTGGCAATCTTGTCACGGCTTGCCAGAAGGTGCAGGATCACCACCAGCACCATGTTGCCGACGGCCACCATGGGGACAATGGGCAGAAACGCCGGGCCGATGCCCAGCAGAAAAGCGAAGAAGGGACTCACCAGCGCCACCGTCAGGCCGCACCACAGGCCACCCACCAGCGCCGATACCCCCAACACCAGATTCACGCAGGAGCCGGTGACGAACTGCCCCAAGGGCTTGGTGGCCCACTGCAGCGCCACCAGCAGGGCGATCATCACGGCGGTCTCCGTGATCCAGAGTGTTTTCTTGTTCATGGGTTTATACCTCCAGAAGTTTTTCCCTATTTTACCACACTATCGCTGGGCTTACGTTGCCCGTGCAACGAAAGGAGCCGTCTATGCAGCCGGACATCCCTCTGTTACAACAAACCATTCTCTTCTCCGGCATCGAGGCGGAGGAGCTGCGGCATCTGCTGACGTGCCTTGGCGGCTCCGTGCGCCGCTATGGCCGGGGGGAGTTCCTCTGGCACGCCGGGGACACGGTCCTGCAGGCGGGCATCGTCCTGCAGGGGGCCGTGGACGCCGTACAGTACCGGGAGGACGGGGCCATGCAGCTGGTGGCCCGCCACACCGCCGGGGGCGTGTTCGGGGAAATGCTCATGGCAGCAGGCGAGGCAAGCCCGGTATCGGTGCTCTCCCCGGAGGGGGCGGAGGTGCTGTTTTTGCCGCTGGAGCGGATCATGGCGGGCTGTGAGCGCCACTGTGAGGGCCATGCCCGGCTGCGGATGAATCTGCTGCGGGAATCGGCCCAGAAGTTCTGGCAGATGCGGCACCGGGTCACCTATCTCTCCGAGCCAAGCCTGCGGCGGCGGGTGCTGCTGTATTTGCAAGACTGCCGCAGCCGTCAGGGATCCGACTGCTTCCGGCTCTCCCTGTCCCGTGAGGAGATGGCGGCGTATCTGGCGGTGAACCGCAGCGCCCTGTCCCGTGAGCTGAGCAGGCTCCAGCAGGAGGGGCTCATCGAGTTCTACCGCAATTCCTTCCGGCTGCACTTTTCCCCGGAGCAGCTGTCGGTGACGGAAATGTAATGGATTTTTCGCCAGACGTCTGGTATACTTCTCCCCAACAAGGAGGGAGGACGGATGGAAAAGCGATACTCCGGCCGCAGACGGCGGCACCTTCGGTGGCTGTGGCTGCTGATGATCCCGGTGCTGGCGGCGGGCTATACCCTGTGGCGCTTCGGACCGCAGCGGTCCTATACCGCCCGACAGCTGGGACTGACAGACCTGCAAAGCCCCAACGACGCCGACGGCGACGGCGTGGACGATTGGACGGATGCGGTGCTGGGCGCACGGGCCTACATCGCCACGGATCCCCACTATCAGAGCAAGTATTATGCCGGGGGCTATCCCGACGACGGACTGGGCGTCTGCACCGACGTCATCTGGCAGGCTCTTCAGGCGGCAGGCTATGACCTGAAGGCGCTGGTGGATGCGGACATCGCCGCCTGTCCGGAGGCGTATCCCCACATCACCACCCCCGACTCCAATATCGACTTCCGCCGGGTCAACACCTTGGATACCTTCTTCCGCCGCCATGCGCAGGTGCTGACCTGCGACCTGTCGGATGGGCAGCAGTGGCAGCCGGGGGACATCGTGGTGTTCGGTGATCGGGTTCATATCGGGTTGTGCTCGGATCGGCGGAACCGGCAGGGTATCCCCTTCCTGATCCACCACGGCAACCCCATCGACGAGGCGGTGGAGCGCAACGACATCCCCCGCATGACGGTGACAGGACATTTCCGCTGGCTGGGCTGACGGGAAAGGAACAAAACGGTAGCAAAAAAGACATTGCGGAGCGAAATTTTCCGTCAGATTTTTTCGCTCTGTAATGTCTTTGTCATTGCTTTTAGAAAAAATTGTGGTATACTATGTTATGTATCCCTCGTGAAAAGCCGAGGGTATCCTTATGTTAAAACGCTTCCGGCCGCAGCCGTATGAAGCTTACCGTCTCCGGGCAAGCTACCCTTGTCCCGGCTATATGTAAAAAGAGAGGATGCCTGTTTTGAACAAGTATATCATTCACGGTGGCCGTCCCCTGTTTGGTGAGGTCACGATCAGCGGTGCCAAGAACGCCGCCGTTGCCATCATCCCTGCCGCCCTGCTGGTGGACGGCGTATGCCGCATCGAGAACATCCCCCAAATCAGCGACGTGACCCTGTTTTTCTCCATTCTGGATGAGCTGGGCGCACGGGTGCGGGTGCTGAATCAGCACGCCGTGGAGATCGACTGCCGCACCGTCCGCAGCACCCATCCCTCCTATGATATGGCACGGCGCATCCGGGCGTCCTACTATCTGCTGGGAGCGCTGCTGGGCCGCTTCGGCGAGGCCACCGTGGCCATGCCCGGCGGCTGCAACTTCGGCGTGCGGCCCATTGACCAGCACGTCAAGGGCTTCCGGGCCATGGGCGCCGAGGTGACGGAGGGCAACTTCGTCCATGCCGCAGCCAGGGGTGGCCGGCTCTCCGGTGCCAACGTCTACATGGATGTGGTATCCGTGGGTGCCACGATGAACATCATGATGGCCGCCGTGCTGGCCGACGGCACCACCACCATCGAAAACGCCGCCAAGGAGCCACACATCGTGGATCTGGCCAACTTCCTCAACTCCATGGGGGCCGACATCAAGGGCGCCGGTACGGACTCCATCCGCATCAAGGGTGTGGAGCGCCTCAGCGGCGGCACCTACTGCATCATCCCCGACCAGATCGAGGCAGGTACCTATATGGCCGCTGTGGCCGCCACAGGCGGACAGCTGCTGATCCGCAACATCATTCCCAAGCACATGGACTGCATCTCCGCCAAGCTCATGGAAATGGGCGTCACGGTGGAGGAGCAGGACGACACCATGCTCATCCGCCGCAGCGGGCCGCTGCAGCGGGCCAACGTCAAGACCCTCCCCTACCCCGGCTTCCCCACGGATATGCAGCCCCAGATCACGGTGGCGCTGTGTCTGGCCCAAGGCACCAGTCTGGTGACAGAGGGCGTATGGAACAACCGCTTCAAGTATGTGGAGGAACTGCGGCGCATGGGCGCTCAGATCCAAGTGGACGGCCGGGTGGCTGTGGTGGAGGGCGTCACACAACTCACCGGTGCGCCGGTGCAGGCCTGTGATCTACGGGCCGGTGCGGCTCTGGTCATCGCCGGTCTGGCCGCTCAGGGCGAAACGGAGCTGACGCAGGTACAGTATATCGAGCGTGGCTACGAGGATCTGGTGGGCAAGCTCCGCCAGTTGGGCGCCGATATCCGGGTGGAGGAGATCCCGGAGCCGGAGGAGACCGAGGCTCACATCTGCTGATAGGACATAAGCTTTCCGCCGCAGGCTGTTGGCAGTCTGCGGCGGCAGTCGGTTTATTGCGAGGAAAGACATATTGATGACCATACATACACTGGCCAGCGGCTCCGAGGGGAACTGCCTGCTGCTGTCGGACGGGGGCGTGCATCTGCTGCTGGACGCCGGAATTTCCACACGCCGCATCAAGGCGGGGCTTTTGCAGCTGGGGCTGACCATGGCGGACGTGGACGGCGTACTCATTACCCACGAACATTCGGACCACGTCAGCGGCTTACAGACCATGGTGAAGCACCACCGCATCCCCATTTACACAAGTCCCGGCACCGCCCGGCAGCTGGCCTACCGCATTGCCGGCATCGAGCCCCTGCTGCGTCCGGTGGAGCCGGGGACGGTGTTTTCCGTGGGAGACTGCCGGGTGACGGTGTTCCGCACCTCCCATGACGCCGCCCAGAGCGTGGACTACCGGGTGGACGGCAGCGCCGCCGTGGGCTTTCTCACGGATACGGGCTTTGTGACCCCGGAGGCGGAAGCCGCTCTGGCGGGGGTGGATACGCTGGTGCTGGAGAGCAACCACGACGTGGAGTGGCTCCGCAGCGGGCCGTATCCCTATTCCCTGAAGGCCCGCATCCTGGGGGACGAGGGGCATCTGTCCAACGATGCGGCGGCGGAGTTCGCTGCCCGAATGGCCCGGTGCGGCACACGGTGCATCATTCTGGCCCACCTGAGCCGGGAGAACAACACTCCCCAGCGGGCTTGGGACACGGTGCAGCGACGCCTGAATACGGTGGAGGCGGAGGTACTGCTGGAGGTGGCCCCCCGCAACGAGGTCAGTCCCCCCTATGGGATGGAGGTGGCGGTATGCAGCGAGTGACGGTGCTGTGCGTAGGCAAGCTGAAAGAAAAATTTTATGCCGACGCGGCGGCGGAGTACATCAAGCGGCTGAGCCGCTACTGCAAGCTGGACGTCATAGAGCTGCCGGAGACCCGTCTGCCAGAGGATCCCTCTCCTGCGGAGATCCAGAAGGCGCTGGCGGCGGAAGCCAACGCCATCCGGCAGAAGCTGGAGGCCGGCGCGGTGGTGGCTATGTGCATCGAGG
>OLRZ01001822.1_pt1 | contig 13505 bp, 3 predicted proteins | sample 1671931 | NCBI WGS metagenome assembly OLRZ01 (sample SAMEA3136627, study PRJEB25190) | human gut metagenome | reverse complement strand
GACAGGACTTGAACCTGCGACCTCCGGGTTATGAGAAATCTAAAATTTGTGCGTTACAGTGCGGTTTTGTTAGGTTTGGTGGTATTGCGTACCATGGAGCAAAATGGATTTTGTCCCATGTGTACAAAAGGGTGCTATACGGTGCTGACCCGTTCCAAACCCTTTTGGGGGCAGTTTTGGGGGCAAGTTGGTGAGACGGGTTCTCGCCAACACCGTTCAAATCAAATGCGCAGCTTTGGTCTCATTGCAAAATTAGTGGAATACTAACATCACGGGGTTCTCACACAGGAAAAGCCCAAAGAATCAGTATATAAGTTTTACTCTCCGGCAAGAAGTTGTACGCAAACCAACTCAACACCATCCCCGCACACCGCCCCTGTCGCCGCGAGAAACGCCCCTGTTTGGGCGCGTTCGCACCGCATCGACACAGTGCCTGTCCAGCCAAATACCGCCCCAAATTTCCCGCCTTTGGGGCTTTCTTACCCAAGAACGGCTTTTCCTGTGCAGGCTTTGCCCGGACGGGTTTCACCTATACAGGAAAAGTCTGCACAAATAAATACTAAATAAACAAAATACTAAAAAAGCAAATACGAATCCTATCTTATCTGCAAAACATACAAATCCGGACTTTGCCGCCGGAATCTTGCCGTGATGCGTACAACTTAACACCGGAGAGTACAACTTACGATTGCAAACCGCCCCTGCAAAGTTGTATAATAAAAGCACCGGTATTTCGCGCAAAAGATGGTCGGAACAGATGGATATGGAGAACCTGATCGGTGAAACGACCGAATACGACAAGAAAGCGGCACTTGAGGTGAAAAAGCCCAAAAGCTGGTGCAAGAGCATGAGCGCTTTTGCGAACACGCTGGGCGGTGCGCTGATTTTCGGCATGGCGGATGACGGGCAGATCGTTGGGCTGACCGAACCCGACAGCGACGCCGAGAAAATCAGCGAGATCATCAAGACCCGCATGGAGCCTATCCCGGAGTTTCGGCTGCGGTTTCACAAGACCGAAGATGGCAAAGTGCTGCTGATTCTTGACGTGTTCAAAGGCGAGGAAACGCCCTACTATTACTCCGGCGACGGCACCTTAGAGGCGTTTGTACGCATCGGAAACGAGAGGCATCAGGGCATCCGCTACCGAGCTGAAACGCCTTGTTCTGCGCGGCAGAAACACCTCCTACGACTCTCAGATGACGCTTTACAGGGTGGAGGACTACGCCTTTTCCAAGCTGCGGGAGCGCTATAAGAAGTGGACGGGAAACAGCTTTGACAACAAAGACCTTGTTTCCTTCGGGCTGGCAGACGAGGGCGGCTTTTTGACAAATGCCGGTGCCCTGATTGCTGATGAAAGCCCGATCCGCTGGTCACGGTTGTTCTGCACACGCTGGAATGGGCTGGACAAAAGCGGCGGCACAATGGACGCGCTGGACGATGCCGAGTATTCCGGCAGTGTGCTCTCTTTGATTGAGAATGGCGAGGCGTTCATCAAGCGCAACGCCCGCATGATGTGGCGCAAAACACCCAACTCGCGGGAGGAACTGCCCGAATACGTCGAGCGCAGCTACCACGAGGCGCTTGTCAACGCGCTGGCGCACCGCGATTATCTCGTCTACGGCAGCGAGGTCCACATTGACATCTACGATGACCGTCTGGAGATCTACTCGCCGGGCGGTATGCCGGACGGGTCGATGATCCAAGACCGCGATCCGCTTACCGTGCCGTCCACCCGGCGCAACCCGGTGTTGGCCGATGTGTTCAACCGTCTGGGCTACATGGAGCGCAAGGGCAGCGGCTTTGGGAAAATTCTGAACGGCTACAAGACGCAAATCAACTACACTGAGGATAAGCGCCCTACATTCCGTTCTGACCGATACCAGTTTACGGTCATCATGCCGAACTTGAATTACGGTGTCCCTCAAGATGTCCCCCAACGTGTCCCCCAAGATGTCCCCCAAGATGATTTGGATGCCAAAATTCTGGCTTTAATCAAAAAAGACAACAAAATCAGCACCGAAAAACTCGGCATGGCGCTGGGCGTCAGCTACAAAACCATCCGCCGCCATATCAAGGCGATGGGAAATGTTCACTACATCGGCCGTGGTTTCAGCGGGCATTGGGAAATTCACGACAAATCATAACCCCACGTTGAACGTGGGGTTTGCAAAACAGCCCCATAGGGCTTCAATACCAGCCGCGCCTAAAGGCGCACAATGAGCGACGCCAACCGCACGTGGCGTCGCTTTTTTACTTGCTTATTCTACCGTCCGTGGGAATCTCCGGCGAATCATCTTCGTCAAAGTCCGCTACATTTTTGAATGGGTCCTCATATTCTTTGAAGCTCAACTGGTCGCACATCTGGTCGTTCACTTCCCGGTCCTTGATGTACCTCTTTATTGCGTCCGCGGTTTCGTTTTGTAAGAAGCTTCAGCTTTTCTTTTCGGCTAACGCTTCCTACTGCCGAGCGCGTAGTGGTCTTGCAGCACCTAGTTGTTGCCCATGCCGGGCACACTAAAAATGCTCCCTATATAGCTTTCAGTGTTTTTTCACTGTTCGCTATATAGGGAGCATATCATTGCCGGACGGGGGCTTTGCTTATACGGGCTTACAACCGTAGACGCAACTTAGCGGTTCTTCTTGCGAAGGAACAGGAAGCACAGGGCAGCCAGGCTGGCGATGGCCACACCGGCAACGGGGATCAGCGGGAAGTTGTCCGACGTCTGCGGGATGGGTGCCGTCGTCTTGGCGGGCGCGGGCGTTGTACTGTTGGTCGTGGTGTTGTTCGTCGTGTTATTTGTGGTATTGTTGGTCGTATTGTTCGTGGTGTTATTTGTGGTATTGTTCGTCGTATTGTCAGACGGAGCCGGGGTCGCAGTGGGTTCTGCAGTCGGGACCGGGGACGGCTGGGCCTTGGCGGTCCAGCTGACGGCGAACGGAGACAGTTCCGTAACATGGACCACGAGCTTGCCATTCTGCAGGGTCGGGGTCAGCAGCTCAACCTCACCGCTGTCCTTCATGTGGCTGACGAGGATGGAGAACTGGTCGTAGTTGGCCGCCGTGATGCCCTTGGGCAGGTCGAACGTAACGTCGATGCCGCCTGCGGGGAAGTACGCGTCGGTTGCTTCGCTCCAGTGCGCGCCGTTGTCGGTGCTGATCATCAGCTTGACGTCGTAGACCTCGATGTTGTCAGCAGACTGGTTCTTGCTGATGGCCTTCTTGAACGCCTCGGTGATCTTCTCCGGCGTGTCGTAGCCCTTGTCCTTGATCCCCTGCGGGATGTTATCCTTGGTCAGGGTATCCTTGACGACCTCGGTTTTGGTTTCTGGCGCGGGCTCCGGGGTCTTGACCTCACCGGATACCATGATGAAGCTGACCTGCACAGCGGAGGTCGTGTTTGCGTTGGCGGCAACCTCAACCGTCAGCACACCGTCGGCGTCAGACTTCAGACCCGTGAAAGCCAGCGTGTCGCCCTTGCCGGTGCAGCTGGTGTAGTAGTTGTAACCAGTCTGCAGTGTCTCACCGTTGATCTTTATGTCGGCCAGACGGGTCTTGCCGCTCTCGACCCAGCCGGTGGGGTTGAACATGCCGACGTAAACGGTGTAGTCCTCGCCGGTCAGGTTGTCAAAGCGGTAGGTGATGCTGTTGGTGCCGGACGCATAGCGCATGCTCTCATAGATGCTGGCGTTGCTGTTGCGCAGCGTTCCTGCAGTGCCCGTGTAGCCGAAGCCGGCCTCTGCACTGTAGGCGCCGTCGTTCACAGCGGGGTCCTGCTTGAGTGTATCGGCGCTGGCGTTCATGATGGCGATGTAGTCGCTGCTCAGAGCCAGGCTTTCCTTCTGCGGGTTGGCGAAGTAGAGCAGGTTCTTCGGGACCACGGTAGCCGTGGTGCTGATCTCCAGGTCGTTGCAGTTAGTCAGCTTGCCGGTGACGGCAGCCGTGCCGGGGTTCTTCAGACTGTCAGCGTTCCATTCGACCTTGCTGGTGATAGTTTTGCCCTGAGTGGTCACGCTGACCTCCGTGGGCAGGTTGCTACCGTCGGACCAGACGACGTCGGGCAGCTCGGTGTTGACGGTGGTGGGCAGCAGCTGATCCAGACGGTCCAGCGTCCAATCCTGCTCACCCAGGACGGAAACGGTGTTGTCGGTGTTCATCTGGATCGGCAGCCATACGGTGCGGCTGTCGGTCAGGTTATCACCGTTCCAGCGGTCGCCCATATAGATGAACTTGCCGGCCTCGGCGTCGATGGGCAGCACGTAGGTGACCTGCGTGTTGAACATCTTGCCGGTGTCGTTCTTGGCGGGGTTGCCCACCTTCTCCCAGCCGGAGAGCATATCTTTGCTGCGGTAGTAGATGTGGGCGGTGCTGTTCCAGCCGTCGGTGCCGCTGGTCAGCAGGTAGTAGTAGCCGTTGTACTTAAAGACCGCGGGGGCCTCACGGCTGTCGTCGCTGACGATGCGGGCGGCGAACTCGGTAGCATCGGCCTGGTCAGCCTCGGCGGCCAGACCCGTGTAGTCCTTGTTCAGCAGCGAGACATAGAGCTTTGCGTTCATTTCGCTGGAGTAGATGACGTAGGCATCATCCGCTCCGTCATTGTTCTTGTCCACGCCGGTATCGACGAAGACGGTCATGTCGCGGGCCTCGCCCAGACGGCTGGCGTTCAGCGACGTGTCGTAGTTCATGCGGGTGACGTTCTGCACTGTGAAGGGGCCGAACGGGCTGTCACTGGTGGCGATACCGACCATAGCGCGGCTGTAGCGGCTGGCAGGGCAGTTGCCAACGCAGCCACCGGCCACCCAGCTGTTCAACTTATCGTTATTGTACAGCGGGCCGTCAGCGTGCCAGATCAGGACGAACTGCTTGGTGCTCTCGTTGTAGATCATCTTGGGGCGCTCAGTGACGCAGTAGCTGCCGTACAAGGTCTCAAAGGCCAACTGCAGGCGGGTTGTGGTCACGTTGCGCACGCTGTCATCCTGGCTGTCCGGGTAGAGCAGGCTCGTCGCCGTGATTGGCTCCTCGTCATAGCTCTTGGCGGTCCAGCTGATGTCGTTCAGGTCCGTGGGGGCCTTCTCGTACTCGGTGACATAGGCGCGCAGGAAGTTCTTGACATTGCGGAACTGGCTCTCGGTCACACCCTCGGGTGCGGCGGACAGCTTGCCCCAGGCCTTCAGCGTCTCGAGGTTCGTGGCGCTGAGCTGCATGACGTTGTAGTCCTGCGTCGTGCCGGTGCCGCTGGCACCTGGGCTGGAGATGATGGCCTTCTCGGTGCCCTCCTCAATGGGCAGGATGGTGCTCTGGGTGTAGAGGATGGTGCCGCGGTCGGTCCAGTTGTACAAATCAGTGGAGCTGTAGCAGCGCACGCCGTCCACAGGGCGGGTATTGTTGGTCTTGTCCTCACCGAACCAGAGGTAAACAGCCTTGCCCTCGGTGATGTCACCATCGCCGTCCAGGTCATAGTTGACACAGCCGTCGCCGGTGCCCTCCTTCAGGGCCATGGCAGAGCCGCCGTGGGCCTGCATGGGCAGGCCGGTGTCAGCCTTGATGACCGTACCGGTGGTGCCGGGGATCGAGGTGTTGGTCTCGGGCAGGGTGCGCAGACCGGCGTACTGGGAATCCAGGGCGCTGGCGGCGCTGCGCAGGTCCTCGGTGGTTGCGGCGTCGTCGGCAACCAGCGTGTCGGCGGCAGCCAGGGCGTCGTTCAGCGCGGGCAGCGTGTCAGCCACGCCGGACTTGTTACCGGTGTACTGCCAGCTTTCGAGCTTGTCGGTAGCGTACGCAATGCCATTGTCGGCGTCGGTCTGCAGGGCAGCGCGGATCTCAGCGATCTTTGCCAGCAGCTCCTCACGGGCGACAGTGGAGGGGTTCTTGGCCTCGCGGCGGGCTGCGGTCTCATTGGCAGCGCTGCGGGCGCTCACGGCGGTGGGCTTGACAACAATGTTGTCGTACTGGCCGGTCAGCAGGTAGTTGGTGCCGACGTTGCGGGCGACGGTAGCGGCGATGTCAGTGGCCTCGCTCAGCTTGAAGCCGATGTCCGCGATCTCGCCGGCCTTCGTGCCATTGACGTAGATGGTCAATGCGCCGTTGCCGCCGTCGGTCTCCTTGTAGACGAAGGCGAAGGCGTTCCACTCGCCGATGGCAATATCGCCCAGCGAGATTTCGTTCTTGCTGACGCCCTTCGTGGAGCCGTCAACACCGTAGCCCACCTTGCCGTCATAGGTCAGCAGGTGCAGGCGGTTGCTGCCGGTGCTGATCGTGAAGGCGGAGCGCATGGCGGTCTTGGTTTTGTCGCTGCTCGGTTCCTCGATCATCACATCGGCCAGCAGGGTGAACTGGGTGCGGCCAAACAGGTTCTGTGCGTCGGTGATGGTCGCATGGTAGTCATTCTTGTTGTTCCACTGGGTGGAAACCTTCAAGATGGTATTCCAGGTGTCATCGGTCAGGGTTGCGGTGTTAGCAGCCAGCGTCAGGCCGCCGTTGTCCTCCAACACCTTGTTGAAGAAGCCGGACTCGGAGCCTACCGCCTTGCCGTTGACAGCCAGCCAGCTGATAACAGGAGCCTGGGTGCCGGTGGCGGTGACGGTGTAGCTGACGACCTGGTCCTCCTCAATGGTGAAGGTCAGGCTGTTGATGATGTCGCCGCTGCTGCCGGACAGGTTCAGCGTGGCGGTGTCGGTCAGGGCGTTGCCCTCCTCGTCGGTGACTACAGCGGTCATCGGGCGGGTTTGGCTCCACCACTCGCGGTGGGCACTGGTCAGGGTGTAGGTACCGGCGGGCAGGGTCAGCGCGTAGGTCAGGGTCTCGCCCTTCGCGTTGTTCTTGCCGTAGATACCGGTAGCTGTCTTGTCGGCAGTGCCGGAGTAACCCTTGGTACCTGCGTCGGTGTCAACAAGGCCCCAGGTGTTGTCGCTGGTCTTGATCTGGTCGAACTTGTCGTTCAGCATCTTGTCGCCCAGCGCCTTCTTGTACAGCTCGTAGGTCTCGGTGGTGCCGCCAGTCACACTGGTGGGATCACCGGCCACGGTGTCAATAAAGTAAACGGTGTCGCCGGGGATGACCTCGGTGATCTGAACGCTGACGGTCAGGGGCTCGCCCAGCGCGTTGACGGCGTCCTTCACGGTGCCGCTGATGGAAGCGGACTTGTAAGCGTTCGCATCCAGTGCGTTGGTGTCGCCGTTCCACTCAACAGACTTCGTCTCGGTGGTGCCGTCGGCCAGCTTGACCTCGACCTCGGCGGGCAGGTCGCCCACGCCGCTGCCGGTCACGTAGTACTCCAGCGTGGGCAGCTCGGTCAGAATCTCGGTCACAGCGCCGTCCGCACCTGCCAGACGCTCGCCGATGGTGTTCAGGGCGTCGACGTTCAGGGTGCCGGACTTCAGCACGATCTTGATCGTGTGCTTACCGGCAGTCAGGGCAGACATAATATAGGCTTCGCCGCGGGTCGGGGCTGCCTTGGTGGAGGCGTTCTCTGCCTTCAGCTCGCCGTCAACATAGACGTCGATGACAGCGGAGCCGTCGTTGCCGCCCATAATTGCAAAGCCGCTGCCGTCCACCGTGAAGGTGAAGGAGGAGCCCGCAGTGCTGGAGACGGACATAGTGCGGTACCAGTTGTCAGCACTGCCACCGCCCGGGTTGTTGATGGCCCAGGTGCCATTGTAGGCAACGCCGTCGTCCTGGCCGTCGATCATGGCGGTAGCATACGGGATGCCGCCCTTGACGGTCTTGATCTCGAGGTTATCCGCATAGACCTGCGTCCAGTTGGAGCTGATCTTCACACGGCCCGAGAGCATCGGGTTGGCGTCGGTGTAGCTGGTGACCTTGCTGCCATCGATGTAGGCATACACGGTGTCGCCCAGACCGGTGAGCTTGAGGTTGTACTTGCCCTCGGCATTCTTGGTGACGGAGCCGCTGGCAACCTGCGTACCGATGCGGTACAGCTTCCAGCTGCCTGCGCCGTTGATTTCCAGCGTGTAGCCGCTGTTGTTCCAGTTCATACCGGTCTGGGCACGGATGGTCAGGCGCTCATAGCGGCCAGACTCTGCACCCGGCAGGGTCACGTCGATGGAGGCGCTGTAATCCATCCAGCGCCAGTCGCCGACGATAGTCGCAGGGTCGCCGCCGTTCCACTGGTTCACGCTGGAGGCATTCTCCTGCTTGAGCTGGCCGTTCTCGACGATCCACGCGCCGTGGGTGTCCAGCATATAGCGGGGCTCATTGCCGCGGGAAACCAGATAGTTCTCGGTGGTCTCCTTGCCGGTGGTGGCATTGTACACCGTAACGTCTTCCTCGTTGGTATACTCAAAGTTATCCGCGTAGAGGTAGTCGTCGGTGGTGTTCTGGTTTTTACCGGTGGAGTCGGTATCCAGCACGGTACGCTTCTCGGTCTGGATGTAGTCGCCGCTGCCGTCCTCAGTGGGGAAGCGCTCGGGCGTGGTGTCCAGCGTGGTCGCGGTCACAACGCTGTAGGCGGGCACGGTGACATAGGCGACGCCGTCCTCGATCTTGACATCCTCACCCTGCTTCAGGTAGTCGTCCGTGACGGTGGTCCAGATATGCAGCGCGTCGACGGAGAGCTTCAGGTCCGACGTCTTGATGGCGAAGGTTTTCTCGTTCTGGGTGTTGTTGATGAACACGGTGGAGAAGTTCGTCTTATCGGGGGCAGCCAGCGTCATGTAGCTGGCGTCGCCGTTGATACCGGCGGTCTGGTGCTCGTTGTCGCTGGAGCCGAAGGAGCCGTAGGTCGCATTCGGCAGCACACGCCAGATGCCGTTTGTGTTGGTGTCATTCTCCCAGCCGGTCTTGGCGAATTTCGTAATGTGGCTCAGCATGTAGAGCACGGGGTCATAGTGGATATAGCCGCTCCACGGGTCGCGGGCGGACAGCAGCTCCTTGTGACCGTACTGGATGCCCTCATAGAAGGAGCCAATCGCGGGCTGGAACATGTACATCGTGCGGCGGGAACCGACAAAGGCGTTGGGCAGGCTGTCCAGCAGCGCCAGCGGGCTCTGGTAGCCGCCGATGGTGCCGGCACCGTACTCGGTGGTCTTGTTTTCCTGCAGTTCGGAATAGCCGAAGGTCGCGCAGCCCTCGCTGTACCAGACTTCCTTGTCGTCCACGTCTGCCATCGCGATATAATCGCTCGTGGCGTTGGTACGGTAGTGGAAGCCGATAGCATCGACGGCGTCGTACACGCCGGAATCACTGCGCATCAGGGGAACGATCTTCAGGCCCTTGTTCTCGTCAGAGGCGACGATTTTAATGTTGTTGTAGGCCTTCTTCGCTTCCTCGGTGAAATAGCTGGGGAAGTCGGTCTCGTTCTCCAGCGCGTTGGCGAAGTACTTGATGATCTCGCCGTCGGGGCTGCCGGTCTCGTTCTTATCGGGATCGATGTAGTCGACGACGTAGCCGTACTTCTCGTAGGCGTCGAAGATGGTTTCCTTATACCATTTATAAATGGCAGCGTATTTCTCGGTGCCGTCGGCCTTGGCCTTGACCCAGTTGGGATACTCCCAGCGCAGGATGGAGACCTTGACGTCCGGGTTGATCTTCTTGGCGTCAGCAGCCATGACGAAACCCGGAGAGCGGGAGGCATCGGCTTCCTCGTCCTCATAGCGCTTCGTGCAGGCCTCGGCGCCGGTGGAGTTGTTGCCGTCGTTGCCCATCTCCATCTTGATGTTGGAGAACAGCGGGTAATCGCCGCCGAACAGGTACTGCATCATGGACCAGTAGGCCTGCGGATTCTCGGACTTGTAGTCCAGCAGCAGGTTGCTGGTGGAGTTGCCGTTCAGCATGCCCAGGCCCTTGTAGGTCCAGCCGTTGACGTTCTTGGCAGCGGCCTCCACGTCAGTGCCGGTGATGGAGACAACACCGTCCACACCGGCAATGCTGCTGAAGGCATCGTAGCGGGCCGCGGTCTCGGTCTTGGCAGCCTCGGCGTCAGCCGTGCCGGTGACAACGATGTTGTCATACAGGCCGGTGCGCATGAAGCCGGTGCCGTAGGTCGCGCCGAACGCGCCGACGATGCCGGTCTTTTCGCTGAGCTTGAAGCCGATGCCGGTGGCGGCCAGGACCGCCTCGCCGTTCAGGTAAACAGCGACGGTGCCCTCGGTGTCATTCTCGTTGTAGACAAGGGCAATCGCGTTCCACTCCCCTGCCGTCAGGCTCTTGGAGAGGGCGTACTCGGTGCCGTTGTTGACCTTGAGCACAGCAGTGCCGTCGGTCTTGCGGGGGATGATGCGGAAGTTGGCATCCGCAGAGGGGCCGACCAGCACCACGGAGGTGTTGTCGTGCTCGTCGTTGAACTTGAAATCAGTGTACAGCGTGAAGCTGGTGCGTTTGAAGAAGCTGTCACCGTCGTTGATGGCAGCGCCGCCATCGGTAGCGGAGTTGCCGCCGCTGATCCAGCCGGAGGTAACGCTGACCTGCTTGCCGCTGTTCAGACTCTCGACCAGGGACGCGCCGGTGCGGACGCTGACCATGTCATTGTCCTCCAGCGCCTTGCCGAAGTTGGCGTTGTCGCCATCCACGGGCGTGTCGGGGGTCTCGGCGTCGCCGGTGCGCTCAACAGCCAGCCAGCTAACGGCGGGGGCGTGCTGACCGGTGGTCGTGGCCGTCCAGGTCACGACCTTCTCGGAGGTGATCTCAAACTCACCGGTCTTGGTGGTAACGGCGTTGTTGTCCTGCTTCGGAACCGACGCATAAACAGACGTACCTGCGTCGGTGGTCAGGCTCAGGTCCATGGCACGGTTCTGGCCGCCCCACCACTCACGGTGGGCAGTCGTGATCTTGTACTTACCGGCGGGCAGCGTGAACTTGTAGGAGATTGTCTCCCCTGCTTCATTGTTTTTGCCGTAAACACCGGTGTAATCCTTGTCATCAGCATTGCTGCTGGTGTAGCCCTTCGTCTGGGCGTCGGTGTCCACCAAGCCCCAGGTCGCGTCGCCCTGGTAGAACTGGTCGGACTTGCCGTTCAGCAGCTGGTCGCCCAGCAGCGCCTTGGCGGCTGCGTAGGCGGCAGTGGACTGAACATTGTCCATCTTGTCGTTGCCGGTAGCGGCCACGCTGTCGATAAAGTAAACGGTGTCTGCGGGGATGACCTCCACGGTGTACTCGTTGCCTGCCTTATCCTTTGCAGTGACGGTTGCATAGGGCTCTGCGAAGGTATTCGCGGTCACATTATCCGCCCAATCGATTCCGGCAGGGACCACACCGACGTTTGTTGCGATGCGAGCCGCGGCGGTCTGAGGTGCAGCAGCCTCCTGCGCAGCGGGGGCTGCGGTCTCCTCGGCGGCAAGAGCCTCCTCAACAGGGGCATCCATCGGGGCGAGAGCTGCTTCCTCCGCAGGTGCTTCCTCGACAGGCGTCTCCTCAGTCGGGGCGTCCTCAGCAGGGGCCGGGGTCTCCTCGGCAGCAGACTCCTCCGCTGGGGTCTCTGTGGAGACTGCGTCCTCCGCCGGAGCCTCCTCGGCGGCAGGCGCAGCCTCCTGGACGACGGCAGCCACTGGCTGTTCGTCGGCCGCAAAGGCCTGCGTCGGGACCATGCTGGCCAGCATACCGACACAAAGAGCCGACGCGAGTACGCGCTTGCCCTTGTGCTGTGCTTTTCTCATAGTCTTCATCCTTTCTCTTTAAGCAGTGTGTGCATCATGCACAAATCTACTTTACAGTGGTTTACTACTATAATACAAGCCGCCAGTGTTTTCCCTCCATGTGATAATTCCCGTTCTTCCTGCACTTTTTCCCGCACTTTTCCCGCATTGCGCTTTCAAGTGGAATCATACAAATACTACATTTTTTACTTTGAAATTTACATGGAATTTATATGCCTGCTTTCTGTATACTTATATGTTAAAAGATATTTTCGTGGTAAACCGCAGACTTCTTTCGGTATTTTAATTTCTATAGGAGACACTTCCCGTAAAGAAAAGCGCCGCTATGCAATCTGCTCAGCAGCGTTTTTCATTATAGATATTTTGTGCAAATTTGTGTACCGCAGAATCTCCGCTATATTTCAGTTTTTGGTTCATCATTTTTAAAGAAGAGAACTACATATCGGCCAATTAAAATTTTTTTGTATCCTCTCTACCGAAGCCCCTGATTGCGGGAGTAACCATAAATTGCAGGGGTTTCTTCCAGACGATGCTGCACTTCACAAAAGCCTTTCACAAATGAGCGAATTGCTTATTGAGAATCGAACTGCCTTAGCAACGGATGCACCGGTTGCCGTCCACAGCGAGATAAAATGGAAGCCTTAAAATCAAGTCGTCGAAATTACAATTCTTCGACGAAACAAATCGAGTAAGAGTCTCTTTTAACTAGAAAGCCGACCTCTCACACCACCGTGCGCACCGGTCTGTACATGTCGGTCCAACCGCATAAGTGCAAGGACTCGTAGTAGCGGAGGATACTAAAATATCCTGCTGCTGCGAGTCTTGCGTTTGTAATGGAACCCTTTAATACAGGACTACCGGCGATACGCCAATAACCCAGTCTGGAATTCCCCCACTGGTATACCCTGTCAGCCAGGACGCCCATCTGTCTCAAGTTGCCTACCTTCGTTTTGGACTTCTTCCACTGCTTCCACGGCCTACTATGTGTTTCTGTTCATCGGTTCAGGCGTTTGCCCGCCTGCATTTTTTCGCTGACCTCCGACTTCCTTCAGATTCCACCTCACGATGGACATCCTTGCCTTCGGCTAACACTTTCTACTGCCGAGGGCGTAGTGGTCTTTCACCACCTAGTTGTTGCCCATGCCGGGCGCACTAGAGTTACAACAAACGCCCTGAGATGGACAGTTTGTTCGGGATACAATGTACCTGCACCTGCCATCTGCTGCGTGCCCGTCTTGCCACTGCGGAGGAGGTTACCGCGCGGCGTAATCTCGCGTTCACCCCCTACGACTGCCATGGCAGCCACGGATTTTAAGATTGCAATACCAAAATAGGTGGCACCGAAACGCAGAGAATCATTACCATCAAGCGTACACTGAAGGATTTGCAGTTTTTATATTTGTTTCTTCCCGGCAAACTCATGGCAAGTACCGCTCGCTTATCATTCTTTTACCGTCATCATAATGCGTACCGTATTCAAGAGATGCCGAACCATAATAGCAGCACTTGGGAAAATGAATCAGAACTGATTCACTTTTTCGTGTCAAGAATTTTGGATGAATCTAAACTGATTCACTCTGGAGCATATACGAATTTATATGGGTGTCCGGTTTGATTGTCCCCCCCTTCTTGGGGTAGGTGCGTTTTGCTAGCATAGCATGTGGTCATCCACATGCACATTTCTGGGGTGTACCCCAGACCCCCTGAGGTCGCTCTGCGTCAATAAAAAAGGCAAGCCGCAGAATAAAACGGCTTGCCTTTTATTTTGAAAAGTGTAAGTTTTTTACCTTAGTGTCTCGCGCTCAACCACCTACCGCATATTCCACGACGCGACTTTTCCTGCGTTCCACATTGGAAACCGACTGTTAGTGCGGCGGGATGAACTTCTGGGCTGGCTGG
>OLRZ01001813.1_pt1 | contig 13533 bp, 9 predicted proteins | sample 1671931 | NCBI WGS metagenome assembly OLRZ01 (sample SAMEA3136627, study PRJEB25190) | human gut metagenome | reverse complement strand
TGATAGTATAGTAAGAATACTAAATGTGCGTTATTATCTCAATTTTTTATTATCCGACTAAAGATACTATACTATAACCAGGATGCTCTATCAAGTAGGTAGCAGACGCAATTCATCTCCCACCTTAGAGGTTGGAGTCTTCTTGCTGTAAGAGGATAAAAGAGCTGATAATAAACAGTGTAATTCGTCCTTTTTGTAATTAACATCTCTTAGATTCCATAAATTTACTGTTATTATATAACATCTTTAAAATTTATACAAGAGAAAAATGTAAAGAATCGACTATCATCAAAAAATATGTTATGATATTAAAGTGTATCAGATGTGAGATGTCTCCCATCTCGCAGCAAGAATGCCGGGGCATTCTTGAATTGAAAATAGAAATATGAGAAAGAATGGAGCAAAAGCCTAAATATTTTGCTTCATTTTTCAAAAAAGAAAGGATGAACTATAATGGCAAACCCAATCGTTACAATTACAATGGAAAATGGAGATGTAATCAAAGCAGAATTATATCCACAGATTGCACCAAACACAGTAAATAACTTTATTTCCTTAGTTAAAAAAGGATTCTATGATGGACTTATTTTCCATCGTGTTATCAAAGGCTTCATGATTCAGGGAGGATGCCCTCTTGGAAATGGAACAGGGAACCCTGGATACAGCATCAAAGGCGAGTTCTCCAACAATGGATTCACAAACCAGTTAAAACATGAAGCAGGAGTACTTTCTATGGCTCGTTCCATGATGCCAAATTCTGCAGGATCCCAGTTTTTTATCATGCACAAAGCAGCTCCACATCTTGACGGTGAGTACGCAGCATTTGGTAAAGTAATTGAAGGAATGGATGTAGTAGATAAGATCGCATCTGTAAAAACTTTCATGGATTCTCCATATGAAAAACAGGTAATGGCGTCTGTAACTGTAGATACACAGGGAGAGGAATATCCAGAACCAGAGAAGATTGAGAAATAGAATTCCATTTCCCGGCCCAGCCAAAGCATAGCCACCGAAGAGAGCCTATCCCTTATATTTGTGGCCTCGAAGCAAGGTTTGGATGCGAGCGCATAAAGCGAGCATTCAAACCGCTGCGCCTAAAGTCACAAATATAGGGGATAGGCTCTCTTCGGTGGCATCTATTTTGCCTGCGGCAAATTCCTATTTCGTTTTCAACTATTTTGTGTTATTATTTGGATTGTCGTTAAAAGGGCAGGTGAAAAAGATTTTTTCTTCAAAATGAGGGGAAGAAAAAATGAAAGGTTGGATTGAATTGAGATGAATAAATTAAAAAAGAAAAAGGCAGGAATCAAGGATTTCTTTAAGGGGAAACACGGAAGAAATTTTTTGCTGGCATTAGATGTCCTGTTAGCAATTGCCTTTTTTGCACAGCCAGATTTGTATTATAATCCACAAGCTCCAGATTTTTTTGATCGCTTTTATGCAGATTCCCTAATAATCTGTGGCGGGTTGTGGGCGGTACTTGTTTTCCTCACAGTGAAAAAAATTCATTTTTCGGCAGAGGTAAACAGAATACTGACGTATATCGCAGGAATTGCTACTCCATTTATCGCTTTTTTGTGGTTAGAATTTTATAATGATGCACAGTTTTGGGTTCCGATTTTCAGCATTCCATTTTTATATCTGGTGCTGGATATTATTGTTTATTATGTTATTTATGTGCTGTTTTTGCTGATTTTTAATAGCATACGCGCAGCATCAATCTGTATGGTTGTTGTGACAGCTGTATTTGGAATTTTCAACTATGAATTGACATTATTTAGAAGTATGTCATTTATTGCATCAGATATTTATTCCTTTGTGACGGCCGTTTCGGTGGCAAATACCTACCAGGTGCAGATTGATGTGGATACGGCTGAATTTTTTATGATGGCACTTGTGCTTGTTGCGCTTCTTTTAAAGCTTGATAAGGTGAAGCTGTTTAAATGGAAGGGAAGAATTGTGTACGCGATCGTATCATGCATGATATTTGCCGGATTTACACAGGTGTATGTATATAGCGATTATCTGGAAGATATCGGTGTTGATTTCCGTGTGTATCGACCGCAGTATAAGTACAGATATTATGGAACATTGCTTACGACGATGAGGACTTTTGGCTATCTTCATGTAACACAGCCAGAAGAGTATTCTGTTAATGCAGTCAAAAAAATTACAAAGCAGTATACAGAGAATGAATCTACAGAAACGCAGGAAAAAAATACGTCTACGCAGAATAAAACAACAAAGAAGCCAAATGTCATTGCAATTATGAATGAATCTTTTGCAGATTTAAAAGCAGTAGGAGATTTGCAGACATCCAAAGACTATATGCCATTTTTCCGTAAATTAAAAGAAAATGCGATTAAGGGCTACACATATTCTTCCGTATTTGGTGGAAATACGGCAAACTCAGAATTTGAATTTATGACGGGAAATACACTTGCATTCTTGCCGGATAATTCTGTTCCATATCAGCTTTTCCTGCGAAGTAAAACAGCGGGTCTGACTTATACTTTAAAAGACCAGGGATATAGTCCGTGTTATGCATTGCATCCATTTTATAAGACAGGTTATGGTAGATATAAAGTATACCCGCTGATGGGATTTGATAAATTTTATACATCGGATAATTTTTCCGTATTTACAGATACGGTGAATTATCATATCACAGACTCAGAAGATTATAAAAAGCTTATCAGTCTTTATGAGAATCGTACCGACAAAGATAAACCATTTTATTTATTCAATGTAACAATGCAGAATCATGGAAGTTACGATGGAAGTACATTGGAAACGGGAGATGAAGTGCAGATAGAGGGGGATTTACAGTCTTACTCGAAAGCAGAGCAGTATCTGAACATGATAAAAATGTCCGATAAAGCATTAAAGGAACTGGTTCACTATTTTGAAAAAGTAGATGAACCGACCGTCATTGTATTTTTCGGAGATCATCAGCCAGATTTAGAAGAGACATTTTACAACCGTCTGCTTCATACAGATATTCAGAAATTAGAGGGAGAGGACTTAGAGCAGCTCTACAAAGTACCATTTTTAATCTGGGCAAACTATGATATAAAAGAGGAAAATGTAGAAAAAACCAGTAACAATTATCTGTCTACCTATCTTGCAGAAGTTGCAGGAATTAAAAAGACAGGTTATCTTGAATATTTAACAAAACTCAGAGAAGAAATTCCTGCAATCAATGCGATTGGATATTGGGATAAAAATGGTAAATTTTACGAGATTGATGATAAAAAATCTCCGTATTATGATTTGATACATGAGTATAATTTGCTCGAATACAATAATCTTTTTGGAAAAGACAATCAGCAGAAAGAATTCTTTTACCTGAAAGAGTAGAAAAAATTGTACTTTGCAGAGCGAAACGTACGCCTGCAAAGAGAGCCTTTCCCCTATATTTGTCCTTTATGAATAAATAAAAGAATAATTTTTGGCAGTTATGAACGATACATATTATATATGATGGTGTTATACTGTGACAATCAAGAGAAACAGTAGATATTTATAAATGAATCTTTCAGATATTTCTAATTGTTTTCAAATTCAGCTACCGCTTACGTTGACAAAGTATGCACAATAAAAAGACGGATACAGAAAGTTATATTATTTCTGTATCCGTTTTATTATTATTATTTATATTTAAATCAGATAATGAAGATTTTGAAAAATATATGCGATACCGCATAAAGTATCCGTTCCAGAAGAATGACCAATAGAGGAAAAGTCAGTGAGAATCTTTTTGGAATCAGGCAGGTTACTGAGGGAACAGACCGCTATGCTGAATCACATATATCTGGAACAATTTGTTCAAGATCTGCTGCTGGAGCAAGGGGATAATCAAAAGAAATAATTTCATAACCTGCCTGAGTAATAACGGAAATATGTTTTTCTGGTAAGTCTTTTCTGAAACCGTAAAGAAGACCTCCGCCATGGAAATAAAATATTTTTGCTTTTGTTGTAACGGTAGTTTCTTTGTATATTGTTGCATGTTTTATCCAGGCGGCATTGTCTAATACCTTATCATATGATTTTAACATTGGAAACCTTCTTAAAATGTAGATGTAGATGTTATGGTTGGTATGTTAGCAGCAAATAAACTGGGTGAATTAGACAGAGATGTATATAATGAAAAGAAAACAATTGCATACTAATTGTTATTAATTTTTGTTATTAATTCAAAATAAGATAGACAAAAACAGAACCCCGAAAGTCACAGGTATAGCGGATGTGTCTTTCGGGGTTTTTAAATTTTCTTTAATAAAATTGTAGATTTAGGACACTATTTCTTTTTTTGTCTATACGAAATCTACAAATTAGTAGTTATTCCACAATCTCTACGTTAATATTATGTCTCTTTAAGTTCTCTAATGCATCTTCTGGAATCTCCGCATCGGTACATACCGTATCAATCTCAGAAAAAGTAGTCTGAATTACAACCCCCTTCTGGCTGAACTTACTGGAGTCAGCAAGAATGATCATACGATTTGCGGAGTCTTCCATATACTTCATAGTTTCCACGCGCATCAGGTCATCACAAGTAAAACCTGCATCTGGAATAAATCCATCTGTGCCTACAAAGAACTTATCTACATAGAATTCCTTCGCACATTTGCGAACTAATGGTCCTACCATACCCTGATATTCCTTCTGATATTCGCCACCAAGAAGGATAACTTTACGAATCGGAAGCTCGCGTATACGAATCGCTATGTAGGCAGAGTTTGTTATGATGGTGACATCTTTTTTTAACTTCGCAAGCTGTTCTGCAAGTAAAGCACAAGTAGAGCCAGATTCAAGCATAACTGTTTCGCCATTAGAAACCATCTCAGCAGCCTTTGTGGCGATTTCAAGCTTCTTATCATAATTTATTGTTAAACGTGTGTTAATATCATTGGCATTCTTAATTAAAGCGTAGCCATGCTCTCTTGATAAAAGTCCCTCTTCTTCAAGATGGTCAAGGTCTTTACGGATGGTTACCTGAGACACATCTAAAAGTTCAGCTAAACGACTCACTTCGATTTTTTGATAAAGATTTATCAATTTAATGAGTTTGGACTGACGTTCTGTCATTTGAAACACCTCTTTCTTTCTAAAAAAAGTATAACATATTGTTTGGCAAAATATCAAGGAAGGAATAGGAAAAAAAGAAATAAATTATAGAGAAATTGTTATAAAAATATCGTTCTTAAATGGGAATTTGCCGGGCCGTCTCTCTGCCTGCGGCAAATTCCTATTTAACTTCAATCTGGATTGTGATCCGCTACTGTGGTAAAATATCGTTTGGAAATACTTTTTATTTATAATTTGACAGCAAACAACTCCAGATAGTATCATTTTTTATAAGACATTTTAATAAGGTAAAAACTAATTACAAATACGTTATGAAAGAGGTATTAATTATGGAGTTGATCAAAGCGTTACCAGAGATTTTTGAAGATTTTGCGGAGCAGAGAAAGAAGTCCTTTCTGACGATGAAGGAATTGAAGGATAGGGATGTTCCGGTTGTTGGAGCTTACTGTACATATTTTCCACAGGAAATCGCAATGGCGATGGGAGCAGTTACAGTAGGTCTTTGTTCTACTTCAGACGAGACAATACCAGTGGCAGAGAAGGATTTGCCAAGAAATCTGTGCCCTATGGTAAAGGCAAGTTATGGTTTTGCAGTATCGGATAAATGTCCGTTCTTTTATTTTTCCGACGTAGTAGTTGGGGAGACAACCTGTGATGGGAAGAAAAAGATGTATGAACTGATGGGAGAGTTTAAAAATGTTTATGTTATGGAGCTTCCAAACAGTCAGAGTGAAACTGCATTAAAGCTTTGGAAAGAAGAGATTCTTAAGTTCAAATCTTATCTGGAGCAGACTTTCAAAGTGGAGATTACAGAGGAGAACGTTCGTAAGGCAGTTCATATGATGAATGAAAATAGAATTGCGCTTAAAAATCTTTATGAAGTTATGAAAAATGATCCGGCACCGATGAATGGACAGGAATTGTTTAATGTATTATATGGAAGCCAGTTCCGTTTTGACAAAGAAAAGGTTCCGGAAGAAATTCATGCGCTTCGTGAAAAGATTATGAAGGAGTATGGAGAGGGTGAGAAACAGCCGAAAAAGAAGAGAATTCTTTTAACAGGATGTCCAAGCAGCGGTGCGCCAATGAAAGTTGTGAAAGCATTGGAAGAAAATGGAGCGGTTGTTGTTGCCTATGAAAACTGTGGCGGTACAAAGTCGGCTGACCGTTTAATAGATGAATCTGCAGAGGATATTTATGAGGCGATCGCGGAAAGATATCTTCAGATTGGCTGTTCTGTTATGACACCAAATAAGAATCGTTATGAACTTCTTGGAAGATTAATAGAGGAATATAAAGTAGATGGTGTTGTGGAAATGACACTGCAGGCCTGCCATACTTACAATGTGGAGGCAAAGAGTATTGAAAAGTTTGTAAAAGGAAAAGGTGTTCCGTATATTCATGTGGAGACCGACTATTCACAGGAGGATATCGGACAGCTTAACACGAGAATGACAGCATTCGTCGAGATGTTGTAAGAGGAGGAAAAGACACCTATGGCATTTACACATTTACATGTGCATACGGAGTACAGTCTGCTGGATGGTTCTAGTAAGATTAAAGAACTTCTGCCGAGGGCAAAAGAGCTTGGAATGGATAGTCTGGCCATCACAGACCACGGGGTTATGTATGGCGTGATTGACTTTTATAAAAAGGCAAAAGAAGTAGGAATTAAACCAATTCTTGGCTGTGAGATTTATGTTGCACCAGGGTCAAGGTTTGACAGGGAGCAGGGACGAGGAGAGGATAGATATTATCATCTTGTACTGCTTGCGGAAAATAATCAGGGCTATAAAAACCTGATGAAGATTGTGACAAGAGGGTTTACAGAAGGATATTATTACAAACCAAGGGTAGACTATGAAGTGCTTGAAAAATATCATGAGGGAATTATCGCACTTAGTGCCTGTCTTGCCGGAGAGATTCCGAATAAGATTTTAAAAGAGGATTTTGATGGAGCAAGAGCTGCCGCAAACAAAATGCGTGATATTTTTGGAGAGAATAACTTTTTCTTAGAGTTGCAAGATCATGGAATTCGTCAGCAGACCCAGGTAAATACCAGCCTGATTCGTCTTTCCAGGGAACTTGGGATTCCGATGGTTGTCACAAATGATGTGCATTATATCAGAGAGGAAGATGCGGTTCCACATGACCTGCTTCTTTGTATACAGACTGGAAAAAAGGTTTCAGACCAGGACAGAATGCGCTATGAAGGCGGGCAGTATTATCTGAAGTCGGAAGAAGAGATGCAGAAGGTATTTCCCTATGCGAGAGAGGCGATGGATAATACCCATAAAATTGCCGAGCGATGTAATGTGGAGATTGTTTTTGGTGAGCAGAAAGTGCCAAAGTTTGATGTGCCGGAAGGTTACGATGCATTTTCTTACTTAAAAGAGCTTTGTGAGACTGGTCTTGTGAAAAGATACGGGGACCCGCCGCCACAGGAATTGCAGGAAAGACTTTCTTATGAGCTTAGCACTATTAAAAATATGGGCTATGTTGATTATTTTCTCATTGTGTGGGATTTTATCCGTTTTGCAAAGAGTCAGGGAATCGCTGTTGGCCCGGGACGAGGAAGTGCGGCAGGAAGTATTGTTTCCTATTGTCTTGAGATTACGAATATCGACCCAATCAGATATCAGCTTATTTTTGAGCGTTTCTTAAATCCAGAGCGTGTATCCATGCCAGATATTGATATTGACTTCTGTTATGAGAGACGGCAGGAAGTTATTGATTATGTTTATGAAAAATACGGCAAAGATAAGGTAGTGCAGATTGTAACTTTCGGTACGATGGCGGCGCGTATGGCAGTTCGTGATGTTGGACGTGTCCTTGATATCCCTTATGTACAGGTTGATAATGTTGCAAAAATGATTCCGATGGAGCTTGGTATCACGATTGAAAAGGCATTAAAATCAAATCCGGAATTAAAGCAGGCATATGAGAGTGATGATGTTGTAAAGAATCTTATTGATATGTCGATGCGTCTGGAGGGATTACCGAGACATACATCAATTCATGCCGCTGGTGTCGTAATTGGTTCAAAACCGCTGGATGAATTTGTCCCACTTTCAAGAGGTGCAGATAATGTCATCACAACACAGTTTACGATGACAACCATCGAAGAATTGGGACTTCTGAAAATGGACTTTTTAGGTCTTCGTACACTGACCGTAATTCAGGATGCCGCACGAATGATTGGAAAGAAACTTGGCTATGATTTTAGTATTGATACAATTGATTATGATGATGCCAAAGTATATGAGATGATCGGGCAGGGAAAGACGGAGGGTGTGTTCCAGTTAGAAAGTGCTGGAATGAAGTCTTTCATGAAGGAATTAAAGCCAACGAATCTTGAGGATGTTATTGCCGGAATTTCTCTGTACCGTCCGGGACCAATGGATTTTATTCCAAAGTATATCAAGGGAAAGCAAAATCAGGATTCAATTCAGTATACCTGTCCGGAACTGGAAGAAATACTGGCACCGACTTACGGATGTATCGTTTATCAGGAACAGGTTATGCAGATTGTAATGCGTCTTGCCGGTTACACACTTGGCCGAAGTGACTTAGTGCGTCGTGCGATGTCCAAGAAAAAGGGAGATGTCATGGCGAGGGAACGTCAGAACTTTGTTTATGGTAATGAAGAAGAAGGCGTAGAAGGCTGTATCAAACGGGGAATTCCAGAAGAAACCGCCAATAAGATTTTCGATGAAATGATTGACTTTGCCAAGTATGCATTTAATAAATCTCATGCGGCTGCCTATGCGGTTGTTTCGTATCAGACAGCATGGCTGCGCTGCTATTATCCGGTAGAATTTATGGCTGCGCTTCTTACTTCAGTAATTACTAACCCGAAAAAGATTACAGAGTATATCAATACTTGCCGTGTGATGGGAATTTCCATCCTGCCGCCGGACATCAATGAGGGGGAAGCCGGATTCTCTGTTGCAGGTGATTCTATTCGATATGGACTTGCAGCGATTAAGAGTCTCGGAAAAAGTGTGATTGATGTAATGACACAGGAAAGAGAAGCAAACGGAAAGTACAAAGATTTAAAAGATTTCATGGGGCGTCTCACATCGAAAGAAATCAATAAGAGAACGATAGAAAACCTTATCAAATCCGGAGCATTGGACAGTTTTGGTAAGACGAGAAAACAGCAGATGCTTGTCTATCCGGTTGTACTTGAACAAGTAAACCGGGAGAAAAAAGAGTCTATGAGTGGTCAGATGTCATTGTTTGATTTCTTTTCCGAAGAAGAGAAAAAAGAATATGAGATGCAGTATCCTGATGTTGGGGAGTATGACGATGCGCAGAAACTTGCACTTGAAAAAGATGTGCTTGGTATTTATGTCAGCGGTCATCCACTGGAAAAATATATGGATTCCATTGAGAAGCAGACAACTGCCAGATCGACAGATTTCGAACCGGATGAGGAAAGCGGACGTGCAATCGTAAGAGACGGGCAGCATTATGTTGTCGGTGGTCTTATTAGTAATATCACAGCCAAACTTACAAAAAATAATCAGAATATGGCATTTGTTACGTTGGAAGACTTGTATGGTACTGTAGAAATCATTGTATTCCCGACGATATATCAAAATGTAAAGTCGTATCTCATCGAAGATAATGGACTTTATGTGAAAGGCCGGGCATCCGTTTCTGAAGAAAGTGGTAAACTGATTGCAGAATATATTGTGCCGATTGACCAGATTCCAAAGGAAGTATGGATTCAGACAGAGAACATTGGAGAATTTACAGATAAACAACAGGGTTTGTATAAAATTATCAGAAAATATCCCGGTAAAGATGAAATTGTTATTTTTTCCAAAAAAGAAAAAGCAATAAAAAGACTTCCAGCATACGAAAATATTTCCGCGAAAAATGACGTATTTAGCGAGTTAAAATCACTTTTTGGTGAAAAAAATGTAAAGGTTCGCGAGAAGAGTATTGAAAAATCCCAAAAAAAGAGATAATATATGTAATCGTTAGGGAGTATACTTAGGGAATTATGAAATGGAGGTAACGTTAGATGAATAAAACTAGCGCAGTTCAGACAATTGGAATTTTAACAAGTGGTGGAGATGCTCCAGGCATGAATGCTGCATTAAGAGCAGTAGCAAGAACAGCATGGGCAAGAGGTATTGATGTAAAAGGAATTTATCGTGGTTACAGCGGACTGTTAAACGATGAGATCTTTGATATGGAGAAGGAATTCACATGTGACATCATTTCTCGTGGTGGTACAGCTTTATTTACCGCAAGATGTGAAGAATTTAAACAGTTAGAGTATCAGGAAAAGGCAGCAGAGATCTTAAGAAGTCATAACATCGACGGACTTGTTGTTATCGGTGGTGACGGATCTTTTCGTGGAGCACAGAAGTTATCTGCACAGGGAATTAACACAGTAGCTCTTCCTGGAACAATTGACTTAGATATTGCATGTACAGAATATACAATCGGTTTTGATACTGCAGTAAATACAGCTATGCAGGCAATTGATAAGATTCGTGACTCATCCACATCTCATGAAAGATGTTCTATCATCGAGGTAATGGGAAGAAATGCTGGTTATATCGCATTATGGTGTGGTATTGCTTCAGGAGCTGAGGATATCTTAATTCCAGAGCGTTTCGATGGTAACAGACCAAAACTTGAAAATGAATTAATTGAAAGCATTCTTGAGAAAAAAGCACTTGGTAAGAAACATCACCTTATCATCAACGCAGAAGGTGTTGGACATTCTTATGGAATGGCTAAGAGAATCGAACAGGCAACTGGTGTAGAAACAAGAGCAAGTATCTTAGGTCATATGCAGAGAGGTGGAAACCCAACAGCAAAAGACAGAGTATATGCTTCTTACATGGGAGCTTTAGCAGTAGACCTGCTTTGCAGCGGCGCTACAAACAGAGTAGTAGGATACCGTAATGGTCAGTATATTGACTACGATATCGAAGACGCACTCGGAATGGCTAAAGACGTAGACCAGTATGAGTTTGAAATCGCTCAGATTTTGGGACGATAATATAAAGCCGAGTAGAACTTGGTAGACAGACGAAGAACCCCGTATATCCAAGAAGGAATTTTATTCTGTTGCGTTAAATCTTGGATATACGGGGTTCTTCTGCTTGTTGGCAAGCTTTAAACTGGCTTTATGTGGGCCGTCGGGTAAAAAAATTGAGCGATTTGTGGAGGCGAAGGGGGGATTCAGTCTTATGGCTTCTGTTTATTCAACCACGATAGATTCTCGATAAATCTTCTCGATATCCTCCCTTGTTAATTCAAAAGGACGTGTAGCCAATTTCGAAGTATTCTCCATCATCCTGTCGATGTAGAATGTGACTTCTTTTTGTGTTAAGCTGACTGTGCCAAGGATTTCAGTTAAGTAAGAGGCGAAGTCATCGAGGGTTTTGAAACCTAAGAGGGTAAGGATTTCTTCGACATCTTCTGGTTTCTGTTCTGCGTAAACGCGGAGGTAAGCAGCAAGGAAGATTCCGCAGGCTTTTCCGTGTGCTACTCCATTATGGTAAGTTACATCATAGCTTAATGCATGTGGAATGGAAGTTCCGGTCTGGGCGATTGCCATTCCTGCGATTGTAGAAGTCAGCATGAGTTTTTCTGCGAGTTCTTCGCTTAATTCTTCATCGGAACGAAGGAATGGAACGATGTCTCCCCACAGTTTCAATGCGTAGTTTGCGAACATCTGGTTATAGATGTTTGTCTGGATGCTTACGCGGCTTTCGGCTGCGTGTGCAAGGGCATCAACGCAAGTGTTGATTAAAAGATTTTTACTTGCGGACAGTAAATATTTACCGTCAATAAGGGCGATGTCTGGGAAAATCTTGTAGGAAATACTTTTCTTTGTCTGTGTGTCGTGACGGGTCAGAACGGAGACAGGAGTAACTTCTGAACCAGTACCGCAGGTTGTTGGAACGGCGGCGATTGGAAGTGTTTTTAAGTCTTTTGCTACATAGAAGCAGTCTCCGGTTTCTTCTGGGTTGGCAATTAATAAAGAGATTGCTTTCGATGCATCTAATGGAGAACCTCCGCCGATGCCGATAACGAAGTCCGCTTTGAATTCCTTACCGATTTCAGCGGCTCTTACGACTGTCTCAACAGATGGATTTTCTTCGATTTCATTGAAAATCTGATAAGGAACGGAAGCTTCCTCTAAAACAGCGATAACATCGTCAAGCGAACCATTTTTTTTGGAAGAACTATGTCCAGTGATAACGAATGCCCGTGATCCTAAAGCAAGAAGTTCTTTTTTGTGATTCTTTACACAGTTTTTTTCTGCATAAGTATTTGTAGGGTCAAAAAAACGCATGATAAACTCCTTTCATGGTTAGACTAATCGCAAATGCGATTTTAACGGTGAAATAGTATACTGCATCATTGTCATTTGGCTGGAAATCAATAAAACAGTACACTGGTTATTTCCTGCTATAGTGTAGCATAGCAGAAAGAAAAATTGCAAATTGCAAAGCTTTTTTTTCGCTTTTTTCAAGGGTTTTCTGATTTTCGGCTTGCAGTATCCCACGTTTATGTTAAGATATACTGTGAGACTTTATCTCATCATATAAAAAACAAAATATCGGAGTATAGTAATATTGGAGTTAGAAATATACAGATGATATTTTTAGAAATTAAGGAGGTACCGATGAAGAAGATACTAGCACCGTCTATTTTGTCTGCTGATTTTGCAAATCTGGGCAGAGATGTTTTGACTGCGATTGATGCCGGAGCAGAGTATGTGCATATTGATGTCATGGATGGAATGTTCGTTCCACAGATTTCTTTTGGAAATCCTGTAATTAAGGCACTTCGTCCACTCACAGATGTGATTTTTGATGCACATTTAATGATAGAAGACCCAGGTAGATATATCGAAGATTTTGCAAAGGCAGGAGCAGATATTATTACAGTACATGCAGAAGCCTGCACACATCTTGACCGAGTAGTACATCAGATTAAGGATTGCGGTAAGAAGGCAGCCGTTGCGATTAATCCTGCGACACCGCTTTCTGCGATTGAGTATGTTTTACCAGAACTGGATATGGTATTAGTTATGACTGTAAATCCAGGTTTTGGAGGACAGAAGTACATTCCTTACTGTGGCGAGAAGGTTCGGGAGCTTCGTAAGATGATCACAGAGAAAAATCTTGATGTGGATATTCAGGTTGACGGTGGAGTGAAGGCTTCGAATATAGCAGAGATTGCAGAATGTGGGGCTAATATATTTGTATGTGGTTCTGCTGTATTTGAAGGGAACATTGAGAAAAATGTTAAAGAGATTTTAGAGCAGATGAATAAATAATTTGAGATAATAACGCACATTTAGTATACTTACTATACTATCATCTTGCCCTTGTGTTCAAGTATCGCAGGTGGGTTTTCGAGGAAAAGGAAGTGGCATGGTGGCAAACAGAGCATATAAAT
>OLRZ01001811.1_pt1 | contig 13544 bp, 7 predicted proteins | sample 1671931 | NCBI WGS metagenome assembly OLRZ01 (sample SAMEA3136627, study PRJEB25190) | human gut metagenome | reverse complement strand
ACTGGCGTAGGAGCATGTCCGAGGAATAGCAGGCACACCTTGCCCCGGGGAAAGCGTAACCGATCTTCTGGACTTCGATATTTGCAAGAGAGCCATCCTCAAGTTCAACGATAATGTCTGTGATCAGCAGGGAGCTTTCGTCAGAAAGTCTGGTGGAATCATTGGGAAGCACCTCTTTGATCCTGACCTTGCGGTTTAGCAGGGCGGTCAGGAAGGATTCCAGTCTGGCAGGGTCATACTCCGGGTTCATGACCTCCTTGAAGAAGGAGTCATACAGAACCTTGATGCCTCTGGCACCGGAGCAGAAATCGAGGAATTCTTTCTGCTGCAGGACAGTCCAGCTTTCAAAAAGCTGCTGTAGCTTTGGGGTAGAATAGATCCTGGCAAGGATTTCCTCCCTGCTCTAGATCATTGGAAAATAAGATTTTAGTAGATTTGTGGTCATAGATAGACCTCCTTTGAATAAAGATGTGAGTTTCCGGATGTCAGGACAACATCAAAAAACAAAAGTGAATAGTTACATCATGCAGACCAGTTTAGAAAACATCCGGCGAAATGCCAAAAGATAAAAATAAAAGAATCAACATGATCTTCCCGGAATCCCGGAAACGGGTGGGAATGATGTGAGCGTATCATAAATACATTTATTATGCAACCACAAAATAAAGATACAGCAGATATTAAAACTATAAGGAACAGAAAATCCTCTTATATATGTGAAACGGATAAAATCCTACAATTATCTTACAAAGAAACCGGATTGCTGCATTCTTTTTTCGGGATTTTTACAGTAAAGTATGCTATACTAAAATCGTTGTAAACAGGGCAGCGGGAGACAGAAGCATATGGTAAACATAAAAGTACTGGAAACATTAGAATATACAAAGGTCAGGGCAAGACTTACAGAAAAGGCCACCTCCGATCCCGGAAGAAGGCTGTGTGCAGAGCTGGAGCCGATGACAGAGGCAGCAGAGATCGAAGAAGCGCAGACACAGACGGCAGATGCCCTTACCATGCTTTTTCAGAAGGGATCCACCTCCTTTGGAGGAAATAAGGATCTGACCATGGCACTCAGATCACTGGAGATAGGAAGTACGCTGTCAGCCTCAGAGCTTCTGAAGGTAGCAGGACAGCTGGAAAACGTAAACAGGATCAAGGCCTATGGAAGAAAGCAGAGAGAAAATACAGAGCGGGACGGAGAAGAGAGCGGGGATTATCAGGCAAGCTCCCTTGCCGGACATTTTGAAAGACTGGAGCCGCTGACACAGCTTTCGGCAGAGATCGGCAGATGTATTCTGTCAGAGGAAGAGATTGCGGATGATGCCAGCGTAAATCTCAAGCATATCCGGAGAAACATTGCTGTGACAGGAGAACGGATCCACACCCATCTGCTGTCTATGGTAAATAGCTCCTGCCGCAATTATCTGCAGGATGCGGTGATCACCATGAGGGATAACAGATACTGTATTCCCGTAAAGGCGGAATACAAGAGTCAGGTGCCCGGCATGGTGCATGACCAGTCCTCCACGGGTTCCACCTTCTTTATTGAGCCTACAGCAGTGGTGGAGCTGAACAATAAGCTGAAGGAGCTGGCTGCGGCAGAAAAAGAAGAAATCGAAGTGATCCTGGCAGACTTAAGCAGCCAGGTTGCAGAGCATACAGAAGAGATCCTTGAAAATCAGAAGATCATGACATTCCTTGATTTTACCTTTGCCAAGGCGGCACTGGCGCTGGAACAGAATGCCACAAGACCGGTGTTTAACAGGGAGCATGCCATTCACATCAGGAAGGGCAGACATCCCCTGCTTCACCCGAAAAAGGTTGTCCCCATCGATATTTATCTTGGCAGGGACTTTGACCAGCTGATCATTACAGGACCAAATACAGGCGGAAAAACGGTATCTCTGAAGACCGTTGGACTGTTTACGCTGATGGGACAGGCAGGACTGCATATCCCGGCACTGGATCGTTCGGAGCTTTCGGTTTTTCAGGATGTGTTTGCGGATATCGGGGATGAACAGAGTATTGAGCAGAGCCTTAGTACCTTTTCCTCCCATATGACAAGGATCGTATCCATTCTGAAGCATGCCGATCAGGATTCCCTGTGTCTGTTCGATGAGCTCTGCGCAGGAACAGATCCGACAGAGGGTGCTGCTCTTGCGATCGCTATTCTGGAAAGACTTCATAATCGGAAGATCAGAACTATGGCAACGACTCATTACAGCGAACTGAAGGTCTATGCCCTGACCACGCCGGAGGTGGAAAATGCCTGCTGTGAGTTCAACGTGGAGACACTTTCACCGACCTACCGGCTGCTGATCGGTATTCCCGGTAAGAGTAATGCCTTTGCCATTTCCAGAAAGCTTGGGCTTTCCGATGCGATCATTGAAGAAGCAGGAAAGCAGCTCAGCAGAGATGACAGAAGCTTTGAGGATCTGCTGGCAGATCTGGAGCAGAGCAGGGTGACTATAGAGAGAGAACGTCTTGAGATCGCTTCCTACAAGGAGGAGATCGGGGCACTGAAGAAGCGTCTGCAGGAAAAGAATGAAAAGATCGACAGTGCCAGAGACAGGATCCTCAGGGAGGCCAACGAAGAGGCAAGGGATATTCTGCAGAATGCCAAGGACGTGGCAGATGAAACAATCCGGGTATTCCAAAAGGCAGGACCGGGTGCATCCTTAAAGGATCTTGAAAAATCCAGAGAAAAGATCCGAGGAAAGATCAATGAGAAAAACGACAAGCTTGTCATAAAGAGCCAACCAAAGGAAAAATCCGGCAGGCTGACGGCTGACAAGATCAAAAAGGGAGATACGGTAAAGATCCTGTCCATGGGAATGACAGGAACGGTTACATCGCTACCCGATCATAAAGGAAATGTATTTGTACAGTGCGGTGTGATCCGCTCCCAGGTCAATATTAACGATCTTGTGTATGCAAAGGAAAAAGAAGCAGAAGAAAAGAAGCCGGTGCTGCAGCGCACCCGTACTGGCACAAGCGGTATCAAGATGTCCAAGTCCTTAAGTGTTTCCGGCGAGATCAATCTCCTTGGAAAAACCGTGGATGAGGCACTGCCGGAGCTTGACAAATATCTGGATGATGCTTATCTTTCACATCTGCCCTCTGTAAGGGTAGTGCATGGCAAGGGAACCGGTGCTCTCCGGAATGCCGTACAAAACCATTTAAAGAGAGTCAAATATGTGAAGAGCTACCGGCTGGGAGAATACGGAGAAGGTGACGCAGGTGTCACAATTGTTACATTTAAGGATTAAACAGGGAGGATGCTATGGCAGGAAAACAGAAAATTCTTATCGTTGATGATGACAGTAATATAGCAGAGCTGATTTCATTATATCTGACAAAGGAGTGCTTTGATACCATGATCGCACCGGATGGAGAAACAGCACTGATGCTGGCGGATTCCTTTGGACCCAATCTGATTCTTCTGGATCTGATGCTGCCGGGAATTGACGGCTGTCAGGTATGCCGGGAGATCCGTGCCAGATCTTCGGTACCTATTATCATGCTCTCTGCCAAGGGAGAGATCTTTGACAAGGTACTGGGTCTTGAGCTTGGTGCAGACGACTATATGGAAAAGCCCTTTGATTCCAAGGAACTGGTAGCAAGGGTAAAGGCGGTCCTCAGGCGTTACAAGCCGGTGGTGGCAGCGCCTGCAGAGCAGGATGTAAAATGTGTGGAATATCCGGATCTTGTGATCAACCAGACCAATTATTCTGTCCTTTATATGGGAAAAACGGTGGAAATGCCGCCCAAGGAGCTGGAGCTTCTGTATTTCCTTGCGTCTTCTCCCAATCATGTGTTTACCAGAGAGCAGCTCCTGGATCAGATCTGGGGGTATGAATATATCGGAGATACCAGAACGGTGGATGTCCATATCAAGAGACTGAGAGAAAAGATCAACGACCATGCACACTGGAGGATCGCAACGATCTGGGGCATCGGCTATAAATTTGAGGTAAGATAATGCGAAAGACGCTGTATTTAAAATTTCTGCTGGCCTATTTGATCTTTGGCTTTTTCGGATTTATGGTTGTAGCGACTTTTGTAAATAATATGACAATGGAGCATTTGAAGCGGGAGAAGGCCGATGCCCTGTATAAAGAGGCAACACTGATCGCCAATACCTATGCCTCTGATCTGTACAACAATACCACATCTCTGGATACAGTGAAAAAGCAGATTGATGCCCTGGATACGTATCTGGGAGCAAGACTTTGGATCATCAATCCATCAGGACGTATGGTTCTTGATTCACGCACACCGGTAGATGTGGAAAACGAGACTGTGATCACTGGTTTTAATCCAACGGTGACAGGCTCCAGCTACTATACAGTAGGGAACTTTTTTGACAGCTTTACAGAAGAGCAGCTCAGCGTATTCGCGCCGATTACTTCGGCCTACAAGGTGAGGGGCTATGTGGTGATCCATTATCCCATGCAGAACATCTCAGCATCCTGTAACAGCCTTTTGAATATTTCCTATCTGATGCTGGTAGTTCTGTTCCTTTTATCATTGATTATCTTGATCTTTTTTACGGAGATGGTGTATCTGCCGCTTCGTAAGATCACAGAAGCAACCGAGCAGTATGCAGCGGGAAATATGCATTATGAATTTCAGGTTGACAGTGAAGATGAGATGGGTTATCTGGCAGCTTCACTGAATTATATGGCCAGTGAGATCGCCAGAAGCGAGGACAATCAGAAAAAGTTTGTGGCAAATGTTTCTCATGATTTCCGGTCACCCCTGACTTCCATCAAGGGCTATCTGGAGGCCATGCTGGATGGAACGATCCCGGCAGAGCTTCATGAGAAGTACCTGAGGATCGTCCTGAATGAGACAGAAAGACTGACCAAGCTGACGGGAAGTCTCCTGACACTGAATAACCTGAATACAAAGGGTATGATGCTGAAGCGGAGTCTGTTTGATATCAATCAGGTGATCCGGAATACGGCAGCATCCTTTGAAGGTACCTGTAAGCAGAAGACCATAGCGATTGAACTGACGCTGACAGGGGATCAGCTATTTGTCAATGGGGATGTGGATAAGATCCAGCAGGTGTTATATAATCTGCTGGACAATGCGATCAAATTCAGCCATCAGGATTCAGTCATTAAAATAGAGACCACAGAAAGGAAGAACAAGATCTTTGTTTCGGTAAAGGACAGTGGTATCGGGATCCCCAAGGAAGACCTGAAAATGATCTTTGACCGTTTCTACAAGTCAGATCTGTCAAGGGGCAGGGACAAGAAAGGAACCGGACTTGGACTGTCTATTGTAAGGGAGATCATCAGTGCCCACGGTGAACATATTAATGTGATCAGTACGGAGGGGGTTGGCTCTGAATTCATTTTTTCTCTGCCTGTCGCAGAGAATGGAGAGGAAGAATTATAATGCACATCATTTTGCATCAGCCGGAGATCCCGGCAAATACGGGAAATATAGGCAGGACCTGTGTTGCTACAGGAACAGATCTGCACCTGATCGAGCCACTGGGATTTAGGCTGACAGAAAAAGAGATAAAGCGTGCCGGTATGGATTACTGGGAGCATCTGAATGTGACCCGGTATATGAACTTTGAAGAGTTTCAGAGCCTGCATCCGGGAGCCAGGATCTGGATGGCAACGACTAAGGCAAGACATGTTTACTCGGATGTGTCCTTTGCTCCGGATGATTATATCATGTTTGGAAAAGAGAGCGCAGGGATTCCGGAGGAGATTTTGATACACCACAAGGAGGACAGTATCCGTATTTCTAGGGTGGGAGATATCAGATCTTTGAATCTCGGGAATTCCGTGGCAATTGTATTATATGAAGCACTGAGACAAAATGGATTTCAGAATATGACAAAAGAGGGGCATTTACACCGTTTAGAGTGGGATTAAAGCCCCTCTTTTGTTTTGAAATATATAAAAAATAATACAGACGACAGAAGACTATCTTTTTTGTGCAAAAATTAACAATAAAAAATAAAATATACTTTGCTGGAATTATAATAATGATTGTTTTATTAGGATATGTTTTATTTCCACTAATAAAATATATTCTATATCCAGATTATTATATGTATGACAAGTTTATTGAAGATCTTAGACAAGTTATTCTCTTTTATTCTAGTAACCAGGAGAATATCTAGATGGACATTTTCAAAATAAACTATGCAAAATTTTAATTGAAAATATTTAGATTTGAATCTAATTAGACAGTGCATATCGATTAAAAGATATGTGCTTTTATAATGAATAACTTGTTAGTAGAAAGTATATGTATGATCTGGTATACTATATTATAGAAATAAAAAGACCAATGTTTAGAAATTTATTTTCTTAAATTTAATGTATGATGATTGAATCTATATGGAGTATATAACAAGAGAGGAAGAATTATGGAAAATTCAAAATCTGAAGAATTAATATCTGGTTTAGCAACAGCATTTATTGACCAATCTAGCAATTCGAATTTAGCATATCGGCCAGAATTTATATACAATGACCATAAACAAGGAAAGAAAGTTCTTGTGTCTTTGGAACAAGAATTAAAACGATGTGATGAATTCTTTATCAGTGTAGCATTTATCACTGATAGTGGATTTGAATCTCTATCTATGATTTTAAAAGAACTAGAACAAAAAGGAGTTCCAGGGAAAATTCTTACAACAGACTATTTAACATTTAGTCAACCCAAAGCATTAGAGCGATTAGCTAAATTGAAGAATATTGAATTAAAAATGTTTCGAACTAATTCTGAAGTTGGTGGATTTCATACAAAAGGATATATATTCCGAGAAGATGAATTATATCGAATTATCATCGGAAGTTCTAATATGACCTCAAGTGCAATTACAAAAAATAGAGAGTGGAATACAAAGATAGTTTCTACAGAACAAGGAGAAGTTGCACAAGAAATTTTAAATGAATTCAAGAATTTATGGATGTCACCAAATAGTCAATATTATGAAGAATTCATTGATGATTATAAAGAGCGATATTTACAAAATCAAATCATCAAAAAGCAACAAAGACAAGCAGCAAAAGAACAAATTGTAGATTTTGAAAGCTATAAATTAAAACCAAATAAGATGCAGTTAGCTTTTATCAATAATCTTATGGAGATGAGATCAGAAGGAATAGAAAAGGCTTTGCTATTATCCAGTACAGGAACTGGAAAGACTTATGCATCGGCATTTGCTGTTCGAGAGCTAGGATATCAGAAGGTTTTATTCTTAGTACATAGAAACCAAATCGCAGAACAAGCATTAAAATCATACCAAAAAGTTTTTGGGCCCTCTGTTACGATGGGATTAGTTACTGGTAAATCTCATGATTATGGTGCAGATTTTATTTTTGCGACAGTACAGACATTGTCAAAAACTGAAAATTTAGAAAGATTTGCAAGAGATCATTTTGAATGTTGCATCTATGATGAAGCTCATCATACCTCAGCAGATAGCTATAAAAAGGTTATGGATTATTTTACTCCACAATTTACACTGGGAATGACAGCAACACCTGATAAAAGAGATGACCATATAGAAGGTCGTAATATTTATGAAATTTTTGATCACAACATTGCATATGAAATTCGATTGCAAAAAGCAATGGAAGAAGATTTATTATGTCCATTTCATTATTTTGGAATTACAGATTTAGAAATTGTTGATGATACAATGGTCAATGGAAACAAATTGACAAAAGAAGAAAAGCTACAAAATTTTAGATTTTTGACCTCGGATGAACGTGTAAAATATGTGATGGAACAGGCGGAATATTATGGTTATAGTGGTAATCGAGTAAAAGGTCTGATTTTTTGCAGCAGAATTGAAGAAGCAAATGAATTATCAAAGAAATTTAATGAACATGGTTGGCGTACATTAGCGTTAAGTGGTGCAGATTCAGAAGAAGTTCGAAGAGATACAATTGAACGTTTGGTCAATGATGATATAAATGAGTTAGACTATATTTTATCTCTAGATATTTTCAGTGAAGGAGTCGATGTACCAGAGATTAATCAGGTAATTATGCTAAGACCAACACAGTCACCGATTGTATTTATCCAACAATTAGGACGAGGACTTCGAAAAGCAGAAGATAAAGAATATGTAGTGATACTTGATTTTATTGGAAATTATAAGAATAATTTTATGATACCGATTGCTTTGTCTGGGGATCGTAGTTATAACAAGGATAATGTAAGAAAATATGTAGTCAGTGGAAATAGTCTGATTCCGGGAGCATCTACAATTCATTTTGATGAAATATCTAAAGAACGAATATTTAATGCAGTTGATAAGATGAAAGGTATGAAGGCATTTATAAAGGAAAGTTATATTTCTTTGAAGAATAGATTAGGTAGAATTCCAAGATTAATTGACTTTTATGAAAATGAAGAGATTGACCCTTTGATTATTATTCGAGAATATAAGACGTATTATGCAATGTTGAAATCTTTAGAGAAGGATCAAAAAATAGAAGAAGTTTCAGATGAAGAATTGCTGATATTGGAATACTTATCAAAGACAGTTTTAAGTGGAGTACGCCCACAGGAATTAGAATTGTTAAAACTGATGTTGTACCATGATGAGATTTCTATAGAAAAGTTTCAGGAAGATGTTTCAACAAAATTTGGATATTTTTTGAATATGGATGGTATTCAGAGTACTCTTAATGTTTTAGGAGGTCATTTTGTTAGTAACGATGCGGAATATCAAAAATATATACAGATGAATATTTTAAAGCCTAGTGAAAATAGAAGTATACAGCGCGCAGAAGGTTTTGCAAAAAAATTAAATGAGAAGGAATTCCATAAGGAATTAAAAGATATTATTTCTGTAGGTTTACAACGATATAAAGATAAATATATTCAGAACAACAATCAAGATGTCCCATTTGTTTTATATGAGAAGTATTCAAGAAGAGATGTTAGTTTTCTGATGGATTGTGGCAAAGATTTATCTTCTACGATGTATGGGATGAAAAAGATTAATGATGATGTTTTTATTTTTGTTACATATCATAAAGAAAAAACAGAAGACGATGGTAAAGAATATATCGATGGAAAACCTGATTATGCAGATGTGTTTGAAGACAATCAAATATTCTGTTGGGATACTCAGATTGGAAGAGGTATTGATAGTTCTTATACGCAAGGTGTGATGAAAGCTTATAGAAAACATTTGATGGTTAAGAAAAGCGATGCAGAAACGACATTTTATTATATGGGACAGTTCGATATTGTAGAAGTTCAGCCTGCAAAAAAATTAGATAATAAAGGAAAAGAACGAGATATTGCGAAGTTTAGAGTAAAAATGAGACATGCAGTTCGAGATGATTTATTGCAGTATTTAGAGAGTAATATAGATTAGATTACGAGTAGAAAATGAAAAGGAAGAATGATATGAAGACGATAAAGGTAGTGGCAGCAGTTATAAGAGACGGAGATAAGATATTTGCGACACAGAGAGGATATGGTGATCTAAAAGGTGGATGGGAATTTCCTGGGGGAAAGATTGAAGAAGGGGAAACTCCACAGGAAGCTTTGAAGAGAGAGATTATGGAGGAATTGGATACAGAGATTGAAGTTGGAGAATTGATTGATACGATAGAGTATGATTATCCGGATTTTCATTTATCTATGGGATGTTATTGGTGCTTTGTAATTAGTGGAGATTTGGTTTTGAAAGAGCATGAGGCAGCACGATGGTTGGGGAAGAATGAATTGATGGATGTTGAATGGTTGCCAGCGGATGTTAAGTTGATTAATCGAATTTCAAAAGATGTAAGTTTAATGTAAGTATGCAAGTTGATGAAACTAATACGTATGAATTAAGAGCTAAATTGAAAACGATTATAGGAGTTTAAGATATGTTAAAAAAAATTGCAAATAAAATTTTTGATTTATTTGTTGTTAATCGGAATGCCATGGCTGTTCAATTAAAAGATGGGAATTATGTAACTAAATATGTAAAAGTTACAGAAAATGATATTTATTGCATGTTAAAAGAAAAAAAATCTATAGGAAGCTATCAACAATTATATAAAAGTCCATATGTAAAGTGGATATGTTTTGATTTTGATTGTAAAAGTAAAGAGAATCCGAATATGGAGGAACTGTATAGGAGTTGTACTTTGCCATTAAATAAACTATTAATAGAGAGAAATATTTCTTTCGTAAATGAATTTTCAGGACGGAGAGGTATTCATACTTGGGTTATTTTTAGTGATTATATAAAAAAAAATGAAGCTTTTTCAATTTTAAAAAAAATTAAGCAATTAGCTAACTTCGAATATAATATAGAATTATTTGGTTTGGATGAATTTCCTGCGACACCAAATAGTAGAGGAAATATATTAGGAAAGCAAGTTAAAGTACCATTGTCAATTCATTCTAAAGGCAAACAGTCATATTTGTTTGTGGGAGAATATAAAGAAATTAAATATGATGATAATTTTTATGAAAAACAGTTACAGATTTTAAATAGCATTAAAAAAAATAAAAGTTCTGAAGTGATAAAAAATTTGCAATTAAAAAAACAACAGGATAATGTTTCATATGAAAGAATGTTTATAACAGAATCTTTGGAGTGCACGTCGAAACAAATAGTGGATATATTGTCAACAACAAAAGTTTATCGACAAATTTTTGATAGATTATTTCATGGAACAGCATTATTCAAAGATTGGCTTGTAATGTTAGGAACATTGGGGAAAATGCAAAGTAATAAAGAGATACTGTATGATGTTTTTAAATATTGCCCTAATTTTTCAGAAGAGGAAACTAAAAGACGTATAGAACAGTTTGGAAATATATATTATCCTGCAACATTTAATTATTTATATAATTTATATGATTTAAATATAGAAAAGGGAATTAATCCAAATGAAAATGGATTACAATATTTAATTAGACATATAGATTCTCAAATTGTTATACATAATTTTGATGAAAACGAAACAAATATTTTAAAATATAGCAAATACACATTAGAAAAAGAAATAAAATATTTATTTTCTAATGATGAAGTGCCGGTTGTATCTATTTATCTTGATTTATTACATATGACTAGTTATGATAATAAAAAAATAGATAATACAATTGAACAGATCATGCGTGGAGAAAATATACAAATAGAACCAGGAGAAATTTTTATATTTGAAAGAATTGAAAATAAAACAAAAACAAGAAAAATGGTCTCATTAAATGCATACGATAGAGTATTAACATCACATATGGCATTAAAATTATTTTATGGTGTAAATAGAAAAATAAGATCATTTAGTTATAATCCTAATTATTTATCAAAAAATGATTTGTTTTTTCATTGGTATAATTCCTGGGGAAATTATTTAGATCATATTAGAAGGTTTTTAGGAATTGATTTATATGAAAGTATGAATGTGATTACATTAGATGTATACCATTTTTATGATAGCATTGATTTTTTGGGAATATATAAACTTTTTGACAGTTACATTGATGAAAAACAAAAAAATATTCTTGAGAAGTTAATTAGTTTTAATGAAAAAGTTATGAGAAATATTAATGGAAATAGGGTAGGAGTTCCACAGGGACCGGCCTATGCAAGGATGATTGCAGAAACTTTTTTGGGAATATTAATAGAAAATATATTAGATGAAATGAATATAGAAAAAGATAAAATATTTGTATATAGATATGTTGATGATATTATAATTTTTCATGACGAAACCATTAATAGTGAATATATTTATGATTTTTTTAGTAAAAAATTTTCAATGTATGGATTAACTTTAAATCAGGAAAAGAGCAAGATTTATGGAAAAATTAAAGAACTATCAGATGATCAAAGAAATGAAATTATGAGGACAAACCAATTTCAATATGGTTTAAAGATTTCAGAATATTCTTATTTATTAGAAGACGATTATATAAAACAAAAAGCAGCTAGAATAATAGAAAAAAAAGGAAAATTCGATATATCCGATATTTCATTTTTCTTTTCTAGGTACGCAGAAGAGAGAGCAAAAATATATTTTTTTAATATGTATTATAAACAAATTTTTGCTTGTAAATTTGGGAGAGGGAGTGGATATACTTTATTTTATAAATTTATTTTTGAGAATGAGGATTTGTTGGAAAAATGTATACAAGAATCGTTGTTTGATATAATACCTAAAAATAGCATAAATTTTTCATGTTGCTTAGCTAGAATTTATTATTCAGTTAGAAACAAAGAAATATCGTTTAATTTATATGAACAATTACGCAGATTATATATTTTGGAAATAAAAAATTCCATAAATGAAATAGAAAGGAAAGAAGATAGAAGTATAATATTAGCATTAGCTTCTCAAAATAATAATGAATGAACAAATAGAAATTTTTTTAAAACAAATAGAATTACAGGCAGATGAGATATTGGTATGTAAAATTATGGATTATATTTATAAATGTAATGCTAATGAAATAACAGGATTAGAACAGAAAATAGCTAGTTTATTTTGTAGAAGTATTGCATGTTTATCGCAGGATACAATTACAGAAACAGTTAAAGAATCAATAATAGCAGCATTTGATAATATAAAAACAATGGCAAACAATTCTAAAGGAACAAGCGAACTAAGAACAATATACTTATTGAACCAAGTATATAAAAAAGACACCAAAGCAGAATACGATGAAGTAGTAGAAGAGGAATTTGGGGATTTATTAGATAATCTGGAAAGGATTCGAATTTTATTTAAATTATTTGACGAAGAACAAAAAGAAATTTTTCCTATAAGAGCACTTCTGTTTAATTTAATTAATAGTGATAATTTAATGAGAGATATAAAAGAAGTAAAAACAATACAGGCATTAATGCTTGCATTGCAGATTTTTGATAGGAATAAGTATCCACAGGAATTAGAAGACATTAAAAATATAGTAAGTGAAAATGGATTACGATTTATAGAATATTTATTTGAGAATGCACAACGATTAGGAGGCGATGATTGGAAAAAAAATTATGAAAAAAATGGGACCTTAGTTTTATATGATATCCATAAAAATACAATATTAATTCGCAATATATATAAAGATTATTTTTGTGTAAGCAGAGAGATTTTGAATGACTATAAATGTTCATCTATTTTAGAAGAAAAAAATGAGGAAGGTTTGGTAGTAGGCTATTATGTTGAATATTCTGTGGATAATTTTAGTATTACAGATCTAAAGACAGAATTTGAAATGAGCAATAATAAAAAATCTATTTTACAAATAATAGAAATTATATATGGTAAAAAATACTATAATATTCTTTTTCAACAATCTTTATTTAAAGATACCAGAGGCATTGTTAAACCAGTGAATCCGTTTGGGGGAAATGATAAATATACTATCATAGATGGCAACAGCGTAGATGATGGAATTAGCGAAGTTTCAAAATATTTGAAAATATATGGATTAATAACATTGTCAGGTAAAGGGATAGATATTGTTAATTTAGGTATGGTAGTATGCTTAGAAATGATTTTTTATGTGAAAATAGATGAGTTAGGACTAAATAATAATAT
>OLRZ01001804.1_pt1 | contig 13571 bp, 10 predicted proteins | sample 1671931 | NCBI WGS metagenome assembly OLRZ01 (sample SAMEA3136627, study PRJEB25190) | human gut metagenome | reverse complement strand
ACGCAATGGCCTGCCTCTTCGGGGTAGGAATTGACGACCTTCTGGTGGGAAACCGCCAGGAGGTTGTTTTTTTGCACTTTCGTCTCCGGGGACGGAGGGGACAGGTACCACCGTCCCCATTAAATATTTGATTAATGGTGGTAGTGTGTTACAATTATGTTTATGTGTAAGTACAGATTTGAGCTGATCTGGGACCGGGATAATGTACGTGAAATGGGGGGATGCGGTATGAAGAATGTAAGCAAGAGGCAGTATATACTGACGCTGATAGTGAGTTTTGTGGCGATTGTGGTACTGTCGTTATGTACGATCATGACATTTTATAGGAAGTCAGTGAATGATACTCTGGCTTTGGCGGCAGAGACTGTTAAGCAGGAGCAGGAATATATGAATTCGTATCTGAATCGAGCTGTGGATGCGGTGGAAGTTACGAAGATCACTGTGGAGCATATGATGAGAGAAGGCCAGTCGGGGCAGGATATACAGAACTTTCTCACGAATGAATCAGCTTATTATCTCCAGGATATAGATGCGGCGTTCACAGGTGTATATGGCTTTATAAACGGCGAATATCTTGATGGCACAGACTGGGTTCCCAACGATGATTATGTTCCTCGGGAGCGGGCATGGTACAAGGCAGCAGTGGCGGCAGACGGCCAGCCAACCCTGGGCCAGCCGTACATCGATGCGCAGACAGGTGATATTCTGATGTCAGTCAGCCAGTTACTCTATGATGGTGTGAGCGTAATATCTCTGGATGTAACTCTGGATCAAATACAGGCTGAGACGGAAAAAATCAAATTAAATGGTCAGGGATATGCATTCGTCTGCGACAAGTCAGGCTTGGTGATAACCCATTCAGACAAGAAAGATGTAGGACAGGACTATACTCAGGGTGAAATGTCTGTACTCATGAAGGGCATAACGGACAATGACGGCGAACCATTTCAAGCGGTTGTTGATGACAAGAAGGTGACGGTTTTCAGCTGTTCCATAGTTGATGAATGGTATGTGGTCATGGTCATCACAAATGAGAAGCTGTACCACGGAATAAGAAACCTGATAGGCTACGATATAGGCGTTGGAATAGTTTTATATATAATTATAGTGTTCTTCTGTACCAGATCCAAGAATAGTACGGATGCAATCATGAGCAAGCTCGATGAGACAAATAACGAACTCACAGACCTGAATAATATGGTCATGCAGGCGTTTGCCAAGACGATAGATGCAAAGGACAAATACACAAAAGGTCACTCCGTGCGTGTTGCCAGATACAGCCGTGAGCTGGTGAAGCGGATGGGCGGAACGATCAGGGAGCAGGACGAGATATATCAGATAGCATTGCTTCATGATATGGGCAAGATACGTATTCCTGACAACATAATCAACAAGCCGGGAAGACTTACGGATGAAGAATTCTCCATGATAAAGCTTCACTGTGTAAATGGATACCATATTCTCAAGAATATAAATGCATTTCCGGAACTGGCGGTGGGCGCGAAGTATCACCATGAGAGGTACGATGGAACAGGATATCCAAGTGGGCTGAAGGGAGAAAATATACCAAGGTGTGCAAGGATCATAGCGGTGGCGGACAGCTATGATGCCATGACATCCAACCGAAGCTACAGATACGCCCTGCCACAGAAGATAGTGCGTGATGAGATGGAGAAGGGCAAGGGCAGTCAGTTTGATCCGGATATTGCAGAAGTCATGCTCAGTATGATTGATGAGGATGAAGACTACCACATGAGACAGGTCGAGAAGATGGTCAGCAATATCCTCGTTGTAGATGACGAGAAGATAAATATCAGACTTATAGAGAATATCTGCAAAAACGAGCCTCTCTACAAGGTCATTGCGGCTGAGAGCGGAAAGCAGGCCATAGACATAGTGGGAAATCAGCAGATAGACCTGGTATTGCTCGATATCGAGATGCCAGACATGGATGGATTCCAGACGCTGGAAGAGATACGAAAGATCACAGACGTACCAGTCATATTCGTAACAGCTTATAAGGATTATAAGCTGATAGAGAGAGCGAGACAGATGGGGGTTGAGGATTATATTACGAAGCCGTTCCTTCCAATAGTTTTCCTTGAGACCTTGTACGGAGTTATCGGTTAAATACAGATGGGGGGACACTTTGGGGAAGATAGTAAATGAGAAATCAGATAAAAAAAGTTCAAAGGCTGTACCTTGGAAGAAGATGCTCAACAATGATACGGACATGCAGCTGCTTCTATTTAATATAATTACAGGTGGAGGCGCCGTTGGCGGGATCATCAGCTTTATAGCGAGCCTGATCATCAAAACTCCACTTATACAAGATGTTGCCATATTGACCGCGTTGGCTGTGCTCGGCATATGCATTTACCTTGCAAATGCAAAAAAGATGGTGAGACAGAGTGCTATAGTGATCGTTTTTGTTATAACTTTGATGGCATTTCCGATGATGTTCTTCACCTCGGGCGGAGCGTACAGCGGTATGGGTTTCTGGTTTGGCTTAGGCATGATATTCTCATTCCTTCTGATAGATGGCATGTTTTGCTATGTCATGCTGGCCGTCCAGATCATAATGGTGCTTGCATGTTACATAGTCTCGTATAAATACCCAGAACTGGTGATCCCATTGGCAAATGAGAGAAGTGTGTATGTGGACATGCTTCAGAGCCTCATAATATTCGGCATAGTTATCGGATCCATAGTGAGATTCCAGAATGCCGTATACAAGTGTAAACTAGAGGAGATAGAGCAGATAAATGAGGAGCTTACCAGGGCGAAGGATGATGCTGATGTGGCGAACCATGCCAAATCCGAGTTCCTTGCGCATATGTCCCATGAGATCAGGACTCCGCTAAATACCATAGTGGGGATGAATGAGATAATAATGAGAGAGACACACGAGGAACAAACCATGAAATGTGCCAGGGATATACAGAGCTCAAGTGATATCCTGGTAGATCTGGTGAGGGACGTGCTGGATTTCTCCAAGATAGAATCGGGCAGGATGGAGATAGTCAATGAGGAATATCATTTCAGCCAGCTGCTCAGCAATGTGTTGTCCGTTATGGAGTCCAGAGCAAGACAGAAGAATCTGGAGCTTGATGCCGAGGTTCAGGAGACTTTGTACAATGATCTGAAAGGCGATTCCGCCAGAATATGCCGGATCCTGATAAATCTTATTGGAAATGCTGTGAAGTATACGAAGAAAGGTTCGATCAGAGTGACCGTCCATATGGAGGATCATGATGCAGATCCCCATAATGTGGAACTGGTCATGGCTGTTCGTGATACTGGAATCGGAATAAAAGAGGAAGATCAGGAGAGACTTTTCAAAGATTTTGAGCGGCTTGATCTGTCGAATAACCGATCTATAGAGGGGACAGGACTTGGGCTGGCCATCACATATCACCTCGTGGAAATGATGGGTGGAAGTATAACCTGCCATAGTAAATATGGACATGGAACTACATTTGTGGTAAAAATCAGCCAGGAGCGTCTGTCCGATGAGAGAATAGGCGATTTTAAGGACAGGCACAGACAGTATATGAAGGAGAGAAAGACGTATAAGAGCAAATTGTGTGCCCCGGATGTCAGTGTACTTGTTGTGGATGACAATGTCATGAATCTGAAAGTCGTCAAGATGATGCTTAAGCCTACACGTATGAAGGTTTCGACCTGTGCCAGCGGTGCCGAGTGTCTGGAGTTTATAAAAAAGTACAGGTATGATATCATCCTTATGGATCACATGATGCCTGAGATGGATGGCATGGAGACATTTCGCCGTGCTATGCTCATGCGCGACAGCCGGTGTGGCAGGAGTACATATATAGTCATGACTGCAAATGCTGTCATGGGTGCAAGAGAGATGTATCTGGCGGAAGGATTTAAGGATTATATCAGCAAGCCGGTGCAGCCGGAGGTGCTGGAAGATATCCTGATGAGATATATACCTGAGGATAAGCTGGTAGATCTGGCGGTATGTGATGAAACTCGGGAAAGCCCAACAATGGGTGCCGGAACCGTAGACGAAAAAACAGATGTTATGGGAAAACAGGATTCAGACATATCTTGTAAAGAAGTTCACATTGACCACGAGAAAGGCCTTACATACTGCGGGGGCAGTGAAGACTTTTTGAAAGAAATCATATCAATGTATGCAGCTGACGACAAGCGCGCAGAGATACAGAAGGCTTATGATGAAAAAGATTGGGACGGCTACAGGATATTGATACATACGGTAAAAAGTACATCTAGAACGATCGGAGCCATGGAGCTGGGCGATGAGGCGCAGGAGCTGGAGAATGCGGTTAAAGAACTTGATGTGGATATGATCTACAAGATGCATGAGAGTGTGATGGCTTCTTACTCGGCTGTACTTAACTGGTGCCGTGTGACAACCGCTCAGTAGGCTCGATGTTTTAAAAAGCCGATAGAATGTAGAACATAGTGCACATATGCAATCTTGCAATATGCACAAAAACAAATTACTAATACATGAATACTTGACATTTTCCCATATAATAATACGTCATTATGATATACAATATTGTATTATTTGAAAAATGGGGGAGACCAGACAATCGTTAAGCAGACAGATCCATCAGCCATAAAGGAGAATGATGTGATATCATTTTATTCCTCGGATCCTGCTCTTTCAGGTGCGGTAAATACACATAGAGTTGTCTCGATAGAGACGGATGGTAATAATTACAGGTATATTACAAAGGGTGATGCCAATAATGTGGTGGATCGTTACGATGTGGACTCAAGAGATCTGCTTGGCAAAGTGGTGTGGTCATCATTCATACTTGGCAAGATAGTGAGGCTTGTGTCCAACCCACTTATATTTGTACCCATAATTCTTGTTCCGCTTGCCATTATACTCATAGCCAACCTCGTAAAGACTGTATCATATGCAAGAAAGATAGCAAAGGATGAGGAGGAAGCAGCCGTAAAAGAGGTGATCCAGTATATACGGGAGAAGAATCTCAGAGAAACAGGTGACACGACAGAATCCAATGAGAATTCAGAGAGAAAGTCGGAATAGTGGGTCTATAGAAAAAAGCACACAAGATTTTGAGACCTTGTGTGCTTTTTTGATATTCGCAAAGAAAAGTGAAAATTTTGTACTCCAATTCTGAAAAACAGTGCAAAAAGTGAAAATGTTCCATTTCTTGCGGGTAAAAGCTGCTGAAGCAAGTTCTGGTATGTGTCGATAATCAAAAATTACAGTGAGTTTACCCTGCCCATGAACAGGATCATGCCAGTGCTCTGATCTTCAATCACATACACAAATGGCTTGTCCACAATAAAGTTATATGTTTCTTCACTTGGCATCATTGCTGTTTCCTTGACCATGATGTCTGTCTCTGCTGCGGCCTTGGTTCCGTTCTCATCCACGATAACCTTTGCCCTGTGATTTACAGATGAGACTGCGATTCCGTCGGCAATCTTGGAGAAGTCTGCGCTGTCTGAATATGCAGATCTTATTCCCATGTTCTGAAGAATTTCATCGAGACCGTCAATGCTCTGCTCATCTGTGAATTTTGGGAGCTGGAGTGTATCGATCTCTACGTTGTTGGCATTATCCAGAGAGTCGATGAGCTTCTGTTTTTCTTCGTTGCTTAGTTTGTCAAAGAGTTCATTTATGTCTCCGTCATCGGCGGTTGGCATGAACACCTTCATGACAACATTGTCGCCGTCGTATGGAAGAGTGATTCCTTTGATCTCACCGTTGTCCATGTATGTGAAGTGCTCACCGTAGAGATGCATCATATCAACAACGCTTTCCTTGTCGGTTCCGTAGAAGCTGCTTTGAAAAGTTTTATCCTCGGTAAAAGGAGTATCCCATTTCCCCTCGAAATAAACTGCGTTTATGAGCATCATCACGGTTCCACCAGGAATCTCCTTTAAGATTTCAGGGATCATCTTGTTAGTGTTTGTGCTGACCCAATTGTTGACATTCTGTACAACTTTGTCCGGCTGACCGTTGAAGTCTGCTTCATACACCTCACCTGAGTAGTAATCTTTGGCAGGTGTAAGGAAATCCTTTTCTATGTCAGCTGACCAGGATGTATCCTTGTTCATCCATACTGAATTTGCTGTGTTGACAAATGTATTCTGTGACCAGTCCTTTGACAGATATGCCTTCATCTCATCATTCCACTCATCAAGATCTGTTATGCCGAGAGCATTTTCGAGCTCTTTTTTTGTTGCACCGTCTGCACCTACATCCAGCATGGACAGTGCACTTGCAATGCTGTAAGGCGAGTAAAATATGTTCTTGTCAGCTGGAAGTGCAGAATACATATTCATAGAGAATTCATTGATTCCGTTCTTTAGCTGGTCAAATGATGTTATATCCGTTTTGACCGGAGTCACAGAGATGTTATCAGTGAGTGAAGTGACTGACGAATCAGTTTTTGTGTGACCAGGATTATTCCCCGGTGTATTTGTGCCGCAGCCGGCAAGACCTGCACACATACAGGCGCTGAGTAGTAATGCTGTCATTCGTTTTTTCATAGTTGAAACCTCCTTATTGTAAAGCCCATCGTATCGTCCCGATGATTTATTGTAACTGGTATATCATTAACTCTCAATATATATACGAGTATCAAGAGCTTTTTTGTGGACTTTTTCAACAAATTTTTATATGAGAGGTTTTTATATGAGATTCGTGAGATAGTGAACAATGAACTTGGAAAATGCACGGATTAGATATATATTAATCATAAAGGTTCAATCAGCTTTTAGAATCAGTTTTCATAAGGAGGCAATACGATGGCGCTTATAAAAGGAATACATCATGTGGCACTTAAGTGCTGCAGCAGCGAAGAGTATAAGAATGTAGCAGAGTTTTATGGTGATATATTGGGACTTTCAGTTGCGAGAAAATGGGATGGCGGGATCATGTTTGACACTGGAGATGGCATCATCGAGGTGTTTGAGGATGGTGAGTCACCGCTTCCGCAGGGAAATATAAGACATTTTGCATTTGCCACAGAGGATGTGGATGCCTGTGTTTCGGCAGTGAGAAAGGCAGGATATGAGGTGTTTATAGAGCCAAAGGACATAGAGATCCAGTCGGATCCAAGGTTTCCGGCAAGGATCGCGTTCTGTCATGGACCGCTTGGCGAGGAGATAGAATTTTTCTGTGAGAAATGATGAAGAGTTGTAGAGACTTTCTGTTATAGAATTACATGGAGATGATAGGGTTGACAAAGGAAGAATGGTACGCCCAGCTTTTTGAGCGTCTGGGAAGGTCGAAATTCCGCAGTGGATTTCATTTGACACAGAAAGATATCGACTATATACATGAAAAGGGGCTGGATACCATAAGACAGCATGCACGGGATTTCATTGCACAGAGGGAAGCTCCGGCATTCATACCAAATGACGGAAAGCAGACTCCCATGCGGGGACATCCGGTGTTTGTGGCACAGCATGCGACGGCTACATGCTGCCGGGAATGCATACGTAAGTGGCATACATTTGCCCCGGGAGTGGAGCTTGGCCCAAGACAGCAGGAGTATCTGGTGGATGTCATCATGACCTGGATAGAGAGGGAGCTTGAAGCAGTCGGGGATAAAATAATTTTATACCAGCGGTGTAATGACAAATAATTATATTTGTGGTAGAGTACAATTTAGGTGGTCAAATAAAAGAAGAAAATTAGGACACACCAATAAGAAATGACTAAGGAAAAGGAACCCGGAAGGGTAGTCAGGAAAGGAAAGAATCATGTTAAGTATAGTTTTCGCTAAATACATAACCCGAGAGTTTAATAGTGATGTGGCAGGGAATACTTTACATACAGATGATAAGCTGTGTGAACATATGTACTCATATGGTACAGGGCGAGAGCGTACGGAACATGATCATACAAATATGCTGACCTGAATGATCTGAGCAAATACATAACAGATCAAATAGGTTTCGATAGACTGAGATCAGCCAGATCTATCAGCATTTATAGATTGGAATCATGATGTACAAAAAAACGTCCATCTATGTGAGTATTATATAAGTATTCATGTAGATGGGCGTTTTTGTGTTTTTGAACTCGTCTTTGTGAAGAAGAAATCTGCCAGAACTAAGAGATAAAAGAAAGGGAGAGACATGGCAGAGATTGTATGTGTCAGATCGTTAGGAGCGCCAGGGGATGCGCTCTGCGCGGTCCACAATTGTAGCAATGCAGATGAGATGAGAATTTTAGGAGGGAAGTATTATGTGTAATGTACCAACAATTGACATGACAGGAACAGGCAGAAATATTGTGAAGCTTAGACAGAATGCAGGTCTTTCTGTAAAGGATCTGCAGGATATATTTGGATTTGCCACTCCAAATGCGATATACAAGTGGCAGAAAGGTATGGCTATGCCAACCGTAGATAACCTGATCATTCTGGCCACTATCTTTGGTGTAACAGTGGATGATATCATTGCAGTAAACATCTGCTCGACAGTTGGAATCAGTGCGTAGCATAAAAATTTACATATTTATGTATATAAAGGCGGACAGCGGTAACTACGTTGCCCGCCTCTTTTATATTCTGTATGGGGTCAGGCACCTCCGTCCCCATAAGGGGTGAAAATTGGGGGTTGACTTAGAGTGAACTCCAAGTGATATATTCAATGTAACATATAGGTATTGTGTGAGTGCATATAGCTATAAATAGAAAGGTTTTCTTGAAATTAGGAAAGAGGTGGCAATATGACTATCAAAGAGGTAAGTGAAAAGTTTGATATCACCGCTGATACGCTCAGGTATTACGAGAGGGTCGGGCTTATCCCTCCTGTAGCGAGAAATGCCAGTGGCAACAGGGATTATCAGGAAAAGGATGTCGATTGGGTTGAACACACTGTATGTATGAGAAATGCTGGTGTTCCGATAGAGGCGCTTATTGAATATGTAAAACTGTTCCAGATGGGAGATGCTACATTTGGCGCGAGGCTGGATCTCCTTAAGGAGCAGTATGAGAAGCTTGAGGAGCAGAGAAAACAGATCGAAGCCACCATGGATAGATTACATTACAAGATATCCAAATATGAGGAGGCCGTGAAGACCGGCAAGCTTGTATGGGACGGGAAAATTACCGATGGCGAATGCACCATGTAAAAACAGGAGGATAAATAAAAATGTATATTGAAAATATTAATGGACCACAGGATGTAAAGAAACTGACAGTAGACGAGATGAGAACACTTGCAGACGAGATGAGACATGCACTTCTCATCAGAGCCAGCAAGCACGGCGGACATTTTGGACCGAACTTTGGTATGGTGGAGGCAACCATAGCACTTCACTATGTATTTGAATCACCAAAGGATAAGATTGTGTATGACGTGTCCCACCAGAGCTATCCTCATAAGATGCTCACAGGAAGAAAGGATGCATACCTCTATGAGGAGCACTATGATGATGTGACTGGTTACAGCAACCCGCATGAGAGCGAGCACGACTTCTTCACGGTTGGACATACCTCAACATCCATCAGTCTGGCTGCAGGTCTTGCAAAGGCAAGGGACCTTCAGGGCGCAGAGGGAAATGTGATAGCGGTGATAGGTGATGGCTCCCTGTCAGGAGGAGAGGCCCTTGAAGGACTTGATTACGCTAAAGAGCTGGATGGCAACCTCATCATAGTTGTAAATGACAACGATATGTCCATAGCCGAGAACCACGGAGGACTCTATACAAATCTCAGATTACTCAGAGACACTAATGGAACAGCAGAGTGCAATCTGTTCCGCGCCATGGGACTTGATTATTATTACGTGCATGAAGGCAATGATGTGGCAGCCCTCATAGACACATTCCAGAAGGTAAAAGATTCAAAGAAGCCTGTTGTGGTCCACATCAGAACCCTCAAGGGAAAGGGTTATGCCCCAGCTGAGGAGCACAAGGAGCAGTGGCACTGGTGTATGCCGTTTGATCCGGCTACCGGAAAGACTACGGTTTCGTTCGGCGGTGACGGCGATTTCGGCAGCTTTACCTGTGAGTACCTGCAAAAGAAGATGGCAGAGGACAAGCGTGTCTGTGCCATTACTTCTGCTACGCCTACCGTATTCGGATTTACGGAAGATATCCGGAAAAAGGCAGGCAAACAGTTCATTGATGTAGGCATTGCAGAAGAGCAGGCTGCCGCTATGGCATCCGGTATTGCGAAAAACGGCGGAAAGCCGTTCTGGGGCGTATACAGTTCTTTCTTACAGCGCACCTATGACCAACTGTCCCAGGATGTCTGCATCAATCAAAGCGCTGTGACGATCTCCGTTTTTGCAGCCTCTGTCTTTGGCATGAATGATGTGACACATCTGGGCATCTACGATATTCCCATGATCTCCAACATCCCGAACCTGGTTTATCTGGCGCCGGTAACGGTGGAGGATTATCAGGCAATGCTGGATTGGGCGCTGGATCAGAACGAACATCCGGTTGCGATCCGTGTGCCGGCACAGTATGTTTCGGACGGCAAGGCAGTGACAAAGGACTTCGGAGAACTGAACCGCTATGAAGTGACACAGCAGGGAAGCGGCGTGGCAATTCTGGCGCTGGGTTCGTTCTATCACCTGGGTGTGGCAGCAGCCGAGAAGATCCGGGAAAAGACCGGTACTGCACCGACTGTTATCAACCCGTATTATATCACCGGACAGGACACCGCACTGCTGGAACAGCTGAAAGCAGATCACAAGGTTGTGATTACGCTGGAGGACGGCATTCTGGACGGCGGATTCGGTGAGAAGATCGCCCGGTTTTACGGCGACTCTGCCGTAAAGACAAAGTGCTTTGGTCTGAAAAAAGAATTCCTCGATCGTTATAATGTACAGGAAGTTCTGAAAGAGAATCATCTGACAGCAGAACAGATCGCAGATGATGTATCTGAGATGCTGTAAGCACTGTATTGAAAAGAATCACAAAGCAGATTTCGTGCGGAAATCCCTCATGGAATCTGCTTTTTTGTTTTTGTCCTGGGGTATGAAATGCAGAAAAAGCGGTTCTTCTCTGAAATTCACTCTATATTTACAAAAAATAAACATAAAAAGTGATTTCGGCTATTGACAGACCTCTGTTTTTCTGCTATAATAATAAAGCTGAATGCGACACATGAAAAACATGAAGAGCGAGTGTGCTGGAATTGGCAGACAGGCACGTTTGAGGGGCGTGTGCTTCGGCGTACGGGTTCAAGTCCCGTCACTCGCACCACTTCCTCAAATCGCAGGAAGCAGAATAACTGGACAGGTGGTTGAGCTGGTCTAAGGCGCACGACTGGAACTCGTGTATACGTTAATAGCGTATCGAGGGTTCGAATCCCTCCCTGTCCGCCAAACTTGCAGTCTTATTTGTGATAAATAAGGCTGCTTTTTTCTTTCTAAAAAAGCATAACAAGAAAAACGGCACTTTTCGAAAAGTGCCGTTTTTGCGTAATTGCTGTTTGATTGTCAGTGTCAGTCGTGACGCTGTTCCTGGTTCGCATACATTTCACAGAATCTCGCAGCGAATGCAGGCTCTTCCTGGTTGGCGTAGAGATGCGCTGTGTCTCCGAAAGCGTTCATCCGGAACAGAGCCACGCCTTCCCGGCGCTCCTCGGTAATCAGCGAAGTAACGGACGTAGGCGCAGCGCAGAACCCGTGCCACAGGATCATAGGGGAGATGCCCAGCAAATGGCTCAGCATGACACAGGTGACACCAAAGTGGCAGAAAAACGCCAGCGTCTCTTCGTTTGGCTGAACTGCACGGTAAAAGTTGTTTTCCCGTTCATAGCCGTGCTGTGTCAGGATCTCGTCCAGACCGTTCCAGACACGCTTTGCCTCGTCGATCACGTGACCCTGCAGCATGGGCAGGGTTTCCGACCAGCGTGTCTTGTCGTAATACTTCGGCTCTGCGGTCCAGTCTGCCGGGAGCTGATCCCAGGCAATTCTTGGTTCGCCGGTGTGAAAATCCGGAATGGGTGCGTGAAATTCCCGCAGCCACGCCAGTTCTGTGGCATCTCTGCCCACTTTTTGCAGTGTCTTGGATGCTGTATCCTTGGCACGTCCCAGGGGAGAGACGTAGAACGCAGTGACCGGCGTGTTCGCCATGCGCTGTCCCAGCAGTTCTGCCTCGTGCCATCCCTTTTCTGTCAAAGAGTCTTTTTCATAGTCCGGATCGCCGTGGCGGATAAATAAAAGTTTCATCGTATCCCTCCGTTTTGTGTTGCTGATAGACGTATGTAAGTGCTTACTGGATTACGACTGCCTGGGAACCCATGGTGGCATACCGTGCCTCTACCACGCTGCGCTTATAGGCAACCAGTCCCTTGCTCTGGTACGGGTCATTCATGTAGTAGTAGTCTTTGTCGTAGCCGACCAGAACCAGGCAATGCTCGTGCCGTTTCCAGGTGAACAGCTTTCCGGTTTCCGGAACGACCCACTGTCTGCCGTTGTCAATCTGCATCATGTTGATGGATGCCCATACTGCAACCGGAATGCCCTTGTCGATGTACTGTGTCAGCAGAGACGAGAACGATGTGCCAGTGATGTTTTTTGCAGTTTTCCCATTGGTCAGAATTTTATTCAGTGCATTGGTGATAACTGGCGCATAGCAGCCGAAACCGCTGGACGAACGGGGATCGCCTACAAATTTTGTGCTGGGATCCGGGCCGTATTGTGTGCCGTTTTTCCAGTAAAAGCTGCCCTTGTCCAGGTATTTGTCAACAAAATCGGCAATGCTGGTGCTGTAGCCTGCCTGCCGCAGCAGCATGACTGCACTGGCGCTTTCACAGCCAGTGGGAAAACCGCTTTGGCTGAGATAGGGGACGGACAGGATGCGCTTGATGATAACGCCGTTTGCGTCCGTGGTAATGCCGTTGATGGTGGTATTCTTTTGCAGGATGCCGGTGTCCTCTGCCAGCAGATACTGCTTGCCGTCGATCTCGGTGACCCCACGCATCAGTACGCCGTCCTTGCGGAAATAGTAGGTGTTCTTTCCAACGGAAGTCCAGCCGGTCGCCATCGTGCCGTCGTCCAGGAAGTAATAGCTGGAGCCGCTGGCATCGGTTTGCCATCCGGTCACTGCTGAGCCGTCTGCGCGGAAACAATAGCGCTTTCCGTTGATGGTCTGCCATCCGGTGCAGAGCTTTGCCTCTTTATCGAAATAGTAGCGTTTCCCGGAAAGCTCCAGCCACCCGACCTTGGCGGCACCGTCTTCTTGGAAGTAATAGGTCTGATCGTCGATGGTCTGCCATCCGGTGAACATGGCGCCGTCTACATCGTTGAAATAGTATGTTTTCCCGTTCTGATAGAACCAGCCCGTGTGATATGCGCCGTCACCGTAGTAATAACGTGTAATTCCGTTTGGCAGTTCTGTCAGCCCTTCTGCGATTGCACCGTTTTCCTTGTCAAAGGGGTAATACTCACCGTCCACTTCCTGCAGGCTGGTATATTTGCCGTCTTTTTCGGTAACGTAATAGTATCCGCCGTTCCAGATGATCCAGCCGAACGTGATCTCGCCGGTAACCGGATCGTAGAAATACCGCTTTCCGTTTACGGTCTGCCATCCGGTGTGCAGTGAACCGTCCTCATAA
>OLRZ01001801.1_pt1 | contig 13582 bp, 15 predicted proteins | sample 1671931 | NCBI WGS metagenome assembly OLRZ01 (sample SAMEA3136627, study PRJEB25190) | human gut metagenome | reverse complement strand
CAACGCGGTAAAGCAGCGTCTCGATAGCATCGGGGAGCGGTGACGTGTTAAAGCCCAAAAACACCTCGACCGGCTCGGGCAACTTTACGAGCTTGATCTTGTCGACAACGTTTTGCATGTCCGCATCGAGACCGTCGACGCCCGCCGTGTTCGCAATAGCGCTTTCGGAGTTGGCAAATATCACGTAGCGCAGGAACATCGATGCCATGAACTCGCCGTAAGGAAGGGAGCGGGCCGAATTCCATGTCTCGTGATCGGACTGCTCGCGCATGGGGCCTTCGGGAGAGCCGACGGTTCGCGCGCACGCGCGCATTGCACCGCTGGCTTCCCTTACCATAATCTCACCAATACTGGAATCCGACTCGTCAAGGACCAGTTCCATGTCGGGATCGTTGGGCAGCGGAGCCTCGCTGACGGGGCGGTCCACCTTGTACACCTCACCCGAAACGCTCACGTAGCCCAAAAGCGACACATGGCTTTTGCCGACGAATTCGACGGCATAGCATGATTCATGCGGGTCCTCGCCAAAGAGTTTCCAGACCACGCCATATGAGCGTCCCGCAGGCTGCTCGGGCATCACCGGAAAGCGCTTCTTGGGATCGAGAAACCTGAGCTTGTATGTCGGACGCTCTGCCACGAAGTATCACCCTGATCGGTCGTTGAGAGAAGGAGTGATCGCGGATGGGCCGCGACACCTACTCGGAATCTTACACGAGTCGACAGGAAATAGTCCGCTTTACGCCCGCGCCTCGACCGAGGTTCGAATCCATGCAGTGCTTACGTAAAAGAAAAGCCCCCGTTGCCGGGAGCTTTAATCTCAAATGGTGCGGCGTATAGGATTCGAACCTATGACGTTCTGATTCGTAGTCAGACCCTCTATCCAGCTGAGGTAACGCCGCAGCACAAGACATATAAAACCACTTTAGCTTATTGGAGTCAAGCACAATCTCAAACTTTTTTGTGGAACGCAGTTTTGTCATGCTGCTCCGCATATACCGCCGTTCCCCGTACGATCGATTGGCTTTTCGATCACGTCAAACTTGGCATCAAGTTCCCTCAGGAGCGATCTCACCCGCTGAGCACAGTCATAATCGGCAACCGAGATGCTCAGCATGCGCGCGACCTGGTTGGAAGTCCCAACTCCATAGAAGTGCTCCAGCGCCACAAGCCCCTCGTGCGCCACAAACGTCTCGACCACATGCGGCGACTCCTCAAAGCACCATTGGGTCAACGGACCCTCGCTCGTCTGCCGAACCACCAGGCCACCCATGCCAGACGGCTCACACGTTACAAGCAGGTACTCCCCGCCCTCGTCGCTCTCAAACAAAACCACCCGATCATCAAACAGCTCCATCGCGTCCCCTTTCTCTCGCTCTTATTTAGCAAAAGCATAGCAGGTAGATGGCTGTATACAGAACAGTTGTTCGTGTGTTTTCTATTGAGTTGTCCGCACGGCATGGTATGGACCTACGCACGAAATAGGGCGCCCCCGAAGGAGCGCCCTTGCATATCCCCTATGCAGGCAAGTTACGCGACCGGCTCGATCTTCTCGAGGCCGCCCATGTAAGGACGCAGAACCTCGGGAATCGTGATGGTGCCGTCGGCGTTCTGGTAGTTCTCCAGAATGGCGGCCATGGTGCGGCCGGCCGGCAGGCCGGAACCATTGAGGGTGTGCAGGTAGCGCGAACCCTTGAAGTTCTCGGGGTCGCGGTACTTGATGTTGGCGCGGCGAGCCTGGAAGTCACCGCAGTTGGAGCAGGAGCTGATCTCCTTGTAGGCGTTGTAGCTCGGCAGCCAAACCTCGACGTCGTAGGTCTGACGGGCAGAGAAGCCCAAGTCGCCGGTGCACAGGCTAATCACGCGATACGGAAGGCCCAGCTGCTGCAGCAGGTACTCGGCCTCGGCGGTCATGCTCTCGAGCTCCTCGTCGGACTCCTCCGGCTTAGCGAACTTGACCATCTCGACCTTGTCGAACTCGTGCTGACGGATGATGCCGCGGGTGTCGCGACCGGCGGAACCGGCCTCCTCGCGGAAGCAGGGGGTGAAGGCGGTGTAGCGGCGCGGCAGGGTGTCGGCATCGAGGACCTCGCCGGCGTGCAGGTTGGTAAGCACGACCTCGGCGGTGGGGATCAGGAAGTTGTCGCCCGAGACGTGATAGGCGTCGTCCTCGAACTTGGGCAGCTGGCCCGTGCCAAACATGGTCTGACGCTTGACGACGATAGGCGGCCACCACTCCTTGAAGCCACGGCTGGTGTGCGTATCGAGGAAGAAGTTGATGAGGGCACGCTCCAGGCGGGCACCGGCGCCACCGAGAACGGTGAAACGGCTGCCGGAGAGCTTGTTGCCGCGCTCGAAGTCAAGAATGTCGAGGTCGGTGCCCAGATCCCAGTGCGGCTTAAAGTCGAAGTCGAACTCGCGCGGGGTGCCCCAGCGGCGACGCTCGATGTTCTCGTCCTCGTCCTTGCCGTACGGCGTGGCCTCGCAAGGAATGTTGGGCAGGTGAGCCATGAAGTCGTACTGCTCCTGCTCGAGGGCAGTACGACGCTCGGCCAGACCGTCAATCTTCTCGTTGACGGCGCGCACGGCCTCCTTGGCGGCCTCGGCCTCCTCCTTCTTGCCCTCCTTCATCAGGGCGCCGATCTTCTTGGACTCGGCATTGCGCGTAGCCTGGAGTTCCTCGACCTCGGTGATGACGGCACGGCGCTCGTCGTCGAGCTCAAAGAACTTCTCGCGATCCCAAGACGTCTGGCGGTTAGCCATGGCGACATCGATGGCATCGGGATTCTCGCGAACAAACTTGATATCAAGCATTAGATCCTCCGGCGATATACATTCCATTTAGGTTGCAACCTTGTACATGTATGGGCAAGTATATACTTATGAGCGTTTACGACCCAACTCAACTACGCAAGAAGGCACCCAATGGACGCAGTTTTTTCCTTTTTGTTTGGCCCCACAATAGCGGCAGCATCACCTGCACCCGCACCGGTTTTGCCATCCTTTTCGCCGGCGGCATCCTGTTATTTGCGATTCTTGCCTTTGTAATGGAGAAGCGTACCCATAAGATGTACGTCGACCGCGGACCCAAGTCCGAGGATGAAGAAGACAGCTTCTGGGACTAACCTGCCAAAAGGGACAGGTTTATTTTGGTCGGTTTTATCTGGGCAAACGCAAGCGCCCCGCAACCGGTAACGTTCCGGTTGCGGGGCGCTTTTCGCTAAAAGGACAAAACCGCAGGAAAAAGCTGCCAAAATAAACCTGTCCCTTTTTTGGTCGGTTTTACTGAAGAGTTGCGTCGATTGCCTTGACCAGGGCACTGCGCATGCCGGCGTCCTCGAGCGCAACGACGCCCTTGATGGTGGCGCCACCGGGCGAGCATACGGCGTCCTTCATCGCCGCAGGATGTTGGCCAGTTGCAAGCTGCAGCTTTGCCGTACCCAGCACCATCTGGCTCACAATGCGATAGGCATCGGCACGCGGGATACCGTGCTTGACCGCCGCATCGCCCAGGGCCTCGATTGCCATAGCGACAAATGCCGGAGCGCAACCACCCACCGTGCCGCCCACAAACAGCAGGCTCGTATCGAGCTCGACCACCGCACCGAGCTTGCCAAGCAGATCAAGCACCACTGCGCTCTGCTCATCACTAAGCGTGGAAGCCTTCTCGCAAGCGATGACGCCCTCGCCCACCGAAACCGGTGTGTTGGGCACCGTCGAGATATGCGCGACGCCCGGCAGGGCTTGCTCCCACTTGGCACTGTCCCAGGTCCAGGCAACCGACAGAACGACCTTTTTGGCAAGAGCATCCTTGAGCGGGGCGAATATCTTCTCGATCATATACGGTTTGACCGCAGCGACCACGATATCGGATGCGGCGACAACCTCGGCGGCATCGTGGCAAGCGGCCATCCCACGCGCCTCACAGCGCTCAACCAGTGCGTCGTAGCGACCCGCACAGGCGCACATGTCGCTCGCAGCTACACCGGCAGCGATCCAGCCATCGGCCATGGCGCTCGCCATATTGCCAAAACCGACAAATCCAATCTTCATATCTCATAGTCCTTTCAAACACATTCCTCAAAACGAAAGGTATTGTCCCACGCCATTGTTTCCTATTGCCGACCTATTTGTGATACGGCTCGCCACGACTGATCTTGCAGGCACGGTAAATCTGCTCTAGCAGCACCACGCGCGCCAAGTTATGCGGCAAGGTAATGCGTCCAAAGCTGAGCATCTCGTCGGCGCGGGCGCGCACGTCATCGCTCACGCCGTCCGATCCGCCGATTACAAAGGCGATGTCGCTGTTACCACGCAGCATAAGATCATCGAGCCGCGCCGAAAACTCCTCGCTCGAGCGCTCTTTGCCCTCAATGGCCAGCAGGATCACATGCGCCCGAGACGGCAATGCAGCAAGAATTGCCGCCCCCTCCTTGTCACGTGCGGCATCCACACCGCCCGCCTTGGCCGGGTCGATATCGGCCACCTCGCGGATATCGACCTTGGCATAGGCACCCAGGCGCTTGGTGTACTCAGCGCACGCGTCCTTCCAAAAGCGCTCCTTGAGCTTACCGACGCAAACGACGGTGTATTTCACGCGCGTCTACTCCTTCGAATCGTTTTGAACTTTGCCGGCGGTCAGCATCTGTTCGAACATTGAGGCCGACTGCGAGAAGTCGCTCGGCAGCACGACCGTCGAGGTTTTACCCGTGCGAGCGAACTCCGTCATCATCTCGGACCACTGCGTAAACATGAACAGTTGGTTGGCCTCGTCATTGCCGACACCCGTCTCCTGGATGATCTCGAGCGAATCTTTGATACCCAGCGCGATGGCCTTGCGCTGGTTGGCGATGCCCTCGCCCGCCTTTTCCATAGCCTCGGCCTCGGCGGTCGCCTCGGTGACGCGCTTGATGCGGTCTGCCTCAGCGAGCTCCTGCGCCGCAGCGCGCTTGCGCTGGGCGGCGTTGATGTCGTTCATGGAGTTCTCAACCTCGGTCGGCAGTGCGATTTTGATGATGAGCGTCGACACGAGGGTGAAGCCGTAGGCGGCCATCTGCTCGGAAACGGTAGCGTTGACATCCTTGGCGATGTCATCCTTCTTGGCAAAGACCTCATCGAGCGTGCAGACGGGAATCGAAGAGCGCAGGGCATCGGTGATAAAATCGCGCATCTGGTCGACGGGCTCCTGCAGCATGTAGTAGCTCTTGTAGATACCCGAATCTGCCGGGCCGGCGCCCATGTCATAGCTCACGTGGTACTGAGCAGAGACCTCAAGGCCGATGGTCACGTTGTCCTGGGTCTTAACGTCGATGCCAAAACCGTTTTTCATGGTGCGCAGACTCACCGTGGCGGCCTTGCGGTCGATCACGGGCACCTTCATGTGGAAGCCCGCGTTGACGATGCGGTTAAACTTGCCCAGACGCTCGATGATCACGGCATGCTGTTGTTCAACGACATAGCAGGCGCTGGGAAGCAGCAGCAACAGGATGATGATGGGAATCAAAAGGCTGGTAAGGGCGGCGATGATACCGGAAAACAGCATGGTCTCTCCTCTGATAGGCACACGTTGGCATTAGGATACCCGTCCAAGGAGATCGTGCATAACAAAAAAGCTCCCATTGCTGGGAGCTCTTTCATTTAATGGTGCGGGCGAAAGGACTTGAACCTTCATGGGGTTGCCCCCATACGGACCTGAACCGTACGCGTCTGCCAATTCCGCCACGCCCGCGTGCAGGAATTAGAATAACGGAGCGCCACCACGAACGCAAGAACTATTTTTGAAAAAGTTTGCGAGCATTTTCCCAAGCGGCTTGCGCGATTGTTTTGGCATCCTCACCAGTGCGATCGACACGGTCGTTAACCAGCGCGTTTGCCGTAATGGAGATCATTGCGGGCTCGCATTCAAGACCGCGGATGGGCTCCGGAGCCATATACGGGCAATCCGTCTCGAACAAAATTCGATCGAGTGGGGTTGCCGCAAATGCCTCGCGCACGTCGTCGTTGCGCTTAAAGGTGGCCGCACCACCATAGGCGATATAGCAGCCCAGCTCCACAAAGCGCTCCATCGTGGCGCGGTCCTCGCCAAAGCAGTGCAGCACACAACCGGCCTGGGGCACGCCCACCTCACGAAGCACGTTGTAGGCGTCCACGTGCGAGGTGCGCTCCCCGTCCGAATCCTCATGACGCAGATGCAGCTCCACCGGCACGTTACGGCACACGGCAAGCTCGAGCTGGCGCGCCATGCAGTCAATCTGCACGCTATGGGGCGCCGGCGCGATGTCGTCGTCGTAATCCATGTGGTAGTCCAGGCCGATTTCGCCAATACCGGCGCATAAGGGATCATCGAGTGCGGCAACGACCTGTGCGTGAACGTCGTCGGTATAGTCCGGCGCGCCATACGGATGCACGCCGGCAAGATACTTGATCTGCGGGATATCCTGCATCGGCAGAATTTCGCGCACGAGCCAGTCGCTATAGTCCGTCACGCTGCGTTTGTCAGCGATGGGGTCGAACATCGTCACCAACAGGTCGACACCCGCGGCTTTGGCGCGCACGAGCGTTTCGGGCACTTCTTTGCCCCAAAACGAAAGCAGATGCGCATGCGTGTCGGCAAGCGGTGCCAAGGGCACGGGGCAGGCGACCGTCTTCTTTTTCTTGGTAAACGTCACGCGTGCGGCATTAGGCATCATGGATTAGCTCCTGGGCCAGGCGGACAAAGTCGGCAACATCAAGCGTCTCGGCGCGCGTAATGGGCGCGATACCGCAAGCCTCAAAGGCGGCATCGAGCACGTCCTTGGCAAAGCCGTTGGCGCTCATGGAATTACGGATGGTCTTGCGACGCTGAGCAAATGCGGCGTCAATCACGCGAGCCACAAAGTCGCGATCGAGTCCTTCGGGCACCACGCCGCCAACACGGTCGATACGCACGACAGCCGAGTCCACGTGCGGCGCCGGCATAAAGCAACGCGGCGGCACCTCAAAGCGACCCGTCACCTGCGCATACAGGCCGAGCTTTGCCGTATAGCCGCCATAGGTCTTGTTGCCCGGCACTGCGGCAATGCGATCGGCAACCTCCTTTTGCACCATGACGACGGCACGCTTGAGCGCCGGCATCGTCTGGAAGAACTGCAGGATGATCGTCGCCGCCACGTTATAGGGCAGGTTCGCGACAAACACCGTCGGCTCACCGCCCGCAGCCTGCTCAATCTGCTCCGGCGTCACCCTGAGCGCGTCGCCCATGATAAAGCGGAAGTTGGCATAGTCGGCGGCGTGGGCGTCGAGCACCGGCTCGAGCTCGGGATCTGCTTCGATCGACGTGACGCACGCCGCTTCCTGCAGCAGCGCAAGCGTCAACGTACCGCAACCCGGACCCACCTCGAGTACGCGCTCGTCACCTGCAAGCTCGGCAAGCTCGCAGATACGCTCGATCACATGGTTGTCGATTAGAAAGTTTTGGCCCAGGCGATGCTTGGTCGCAAGGCCAAACTCCTCCAGCAGCTCCCTAGTTGCCGTGGGGTTTGCCAAAGGCGAAGTTGTCATGGTTGCCTCCTTAGCATGATGGCGGCGTCTTGAAACGAAAGGGCATGGACCGTTGCGGCCATGCCCTTACATCCAAACAGCAAATTGCCGATATGGCGCTCGCGCGGTCTCTACGCCAGACGCGGGAACAGCGGATCGCCCTTCTCGACGGGCTGACCGCCGGCAAGCAGGCCCCAAGTGCAAATGCCCTTGAGGTCGTCGCTCGCGGCCTCGCCCTCACAGGACAGACGGCGCAGAGCCTCGACAGAAGTCTGGGGCATGAGCGGCATCAGCAGGTGAGCAGCAATGCGGATGGCCTCGAGCAGGTTGTAGATCACAAATGCCAGTTCGTCAGCCTTGGCCTCGTCCTTGGCAAGCGCCCAGGGCTCGGAGTCCTCGATGTAGTGGTTGGCGGCGTGGATGAGCTCCATGACCTCGTCCTTAGCTCCACCGTAATCGAGCACGTCCATCTTGGTCATGTAGCGCTCGACCAGACCATCGGCAATCTTTGCCAGCGGGTTGTCGAACGCGTCGGCAGACGCCGGTTTAGCCGGGGCGCAGCCGTCAAAGTACTTTGCGCTCATGTTGAGCGAACGCGAAATCAGATTGCCCCAGCTGTTGGCCAGGTCGGCGTTGTAGACCTGCTCCATGCGATCGAAGCTGATGGCGCCGTCGGTACCGGGAACGACGTCGGTCATGAAGTAGTAGCGATAGCCCTCGACGCCCAGCATGTCGATAACGTCCTGCGGAGCGATGGCGTTGCCGCGGCTCTTGGACATCTTCTCGGCCTTGCCGGTCTCGGCATTGCGCACGGTCAGGAAGCCGTGGGCAAAGACGTGCTCGGGCAGGGCCTCGCCGATGGCCATGAGCATGGCGGGCCAAATGACGCAGTGGAAGCGGATGATGTCCTTACCCACGATGTGGAACTGTGCGGGCCAGCGATAGGCCAGCTCGGCACGCGCCTCGTCGGTGTCGACACCGTAGCCGACGGCCGTCATATAGTTGAGCAGTGCATCGAACCACACATACGTCACGTGGCCCTCGTCAAACGGGACCTGAATGCCCCAGTCGAAGCTCGTGCGGCTCACGGAAAGGTCGTTGAGGCCGCCCTCGACAAAGCTGCGAACCTCGTTCATGCGGAACGCAGGCTCGACAAAGTCGGGGTGCTCGTCATAGAGCTTGAGTAGCTTGTCCTGGAAGGCGGAAAGCTTAAAGAAGTAGGACTCCTCCTGCACGCGCTCAAGCGGACGGTGGCAGTCGGGGCACAGGTGCTGGCCGACGCTGCCGTACTCCTCGTCGCCCTTCTGGACCTGTGTATCGGTGAAGTAGGTCTCGTCGGGCACACAGTACCAGCCATCGTAGCTGCCCTTATACAGGTAGCCGGACTCCTTCATGCGCTCCCACAGGTACTGCACGGCATGGTGCTGGCGCGGCTCGGTGGTGCGGATGAAGTCATCGTTGGAGATCTCGAGCTTGTTCCAAAGCTCCTTGAAGTGCGGAGCCTGGCTGTCGGTCCACTCCTGAGGCGTCATGTTGTGCTTGGCTGCGGCCTCGGCGACCTTCTCGCCGTGCTCGTCCATGCCGGTCAGGAACTTGACGTTATAGCCGGCGGAGCGGCGATAGCGAGCCTGAACGTCGGCGATGATGGTGGAATAAGCCGTGCCCAGGTGCGGATCGGCGTTGACGTAGTAGATGGGCGTCGTGATAAAGAACGAAGGCTTGCTTTGATCCATGGGGTTTGTCCTCCAGAAAAACGTTGCATACAGAGGATGATTCTAGCGCAAGGGCTGGATATCCTCCATCTATTGCATATCGAGCACCATGGCATAGACATCGCGCTTGCGGCGCGAATACTTCTGAGACAGGCGCTTGGCCACCGCAGACACGGGCTCCCCCTCCTCGAGCGCGGCGCGGATATCCTCGCGCAGGGCCTCGTCGGGATCCGCTGCCGCGGCGCCAACCGGCACGATACCGGCCTCCTCATCCTCGCTCGGCGGCGCGATGACCAGCGCAATCTCGCCCTTTACCTCGCCGCGAGCACGCAGCTCCTCAGCAAGCTGGGCAGCGGGCCCGCGCAAGACTTCCTCGTGCAGCTTGGTGAGCTCGCGGCAGACGGCAACCTCACGCTGGGGAAAAACCTCTGCCACGGCCTCGAGCGTCGCCACGATGCGATGTGGAGACTCGTAGAAGATGAGTGCGCCGGGAACCACGGCAAGGCGCTGCAAACGACGCACGCGGTCGCCGTGCTTTCGGCCCAAAAAGCCCTCGAAGAAAAAATGTTCGCAGGGAATGCCGGACGAAACGAGCGCCGTGACGCAAGCAGAGGGCCCGGGAACAACTTCGACGGGCACATCGGCCTCACGCGCCGCCTCGACCAGCGCCTGGCCGGGATCGGACACGCTCGGCATGCCGGCGTCCGAGGCAAAGGCGAGGGTCTCCCCCGCCAGCAGACGGTCGACCAGGCCGGTGGCGCGGCTGGCGATCACATTCTCGTCGCAACGGACAAGCGGCTTGGAAATGCCCAGATGCATCAGCAGCTTTGACGTCACACGCGTGTCTTCGCAGCAGATGGCATCGGCGGCGGCAAAGGCCTCGCCAACGCGTGGGGACAGGTCGCCCAGGTTGCCGATGGGCGTGCCGACCACATAGAGTTTGCCCGTATGGGCGCTGTTTTGCGTCATATCAACCTATTCAATCATGCCGCGCTCGAGCGTGCCGAGCGCCGCGCGGGCGTCCCATGCTGCAATGCGCTTCTCGGTCTTCCACGTTTGGAAGAACCAACCGGCAGCCGGCGCAAACGAAGCCAGCTGATTGGCGATAAACACGCGCTCGTAGGCATTGCGGCCCTCGGGCGTAACCGACGAGTTGGCAAAGATCGCCGCGCCCGACCATTCGCCCACCAGCACGGGGAACCCAGTTGAAATCGCTTCTTTAAGCTCGCGCTTGTTACGCGAAATCGCCGTCGTCAGCCCGCGGGGGCTCGTGATGTCGAGCGCATGCTCGTCGCGGTAATGGTACAGGTGAAGGTCCATGTAGACGTTCTTGTACTTGGCGCCGCGCATAAAATGCTTCCACTCGCTGGGATGCCCCGAAGACGAAAAGACGACGATCTTATCCTCGGGCATATACGAACGGACGAGCTCGTAGGCATCGCGATAGAAATTGCGCAGGTAGTGAGCCGGAATGCCATCCGTCATGGCAAAGAGACTCTTGCGGACACTCATCTGCGGCGTATCCAGCAGCTCAATGCCCAGCAGGCTCTCGGCCTCGCCGTAACGCTCGGCCAAGCGCTCGAGCACGTCGAGCGCGACATGACGGCCGTTAGTGGACGAATGCCACTCGGCAACAGCCTCCGGCGTGGCGGGCGAATCGTTGGAATCGCCCTGGCCACCGGGCACAGTTGCTAGATCAAGCAGCACGCGGATGTCGTACTTGGCAGCCCACTCAATTGCACGGTCGATGTAGTCGACAACCGAGATGTAGGACGCATCGGACTCCTGCGAGCCAAAGGCATACCAGGGCACCGGCAGACGCACGGCATTGAGACCGATCTGCGCCATGCGACGGAAATCGTCCTCGCTCACAAACGTCTCGTAATGACGGCGCATGCGCTCGTTATAGGCGGCGGTGCCCATGGCCTCCTGCAGCTCGGCCGCGTTGGATGCACCGGTCGCCGCGTATAGCGACGGGGTCACCCAAGGCTCGGGAATAAACCAGCCAGAGAGATTAACGCCGAGTATCCTCTCCATCACTGCCCCCTTCGGATCGTGCAGGCCGAGCCTGCATCGTATTGCATAGGAAAAGTATCGTTTTGAGTATACCCGCGCGTGCGGACAGACGACCGAACGGTCTGTAAAGTGGCGCAAAAGCGGGAGGAATGTCTGGGCGGGCCCGAGATGGCGCGATGAGATGTACATATGCGCCGGAAGTAGGCGGCCGGAAAGCGCATCCCGTTTTTCGCAAAAGACTGGGATGCATTTTCCGTTCGAGGCCTCAACCGGAAAATGCATCCCGTTCTGAGCGCGGGATCTGGGACGCAGTTTCCGCCAAAGACCGCAAAAGGAAAGCACATCCCATTCTGACGCCGGATTCCGGGTCGCGCTTTCCCAAGCGGCCTCAAAGCGGAAAGCGCATCCCACTCTGAAGCCAAATTCCGGGACGCAATTTCCGCAGAGCCCTCAATAAAAGAAAAGGACCCCTTTGCAGAGGTCCTAGTCAATTCAAGGTGGCGGGGAAGGGAATCGAACCCCTGACACGAGGATTTTCAGTCCTCTGCTCTACCAACTGAGCTACCCAGCCATTTGAGGTGTGCCTTGTTTCAAGGCTTGATTAGTATAACCAAGGACGCGTTCCGGTCAACCGAGAATTTTAAAAAAGTTTTTGAGCACAGCCTCGGTTCTATAAATCGGCACGTCAGAGGCATCAGCCGGCAGCAAGAAGTTTTTCACTCAGAGCCGCACGGGCAAACTCACTTGGCGTCATCCCCTCGGCAGCCGCCCGTCGACGAATGGCCTCCTTCATTCCCAGAGGAATCTTGACCGACAGCGTTGCCGTCCCCTCACCTGAGAGCGGGGGCCGTCCATGCACGATCCCACCAACGGTGTGTTCGCCATCCGGAAACTCTCCGCGCTCGTACGACTCGCACCACGCGTCAATCATTTCATCCGTTACAACCTGACCATTAGCGGCCGTATACGTCTTGCCCATCATCGACCCCTTTGCCGAGCCTGTTCAATCTCCTGCCAAAATTTCTTCTGGACTGGAGACAAGGCATGAATGATAAGCCACCCACGGACAAGCTCGACCGCGACAAGCTCCACGCTTCGTCCGTCTGGGAGCCATCCAATCGCAAGCCATCTCGGCGGCTCGTCCTTCGACTCGCGACGAATGCACTCAGTAACCGCAAGCCAAGCGCTAAGCACCTGCTTTTCCGTCAGGTGCTTTTTAGCGTTGGGATGGATCTCAACATCCATGCATCTTCTCCTCCATCTTACCCAATTTCGTATGACGAAAGTCCACTGTCGCCAATTCTTAAGCCGGCACGCGTTGGAGAGCAGGGGTCGAAACAATGATTGAAGGACGCTCTAGTACGGCCCAGGCGCCGGGGCAGGAGCACATACGCCATGGACGTACGTTTTCGTAGCATACGAGAACGTAGCCGCGTGCATCGATAAAGGCGATGTCGATGGGATAGGCCATAAAACACGTATGGACCGAAGAGCAGCGTGGAAACGCCATGACGAGCGGCAGGCCGTTGGCGGCAACCGGACGCCGTCCCAGCATGCCGCGCAGGCGCACGACAAACGACTCCGCCGCCACAAACTCGGCCGGCGTCCAACCCAGCCTATTGAGTGCCCGCGCGTAGGCGATGTAGGACGAGACCGCGGTCACATGACCACCCCCGGACGCCATGGATCGACCGTCACCGCACGCTCGTGCGACAACGTTGTCGGCGCCCCCAGCGGAACGCCAGCGATGCTGAGAGAAGTCGGCCACGGCTCATAGTGCATTGTGCAGGTGTAGGTCCTAAACGTACCGGATAGGGAGAGCAGGCCACCATCCGATGCCTTCGCGCCTTGCTCGCTCGACACTTCGATCTGTAAGTCATAGCCTTCCATGGCATTCAGAATTTGAGTCTGAACCGTCGCCGAGGCATCGCCAGAGCTTTCGTCGCCCTCCCCCTCCGACGCCACGGCATGCGCTAGCACGATGTCGGGCACCACGCGGTCGAAGCGCGCGACAGCGCTGGCAAAGATCATGACGTTGTACACGATGAGTGCCAGCACCAGCAAAACGGGCGTAACCACTGCCATCTCCACCGTCGCTTGGGCGCGCTCCTCGCGCAGACGCATGCGGATACTCATTACGACCCACCGCCCAGAGCGCCAACCAGCGTGGCGACATCGACGGTGAGCGGGATGGAGCCGCCGCCGGGCAGAGGAATCTCCGCAAGTGTGAACACCGTACCGCTAATGGTGCGTTCGACTTGATATTCCAACGCCTCGCAAAGCGCCTTGGGATCGGTCACGCCCAACGGAATACTTCGCAGTTTGTCTTGCGCTTGAGA
>OLRZ01001789.1_pt1 | contig 13697 bp, 9 predicted proteins | sample 1671931 | NCBI WGS metagenome assembly OLRZ01 (sample SAMEA3136627, study PRJEB25190) | human gut metagenome | reverse complement strand
AGCGATGCGCTGGGTCTCCAGCAGGGGCTCCGTCTCGCCCTTGGACCAGTAGTAGCCGTAGCCGTAGGCGGTGATCTTGCCGCCGTCGTCGTGGGCGGTGCAGAGGCTGCTGCCGTCCTTGCCGACGCCGTTTTCAAAGCCGATGTATGAGAAGTGATAGCCGGGGTTACTGCCGCCCTCCTCGTGCTCCCAGTACACCATGCCCAGCGTACCCAGATCGGCGGGGGTCACCCAGTCGCCGTAATGGACGGGGCTGCCGTGGCCGGTGAGACTGGTGGGATAGGGATAGGCCTGCCCGTCGGTGTTCAGGGTTTTGCTGTGGTGATAGGTGTGGCTGGCATCGGCGGAAGAGAAGCCGGTGAGGGTCAGGGCCTTCAGTCCCTGCTCATTGACGGCCCGTGCGCCGGACTGGTCGCTGTAATCATACAGATGGACCTGTCCCACGAAGCGATAGGTACCGCCGCTGAGATAGCAGCAGCCGGAGGTGCTGCCGGTGGCCGGGGCGAAGCCGTAGGTATCGGCACCGGGGGAGGTAAGGGCCGTGGCGCAGTAGCTGCTGCGGATGGAGCCGATGTTCTCCCCGGCGAAGCCGCTGAGGGCCACGCCGCCGCCACGGATCTGGAGCACCTCCACGTTGGCCATGGCGTAGCTCTGGCTCACCAGACCGCTGTTGCCGCCGGTGAAGCCGCCCATCAGCAGACGGGCATAGTTGCTGCTGGCGGTGAGGGAGGGGGTGCTGACGCTGCCGGAGCGGATGGTCCCGGCGTTATAGCCCACGAAGCCGCCCATATACAGGACGCTGCCCTGATAGGCGTGGGCTGTGACGGAGTAGCCCGCCGCAGCGCAGTTGTAGACGGTGCCGTCGTTGCGGCCTGCCAGTGCGCCGACATAGGCGGTACGCAGGCGCAGGATGCCCCGAAGCGTCACGGAGTAGTCCTGCTCTCCGGTGGTGAGCACCACATTCCGCAGACTACCCTGATTCAGGCCGAAGAGTCCGGCGTAGTCGCCGCCGTTGGGACTCTGAAGCGGCACAGCGGCGATGGGATAGGTGCCGCCGTCATAGATGTGGGTAAAGGGGACGACGGCACTGCTGCCGATGGGCTGCTGGCTGGTGACGGCGGCGCCGCTGCGGCCGTAGTTCGCCCAGTCGTAGCCGGAGTAGTCGATGCTGCGCTCCTGCTGGAGGGTGGTGTCCTTGGCCAGCAGGGGGCTGTACTGCTCATAGTACAGGCTCAGGTTATTCAGCTGCCGGGCCGTGCGGATGCCGATCTCGCTGGGGGCCTCCGGGGCCTCGGAGCCCTCCGATACCCAGCAGGTGAAATGGGGATTGAAGTAGTAGGTGGTGTCCTCCACCTGCACCCGGCGGTAGAAGTCCGTGGATACCTCGGTGGTGTTCACCAGTGTCCGGGGCAGGGGCAGCAGGTAGTAGCCCCCGCCCATGTCGATGGCGTTGGCACGGTACAGGGTAGAGGTGACCTCCCGGCCCCCCAGCGAATAGCGCACCGTCAGATCCTGCTCCGGCAGCGTGCTGTACACCATGCCGTAGCCGTCGCCCACCACCGTGCCGGTGGTTTTGACGGTGGACTTGTTGGCGCCACGGAAGCCGTAGCTGCCGTCGGAATAGACCTCGTAGTACACCAGTGTACCGGCCTCGAACTGAGCCTGCCAGTCGCCGTAGTGGGTCAGTCCCATCAGACGGGGATAGGAGTAAGCGCCCAAGCCCATGCCGTCCACCAGGTTATAGGCCACGGTGTCGCTGCCGCCGGTCTCAGCGGTGAAGGCGTCGTTGAGGTACTTCGCGATGGCGTCGGCCCGGTTGCGGCCGCTCCACTGCTCATAGTCGGCAAAGACCGTGCCGTCCATGTCGTGGTCGCCGTGGGACATATAGTAGGTGCTGGTGATATCGGGCTTGCCGGTGGTGACATCCGCAGGCTTGGCGGTGGAGTAGGTGAGCTTTTCACTGCCGTTCAGCCGGGCGCTGGCGCTGTAACAGGTGTCGATGACGTCGCCGTAGGACAACTCACCGCCCACCAGACCCGCCATGACGTCGGCCTCCTGGAAACCGGCGGTGTAACAGTCCCGCAGGGTGATGTCCGCCGTGCCGATGCAGCTGCCGATGAGGCCGCCGGTGGTGCCGGAGGCGTAGAGGTAGCAGTCGGCGTAGGAGTGCTCCACATAGACGGTGCGGGTGCCGCTGATGTAGCCCACCAGACCGCCGGCGCAGCGTCCGCCCTCCAGCACCGTGGAGGCGAAGCTGTTGCGGACGGTGAGGTCATAGCCACAGCGGCCCACCAGACCACCGGCGGTGGCGCCGCTGATCCAGATATCCTGCTCGTTTTTGCTGCTGAGCTTGTCACGGGTGGGGCTCAGGTAGACCTGACAGCCCTCAATGGTGGTGCCGCCCCGGAGGGAGCCGGCCAGACCGCCGGCATTGCCGCCGGCGCTGATCTCGGCACCGCACAGACGGATGTTTCGCAAGGTGCCCCGGAAGCTCTCGAACAGGCCGCCGTCGCCGTCGGTATCCACCGGCAGCTCATAGATCACAGGGTGATAGGACTGGGTGCCTACGGCGACGGTGCTGTCGTAATAGGCGAGGTTCTCGTTATAGATGGGGGTGAACCTCCGACCCGGATAGCAGCTGTCCCAGCCGTCGTCCATGCCGGTGTTGACAAACTGGATATCCTGCTCCTGCAGCGCCCGTGTGATGGCGGTGGGCAGACCGGAGCCCTCGTCCAGATTTTGCAGATGCCGGGCATAGGTGACCACGGCGGTGGTGCCGCCGTCCCGGACCTCGGCAAAGAGACTGTTGGTGGTGAGCTTGCCAGTGACGGAGTCCACCAGACGGCTGTCGCTCTCTACCTCCACCTTCAGGGTCAGGTCGGAGCCGGGGGTCAGCTGCCGGAAGCGGCGCTGCTGGGAGAAGCGCTTGCCCTCCGTCAGGTCGTCCAGCACCATGGTGACGGTATAGGTGCGGTAGGAGACGTTGACTTCGGAGCCGGTGAGCTCCATCCGCCCGGTGGAGTGGCCCTGTGCGTCCGTCACCGTCACATAGAAGTGCAGGGGGTCACGGGGCGTGTCACAGGTGACCTTCAGCAGCAGACGCTCCTTGTTGATGATCTCCATCTTGGGGGTCAGCTTGCCGGTGTCCTCGCTCTGGACGCTGTCGCCGCCGTAGTAGCCCACGGTAGCCCCCTCCTGCACCCGGCGATCCCGTGAGCGCAGGGGGTTGAAGGCGTCGAAGCTGTACTGCATGGGCTTTTCGCTGTAAAACACGGCGTAAACACTGCCGCTGCCGGGGTCATACTCGATGACCCAGTTGGCGTCCCACAGCTCCGCCTCTACCTGCTCACGGGGCAGGATGCTCCCGGCGGCGGAGGTGTCGGTGCTTTTGGCGGCGGAGGTGACGTAGTACAGAGTACTGGTGGTGTACTTATCCTGCTCGGCGTCCCAGGGGATGTTGTTCAGGGCCGTGGCCCGGTCCTTGCCGTACTCGTCGCTGCGGCCGCTGGCCTGCAGTTGGGAGAGGCGGTTCTGAGCCGCCAGATAGATGGTCTCCGCCTTGGAATCCAGCTCCGACTGGCGGATGTTGCGCTGGTGGCGGCTGATGGGGATCATGACCAGCGCCAGCAGGATGATGAGGATGGCCAGCGCCAGCAGCACCTCCGTCAGCGTGAAGCCCCGTCTATTCCGTTGTGGTTTTCTCTCAGTCATAGAAAAAGCTCCCCGCCCCACGGCATCCTCAGGACATGATCTCGAAGTAGGTGATGACCAGCGTGGTCTCCACGGTGCCGCTGTTGCGGCCCTCGGTATAGGTGTTCATATTCATATCGGAGATCTGGCTGATGTTCTCGCTGGAGCACAGCCGATCCACGATCTGCCGGGCCTGCGCATAGGTGGAGGTCCGGAAGGTCATGACGATGGGCCGCAGCATGATATAGTCCTGCTGCACGGTACCCGCAGAGCAGTCCAGCGAATAGTCCAGCGTGTCGCTCATGATCTCGTGGAGCTCGATCATCAGCTTGCCGCTGTTGTCGTACTGGGGGATGGTGCGCTTCTCGCCCGCCGCCTTGATCTCGTCGATGGCCTTCTGCATCTTCTGCATCTGGGCCATTTTCCCCTGATTGGCGTCCAGCTCCGTCTGCTCGGCCTCCATGTTCAGCCGATAACTGGATATCTGATCGTTGATGGGGATGAGGATCAGCTTACAGTAGCCCGCCACCAGCACCACCACGATCAGCACCAGCAGCAGGATCTTTTCCCGTCTTGTCAATTCCCGGTTCATTTGTCTGCCTCCTCTGCGCTGCGTAGGGTGATGCGGACGGTGAAGTCCAGAATGGTGGAGACGTTGCCGTCCTCCGTGGAGGCCAGATTCAGCTCCACATTGCTGACGATGGGGGACTGCTGGATCACGTCAAACATCCGGGAGATCTGATCCAGACTCATGCCGGACATGGCCACCGTCATCTTGTTGCCGGATACCTGCAGCGATACCAGCCGTCCACGGGACAGCATCTCCTGCTCCAGCAGATCCAGCGCCTTCTGGCGGTCCACCAGAGTGCCGTTGTCCTCGCTGCCGTCGGTGGCCCACTCCATGGAGTAGGTGCGGTATTCCATCAGCAGACGGTCGTAGCCCTTCAGCAGCTCCTGCATCTGGGTATACTCCGTGTGAACGGAGGCGTAGGCGGCCTGCGCCGCATCCAGCCGGCGGTACTGGTCGATGACGCCGAACTTGGCCACGCAGCCCGCCAGAATGACGATGGCCAGACAGCCCACCAGCAGGGTCAGACGGGGATTGCCCTTCTGTTCCCGCATATTCAGATTGATGCCCTGCTTATGGGGGCATTTGAGGGTCTTGCGACCGGCCTCCGAAGGCCCTTTTTTCATCTTTTCTGCCATTATCGCAGGCCCCCCTTGATGCCAAGATCCACGCCGCCGATGGCCCGCAGGTACATCCACGGCTCCTCGGTGGACATCCGCTGGCCCAGCAGCTCGGCGGAGGTGTGCAGCGTCATGCCGGTGGTATCGGCGATGGTGTCGTACAGCGGCTGAATGGCGCTGCCGCCGCCGCACAGGCACAGCTGCGTCAGCTCCCGCTCCCGGTTGTTGTAGTTGAAGAAGTTCACGGCCTTCACCACCTCCACGGCGATGCGGCCATACAGCTCACGGGCCTGCTCCGACTCCAGCACATGGTTGTAGTTCTGGCGCACATACTCGTGAGCCACGTGGATGTCCACGCTGCACTGATCGGCCACCAGATGCTCCAGATCGGACATCCCCACCTCGATCTCCCGGCGGCTGGCGAAGTGGCCGCCCCGGTAGATATACAGGAAGGTGGCGCTGTGGCCCAGATTTACCACGCACAGGTCATGGCCCTCCTGCTGGGTGCGGCGGTAGTAGGCCTGCAGCACGGCGCTGTACGCGCACTCGCTGGGGGTCAGCACCCGCAGGCGGAAGCCCGCCCGGCGCAGCATGGTCCGATAGCTCTCCACGGTGCTCTTCAGGGTGGCGCAGGCCAGCAGATTCATCTCCGTGGGCTGGCCGGACTCGTCCCGCAGCACCTCCCGCATGGAATAGTCGAAGAAGTACTTGTTCTTCTCCTCCGTCAGATAGTCCCGAAACTCATAGGGCAGGTTATACAGCAGCTGCTGCTCCGTCATGGCGGGCATCACCAGCTCACGGGTGAACACCTCCGTGGAGGGCAGCACCAGCGCCGCATGGGTCAGGGGGATGCCGTTACTTTTGGCCGTCTGGCGCAGAAAGTCCGCCATGGCGTCCATGGACAAAATCCCCGAACCGGAGACCATGTTGTCCGGCAGCTCCGCCGTGACGGCCTTTTTCAGGTCCGCACCGGCGAAATATACCAGCTTGACGCTGCTCTCACCGATGTCAAAGCCAACGATCTTTTCCAAAATGCTCGTCCTCACTTTCAAGAATTACAGCAGCCCCAGATACCAGTGGATGATCTGTTGGCCGCACAGCGCCGTCAGCCAAGCGCCAAGGGCGATGCTGGGGCCCCACGGGATGGCCTCGCCGCCGCCCCGTTTTTTTTGCAGGAGTCCCCACACGATGCCGATGACGCAGGCCGCCACCAGACACAGAAGGTTCCGCTTCCAGCCCAAAAACAGCCCCGTCAGGAACAGGAGCTTGATGTCGCCGCCGCCCATGGCCTCACGGCCCAGCAGCTTCTCCATTCCCAGCACCAGAAGCAGCACGCACCCCGCCACCGCCAGACCGCCGATGGCGCCGTCCAGCGCCCGCCGGAGCGGCTGGGGGGCGAAGAAAAGAGTGATGATAAATAGCACAACGCCGACCGCTATAAAACGGTCGGGGATGATGTACCCCTCCAAATCCGCAAAGGAGCAGACCAGCAGGATACCGGCCACGCACCAGCCTTCGAGAGCTTGGAGCGAAATATCATAATGCAGCAGCAGCGTCACGAACACCAGCGCCGAGACGGCCTCGGCCAGAACGTGACGCCGGGAGAGCTTGGTCCCGCAGTAGCGGCAGCGTCCGTGGGCGGCCAGATAGCTGACCACCGGGATCAGGTCCCGCACCGTCAGCACATGGCCGCAGGCGTCGCAGTGGGACCGGCCACGCAGCACGCTCTCCCCATGGACGATGCGCCAGGCTGCACAGTTCAGAAAGCTGCCCATGCACGCACCCAGCAGGGCGGCCAGCAGGCAGCAGTAAACAGTTAGAAAGGGATCGGCATACAGCATGGGGAAGGCTCTCCTTTAGATGGGACTGCTCTCACGGAGCGGGGAGGGACGCCAACCCACGGCCATCCCCGCCCGATGAGAGACGGGTCGCCCCGCACCGGCCCGGCCGGGCCGGTGCGGGAGCTGTTGCGTGTGAATGTGACAAGCGGAAATTAGTGAATATCGGGCGTACCCAGCGTCCAGGTGAAGGTCTTGCTGTCGGCATTGGCGGCATCAGTCAGCTTAGAAGCGGTGTAGGTGATGGTGCCGTCGGCGACGGTCAGCTTGTCAAGATAGTTCAGGGTCAGGGTATCATTACCAGCGGGACCCTTCAGGAAAGCTTCCTTATCAGCGGGAGCCTTGGTGTTCTCGGTGAGCATAGCGGTCTGCCACTCGGCATAGGTCGCACGGACATTGGCCACGTCAGCGGCCTCCTTGGACTTGGTCAGGGCGCCGTTGAACACGGGGATGGCGATGGCCACCAGCACAGCGATGATGGCGACGACGATCAGCATCTCCATCAGAGTGAAGCCCTTCTTGTTTTGCAGTTTCTTCAACATAGTTCTACATCTCCTATTATTTTTTGCGGTTTTTATCTTGATCCGTACAGGGTTGTTATACGGATAGGATACGAATTTGGGTGCGGCGGCCTTACATTCCGCCGTAGAGGGTGAACAGCGGCAGATACACCGCCAGCAGCAGCACCACCACAATCACCGCCAGAGCGATGGTGATGATGGGCTCCAGCACCGACAGCAGGCGGGCGGTGGTGACCTCCACCTCGTTGTCAAAGTATTCACCGATGACGTCCAGCGTCTCCTCCAGCGAGCCGGACTGCTCGCCTACGCCCACCATCTCCGTCAGCATTTTGGGGAAGTACTCGATCTGACCCATGCTCTCGGAAATGGTGCGGCCACGCTCCACCTTCTGCTTCACCTCCTGCACGGCCAGTGCGAAGGTGTAGTTGCTGATCACGTTGCCGGTCACATCCAGAGCCTTGGGGACCGGCAGACCGGCCGTCAGCATGGTGGCCATGCTGTGGGCGAACTGTGCGGCGGCGTTGAGGGTATGGAGTTGGTGGAGGGGGGCCTTGGTGAGACTCCATGCGGCGATGGCCTTCCGGCCCTGAACAGAGCGGCGGGCCACCATATAGGCGATGCCCAGCCCGGCGGCGATCAGCAGAAGCAGCCACCACCAGCCCACGAAGAAGTCACTGGTGGCCAGCAGCACACGGGTGATGCCCGGCAGCTGGGTGTCCATCTCGGCAAAGACATCGTTGAAGGCCGGGACGGCCACGGCGATGATGATAATAAACACGACGATGGCCACCACAATGACCATGGCGGGGTAGGTCAGGGTGCTGACCACCTTGGCCTTGGTCTTGGCGGATTTATCATAGTACCGGTGCAGCCGCTGGAAGCACTCCTCCAGCGTGCCGGACTGTTCTCCGGTCCGGACCGTCTCGATGAAGGTCTTGGGCAGATAGGGGGCGTTGTTTTCAAAGCTCTGGGCCATGGAGTAGCCTGCGCCCACCTCCTCGGCCACCTTCTCCAGCATCTGGCGGATGTGGTGGTTCCTGGTCTGGGCCGCCACCATCTCCACACAGTGCTGAATGGACATACCTGCGGAGAGGATAATGGCGAACTGGGAGCAGATCAGGGCCAGCTCCTTTTCCTTGATCTTCAGGCCGATGGGGCGGTTGAAGATGTTTTCCTTCTTCTCCCTTACCTCCTCCAGCCGGGTGATAATGGCTACGGTCTCCCGCAGGCGGCTGGCGGCCTCGAACTCGTCATAGGCCCGGATGACGCCGGATACAGCCGTTCCGTCCTTGGTCTGGCCCTTGTAACGGTATGTGGTCATGGCGTGTCTCCGCTCCTTCCGTGCCGGGTTTTACGCAATTACTCGTCTACTGTGGTGTTGATGATGCGGGCGGCCTCCTCGGCGGAGGTGACCCCCTCCAGCACCAGCCGGCGGCAGCTCTCCCTCATGGAGCGGAAGCCGTTTTTGCGGGCCTCCTCCGTCAGCCGCTCCTCGTTGGCGCCCTCGCTGATGAGCCGCCGCAGGCGGCCGCTGAGCATCAGGATCTCGAAGGCGGCCCGGCGACCGGTATAGCCGGAGTGATGGCACTCCGGACAGCCCTCGCCCTTATAGAAGGTGACATGGCTGTCCTCCGGCATCCCCAGCAGAGCCAGCTCCTCGGCAGAGGGCTGATAGCCCTTCTTGCAGTGGGGGCAGACCTTCCGCAGCAGACGCTGGCTCACCACGCCCCGCAGGGCGCTGGCCACCAGCCACGGCTCCACGCCCACGTCCTTGAGCCGGTATACGGCGGACACGGCGTCGTTGGTGTGCAGAGTGGAGAACACCAGATGACCGGTGATGGCGGCCCGCATGGCGATGGAGGCCGTCTCGCCGTCCCGGATCTCACCCACGGAGATGATGTCCGGGTCCTGACGCAGGATGGCTCGCAGACCGCTGGCGAAGGTCATGCCGGTCTTTTCGTTGATCTGGCACTGGCTGACGCCGGGGATGTGGTACTCCACCGGGTCCTCCAGCGTGACGATGTTGATCTCCTCACGGGACAGATCCCGGATCATGTTGCACATGGTGGTGGACTTACCGGAGCCTGTGGGACCCACCAGCAGAATGACGCCGCTGGTGTTTCGCAGCAGAGCGTTGTAGTTGTCAAGATCCTGCCCCTCCAGTCCCAGCTGGGATTTGCTGAGGGCCTGAGCGGACTTGTCCAGCAGACGCAGCACCATCTTCTCGCCATACACCGTGGGCATGGAGGAGATACGCAGGTCCAGACTGTGGCCCCGCACCGACTGGATGGCGTGGCCGTCCTGCGGGATCTTATGCTCGGCAATATTCATACCGCCCATGATTTTCAGGCGGGAGATCACGGTATTCTGCAGGTCGGCAGGCACTGTCAGGATGCGGCGGAGCAGACCATCGATGCGCATCCGCACCACCATCTCACCCTCCTGCGGCTCCAGATGGATGTCGCTGGCCCGCTCGGTATAGGCCCGCTCGATAAGGGCGTTAACGAAGCGGATGGTGGGGGCGGACTCCTGAGGGTCCGCCGTGTCCTGCGCCATTTGGGCGGGGATGACATCGCTGCTGCTGCCGGCCTCTCGCTTCATCTCCTCGATGACCCGTGCCGTACCCTCGTTGCCGTACAGGCGGCTGATGGCCTGCTCCACGGCCTTGCGGGTGGCGATCATGGGGATGATGCGCTTACGGGAGGCGGTTTTGACCTCATCCTGAGCCACGAAGTCCAGAGGATCGCTCATGGCCAGATACAGGCTGTTGCGTACCAGCTTCACCGGCACCACGCAGTATTTCTTGGCGATGTTCCGGGGGACATACTGGGCCAGCTCCACGGGGATGGAAATGGCCGTCAGGTCCACAAAGTCCACGCCCAGCTGCACTCGCAGAGCGTCGATGAGCTGCGCCTCCGTGATGAAGCCGTTCTGGATCAGCACATCGCCCAGCCGCTGCTTTGTCTCCTTCTGGAGTGCCAGAGCACGCTCCAGCTGCTGCCCCGTGATGGTCCCGGACGCCACCAGCAGATCGCCCAAGCGCATATAGGCCATTTCACTCACCTCCCGGTCGAAAGTCCGTCATGTACGGACATGGATAAAACGCACAGCCCGCACCGACGCATTCGCCAACGTCGGATCCTGTGCGTTTGTGGCCTATAATATACCCCCATTCCACTGCAAAGTTAACCGATTTTTCGTGATTTATTCAAAAAAATCCCCACAAATTCTCTATAAAATGACATATTAGTCCGATATGAGAAAAGTATGAGAAAAATGTTGAAAACCGGTATTTTCTGACTGACCGAATGACAGAAATGACAAAATGGAGCCAGTATTTTCCCAAAAGAAAAGAGGACAGCTGCAGGCTGCCCTCTTGCGGGTGAACCGTATTTCAATTAGCGAGATTTTAACGGGCCGGCAGATGCGGCTCCAGCCAGTGCCAGATGTCCTCATAGACCGTCTGGCGCATGGGGCCTTCGTTGAGGATCTCGTGCCTCAGGCCGGGATACAGCTTCAGAGTCACGTCCGACAGGCCCGCCTTGCGGAAGGCGTCGGCGGTGCGGCGGACGCCCTTGCCCATATCGCCCACCGGATCCCGGTCGCCGGAGATCAGCAGCACCGGCAGGCTGCTGTCCATGCGGGCCAGATTCTTGGGGTTCTGGTTGAAGGCGATGCCGTGGAGCATCTGGCGGAACAGCCCCACCGTGGCATCGGCGCCGCAGAGGGGGTCGGCAATGTAGCGGTCCACATTTTCGGAGTCCGCCGACAGCCAGTCATAGCCGGTGCGGTTGGGAGCAAAGGCCTTGTTGTAGCCGCCGAAGGCCAGATCGTTCACCAGCTTGCTGGCGGAGGAGGGTCCCTGTACGGCGCAGACCACCTCCGCCACGGCACGGCCTCCGGCCAGCTTGGCCTGTGGCTGCCAGCCGGTACCCATGATAATGGCGGCCCGCAGGGTGCCGGGATAGCGGATCAGGTAGCTGCGGGCCAGAAAGGAGCCCATGCTGTGGCCCATGAGGCACAGCGGCACACCGGAAAACTCCCGCCGCAGCTGCTCGTGCAGCAGCTGGATATCCGCCACCACCGTCTCCCACGGGGTGCCGTCGCCAAAGTAGACGGGGGTTCCGCCCTCCGGCAGGGAGCCGCCGTGGCCCAGATGGTCGTGGCCCACCACCGCCAGCCCCTGCTCATTGAGGTAGCGGGCGAAGCCGTCGTAGCGGCCGATGTGCTCGGCTACGCCGTGGGAAATTTGCAGCACGGCACGGGGCGTTCCCTCCGGCAGCCACTGCATGGCGTGGAGCCGGGTCTTGCCGTCGCTGGAGAGAAAGGTGAACTCGGTGAGATTTGTCATGGAAATTTCATCCTTCCTATGGTAAAATAAGAATCATTCTATGGACAGTATACCACAAACCCACCAAAAAGAAAAGAGGAGACGGCTATGGCATCGTATATTCTGGCACTGGATCAGGGGACTACCAGCTCCCGTGCCATCGTATTTGACCGGGCGGGGCAGATCGCCGCCAAGGCCCAGCACACCTTTCCCCAGATCTATCCGCAGGCGGGCTGGGTGGAGCACGACCCCATGACCATCTGGGACACGGAGCGTTTGGCGGCGGCGGAGGCCATCCGGGGGCTGCCGGAGGGCAGCATCGCCGGCATCGGCGTCACCAACCAGCGGGAGACCACCATTGTTTGGGATAAGGCCACCGGCCAGCCGGTGTATAACGCCATCGTCTGGCAGTGCCGTCGGACGGCGGAGCTGTGCGAGGAGCTGAAGCGGCAGGGACTGGAGGAGCGCATCGTCTCCACCACGGGACTGCTCATCGACGCCTATTTCTCCGGCACCAAGATCCGCTGGATCCTGGATAACATCCCCGGCGCCCGGCAGCGGGCGGAACGGGGGGAGCTGCTGTTCGGCACGGTGGAGACGTGGCTCATCTGGAGGCTGACGGGGCAGCACGTCACCGACTACTCCAACGCCTCCCGCACCATGCTGTTCGACATCCACAAGCTGCGCTGGGACGACACCTTGCTCCAGGAGCTGGGCATCCCCCGCAGCGCCCTGCCCCGGGTGTGCGAGAGCGGGGAGATCGTAGGCATGTGCAGCGCCGATGTGCTGGGGGAAGAGATCCCCATTGCCGGCATGGCCGGGGACCAGCACGCCGCCGCACCCGGCCAGCATCTGCTCCACGTTCTCCGGTGTCAGGGTCTCGGAGTCCACCCACCGGATGGTCACCTCCGCATCGCAGGCGGTGCCTGCGTGGAACAGGGACTCCACCACGCTGAGATACGCATCGTGCAATCCCGTGTACTTCCCCACCAGCGCAATGGTCACATGGCGGTGTACCCCGTGGATCTTCTCCACCATGGCCCGCCACCGGGCCATGTCCGGCTCCACCACCGGCAGCCCCAGCTTGCGGCAGGCCACCCGGCACAGCCCCTCCCGCTCCAGCAGCAGCGGCACCTCATACAGGGTGGAGGCCGTGGCGTTGGGGATGACGCAGTCCTCCTCCACGTTGCAGAACAGGGCGATCTTCCGCCGGATGTCCCCGGTGATGGGGCTGTCCGTGCGGCACACCAGAATGTCCGGCTGGATGCCGATGCTCAGCAGCTCCTTCACCGAGTGCTGGGTGGGCTTGCTCTTCAGCTCCCCGCTGCCGGGAATGGACACGATCAGCGGCACATGGATGTACAGCACGTTCTCCTTGCCCTTCTCCGCCGCCACCTGCCGGATGGCCTCCAGAAAGGGCTGGCTCTCGATGTCGCCCACCGTGCCGCCTATCTCGGAGATGACCACATCCGTCTGCCCGTCGTCCATGGCGTAGATGCGGTTTTTGATCTCATCGGTAACGTGAGGGATGATCTGCACCGTGCCGCCCAGATAGCCTCCCTGCCGCTCCCGGTTCAATACGCTCCAGTAGATCTTCCCGGAGGAGACGGAGGAGTTGGCGTCCAGCGCCTCGTCCACGAACCGCTCATAGTGGCCCAGATCCAGATCCGTCTCCGCCCCGTCATCGGTGACGAACACCTCCCCGTGCTGATAGGGACTCATGGTGCCGGGATCCACGTTGAGGTATGGGTCAAACTTCTGGTTCCTGACCCGCAGGCCGCACTGCTTCAGCAGCCTCCCCAGAGATGCGGCGCAGATGCCCTTGCCCAGCCCGGACACCACACCGCCGGTGACAAAAATATACTTCATGGCTCCCTCTCCTTTTGACAGCGGGGCGCTTCTCCGCACTCTGATTTTTTACCCACCGATTTTACCGCCGGAGAAAAACGCCGTCAAGCCCGCAGAATCATCAAGATTTTTCCCCTCCCGCCCCCTGTGCATGGGGCAGTCCTCTGAAATTTCCCTCCCGGAGAAAATTTCTCTTGCATCCCGGCCTTCGGCGTGATATGTTAGGTTTGGACCCGCCCTTTCCGCCGGGTCCTTTTCCGCATAAAAACAGCCCTCACGGCA
>OLRZ01001783.1_pt1 | contig 13725 bp, 9 predicted proteins | sample 1671931 | NCBI WGS metagenome assembly OLRZ01 (sample SAMEA3136627, study PRJEB25190) | human gut metagenome | reverse complement strand
ATATGAAAAAGAAATTTTTTGCTAATTTATGGTTGACTTTTCATAGCTGGTCTCCAATCTTCCAATTGACAGATCTCCGGTATTCGTCCCAAAGCGACTTGTATATTCCGTTTTTTTCTAAAAGCGCTTCGTGTTTTCCTTCTTCTGCAATACGCCCCTTTTCGATTACGAGAATTTTGTCTGCATTTACAACTGTCGAAAGCCGATGTGCAATCAGCAATGTCGTTTTATTTTCAGCTAACTTTTTGAAAGATTCCTGTATAATGCGTTCATTTTCAGGATCTGCAAAAGCGGTGGCTTCATCCAGTATCACATATTCCGCATCCTTTAAAAAAGCTCTGGCGATCACGAGCCGCTGCGCTTCTCCTCCTGAAAAATATGTACCTTTCGTTCCATACACTGTCTCCAATCCATCTTTTAGACCGTCCACAATCTCTTTTGCTCCCGCATCAAAAAGCGCCTGTTCAATCTCTTTATCAATGGCATCTTCCTTCCCACACAGAAGATTTTCTCTCAGGCTCATTTTAAAAAGCCTTGCATTTTGAAACACAAATGAAATTTTCCGCATAAGCGAAGTTTTATCATATTCTTTTATATTGCTTCCGCCCAATAAAACTTCCCCTTCATCTGCATCGTAAAATCTTGCGGCAAGACGGGCGATTGTCGTCTTTCCGCTTCCCGAACGTCCGACCAGCGCCACTGTTTCACCTCGATTTACTTTGAAAGAAATGTTATCTAATACTTTTTCACTTCCGTAAGAAAAAGAAACGTTTTTAAATTCGATCCCGCCTGTCGTCTGATCTTCTTTCCCGTAAGCCATCTCATCATACTCAAGAATATCTTCTATTTTATCAAGAGCCAGTTCTGCAAAATAAAGATATTGACTGATTGTCGCAGTACGCATAATAAGAACTCCGAAAATCGGTCCGATCAAAAAGTATATGATCGAATCAGCGACAACTTCATGCGGATTTTCTCCCGCTGCAATAATAAACAAAGCAGCCGGAACAAGAAAAAACGCCGTCGAACCCGAAGTCGCTTCAAACATAGACATTTTATTTCTGTATCCCATAGTCATTTTCAAGACGCTGTCCTTCATAACAATAATAGAAGTATAAAGACGCTTAAAACTTTCCACGCTCTGACCGAATGTTTTTACTACCGGGATTCCTCTGACATATTCAACTGTCTCGGCAGACAATGTATTGATCTGTTTATAGTATTCTTCTCTGTTTTTCTTCCCTTGAGCAGTCAGCATTGTCGCCATAAAAATAAGACCGATAAAAACAGGGATAAGACTTGTCAATCCTAACCTCCAGTCAAATAAAAACAAAAAGACTAATATGACAACCGGAGAAACAAATGTCGAGGCAATGTCCGGGAGCTGATGCGCCAAGACATTGTGCGTTTCACCTGCGCCGTTTATAATGATCCCGCGCAGTTTCCCGCTTTCTTTGTTCATAAAATACCCCAACGGTTTATCTAACAGTTTTTTCACACTGATCTTTATAATATTTTCTTCAACTTCAAATGCAAAAAGGTGTGAAAAAATTCCTGCCAAAACATATAAACCAAGTCCTACACAAGGAAATATTACCGCATATGCTATATTTTCTCTTATCATGGTGTAATTTACATTTCCATTCAAGATCACATTTTTTATAATATTGTGAATATACCACATAGGCATCAGCAACAGGATTCCCGACAAAGCCGAAAAAGCCATTGCCAAAAAAAGCATGTATTTTCTTTTCCCTGCATAAGGTATGATTCTTGTTAAAACAGACTTTTTCTTTTCTTTTTTCATCCTAATCCTCTCCTTTCACGCTCAAATCAACAAAATCTTTTCGGATTTCAGATTTGATAATTTTATCCCATTTAGTCTTTTTTTGTTTTTAAAACTAATTTCCGGTTGCTACAATCAGTATTGTATCAGTTTAATTATTGTGTTACAATAAACTTAGAGTTTTTAGTCCAAAAGGGATAACGTCTAATCGGGATATTTGTTTTTGCATGAAAGCGGAGAAAATTATAATGAACTACTACGAATTTGTTAAAAACTACTTAGGAACTGATTCCTGTAAAGAAAAATCAAAATACTGTAATATCGGAACTACTTTCTGCGTTTGCAGAGAGGAAGCAGAAGGCTGTTATTGGTTTTATGAAACGGATTCTTTTATCGTCGAGATACATGACTTTTTTATAAAAAAGGATATTGTCTACTCGTCTGCTCTTAATATGGATCAATTTATGTCGTTTTCTTCTTCCTATATCATTACCGGAAACGGCGAAAGCTTTAGTCCTTATCAGACGTTGTCTGCAGGCTCTCTCCATATTGTCGATGTGGAAAATATGCACAAAGATTATAAATTTCTTTTGCACAGTAATTTCCCATATTTAAGCGTAGGAATCAGTTTCAAAAAAGAAATGATCGAAGAGTATCTATATTCTTTGAAAAAAGAAAAAAATATTTCTTATTCAGATATATTCACCTCTTTCAATCCGGCAATCATCAAATCGTTTGCACCGTTAGCGAAAGAAATATTAAACTGCAAAATGAAGTCTCCTGCCGCAGAGCTGTTTTTTGAGGCAAAGGCAAAAGAATGGCTTAGCTTGACTATAAACGCTTTTTTCAACAATAAAGATGTTCGTATTTCAAAAGACGATGACAAAGCATTAAAAGATGTGGCAAATTACTTAGACGATCATTACGCGCTCGACGTTTCTCAGCAGACCCTTGAAAAAATCGCCTCAATGAGCGGAACAAAATTAAAAAAATTATTCAAGCAAAAATATCAGCTTAGTATTACGGAATATTCTCAAAGAAGGCGTGTGAACATGGCGGAAACGCTACTGCTTAACACTTCCCTTAGCATTAAAGAAATTTCCGAATCTGTAGGTTATTCATCCCACAGTAAATTCAGCTCTTGTTTCAAAAAGTTTAAAGGGATATATCCCCGCGACGTCAGAAAGCTTTCCGAAAAAAGCACACACACTTTAGGATGCGGAAGAATCACTCTATAAACAAAATCACCGGAAGTGCCAAAAGGCACATCCGGTGATTCTGTTTATAGAACTTACTTCTGCATGTCACTAATTATTTTTTTCAGCATGTAAATTTCTTTTCTTCTTTTTTCCGTACAAAAAATATCGTTCCCACGCTTAATACCGCAATCACTGCAAATAAAATCGGAGTTGAACTATCGCCTGTTTTAACAGCGCCTGCATTCTTTTCTTTGTCTTCTTTTCCGACTTCTTTTAATTTCAATTCGTCGATTGCTTTTGCAAGTGCCTGTTCTGCATCTTCTACTTCCGCTTTCGTTGCGTCCTCGTCTGCAAATACCTCTTTTGCTTTCGTTAATGCCGACATGAAGTTTTCTGCGCTTTCTTCTGTGTAAAGCTTCACATCGATCTGTTCTGCACTTTGGATCAATTCTTCCAGTTTTTCTTTGCTCGGTATCAACCTCAATCCAAAGACTGCATTGCGAAGATTTGCACACGCCTGATCCACTTCCTCTTTTGTCGCGTCCTGTTTTTCTAAAATATTTTCAGCCGCCTCAAATGCTCCCATAAAAATCTGACCGCTTTGGGCTGTATACTCACTCAGTTTTTCTACATATTTCCGCGAATCGTCTACAAGTTTCCGAAGCTGTGATTTATCCACAGGTATCACTTTCAATCCATCCATTGCCTCTTGTAATTTTTTATGAGCCGCGTCAAGTTCATCCTGCAGCGCATTTTCATTGGCAAGCACAGCTTCCGCTTCTTCAAGCGCTTCTTTAAACGCATTCGCACTCTGCTCTGTATAAATATCTGTATTGATTTCTTTTGCAATGTCTACCAGCTCTCTGAGCAATTTTGCATCTCCTGTAAAAGACAAATATTCAAGCATTTTTTTAAGATCAGCTTCTGCCTTGTCAACTTCTCCCTGTGTTGCGGCTTCATTTGCAAAAACAGTTTCAGCCGCTTCAAGCGCCTCGTCTAATTTCTGTTTTACAATCGGTACAACATATTCATATTCCGGTTTTGTTTTTGCATCTTTCGCATATTCAATCGCAGCTTCCAAAGCTTTTTTATCCGCTTCCACAACCGGAGGTGCTTCTGTTTTTATTCCTGTAAGGCGGATTTCCGCTGCCGAAGCATAGTCATTATCCGCTTCCACGCTAAGCGCGTCCAAAGATGTCAAACGCACATACTTTGCGCAGACCGGCTCAAATGAAGCCAGTTTCCATGCAGCGTTCGCGTCCCATGTTCCTGTTGCCGCCTCTTCAAAGTGAACGCCGTCATTACTTACTTCCACTTTGTATTCCGTAATAATACCGTTTGTTCCTCCCGAAGGTCTCGGCTGATAACGGATTCCGTCGATCAAATAAAAGTCTTTCAGTTCAAACTGAATCCAATGTTTTTCGCGTCCGTGACCGGCGCTCCATTTTGTATGCCACAATGTATCCGCTTTTCCGTCCAGAACATTCGACGCCTCCTGACCCGATTGAGCCGAACCTGCCGCAGCGCTCATCTGATCTGTCGCAATATCTCTTGCCGCATCCGAAGGATCTACTCCGATGTATCCCATTTTAACATCCATATCTCCCGAACTTACGCACAAATCATTTGCATTTTTTACTGTGCCTGTTTCATCGCAGATAATTTTTGGTCCTTTAAACTGAATAGTTCCTTCATCGCCTTTTTGTACAGTGTATTCAAATACTAACTCCTTGTCGTCATTCCCACCGGATACATAGTTTGCATAACGGCCTTTACCATTTAACATAAATCTGAATTTCGGTGTTCCTTGCACAGTGACATTCTGATCTGTTTTCACTGTGATCACATATTTATCTCCCGGGAGCGTATAAGCGTGATCGTCTGTTTTTTCCACTTTGTATGTAACAGATGTAATCGTCGGACTCAATAAATTCACTTCATCTTTAATATACTCTAAATTAAACGCAGTAAATTTGATCGTATTCTGATGTTCATAGAGAAGTCCCATATTTCCGTCTTTCATTTTTGTCAGACAAGAATATGCGTAATTATTAGGACAGAACATTTTTTCTTCTACCCAGTCTACAGAAAAACTATCCTTTGTTTCTGTCACTTCTCCGATTCGCAATGTTCCGTTATTTCTTCCTGTCCCTCCCGGATTCGACATGATCACTCTGTCTTTGCCGCCTGTTCCGTTTTTATCATAATATAAAACAGATAACTGACAGTATACTTCCGGCGCCGTTGTATCGATCGGATCACTCCATGTCGCTCCTCCGTCTGTACTTCTTGAAACAACAACTTTTCCGTTTCCGCGTGTATTTCTCATAAACTGAAGCAAATTTCCGCTGCTTAGTTCAATGATCTGACTTTCTGTCAGTTCACTGATGCCGACCGGATTTTGCGAAGAAGTCTCCTGTCCGTCTTTGTTGATTCTTCCGTCATTCGGAGATTCTCCTCTATGCCATGTTTTTCCGCCGTCATCACTGTAAACACAAGCCGAAGACTGGAATCCTATACCGCTTCCGGCAATCGTATAATAAATCGGGAATATAAGTCTTCCCGGATGCTTTTCATCATACTGAAGCTGAACTCCGAATCCAGGACCGACACCGCAAAATCTCATCCAGTCTTCTTTTACCTGCGGCGTAATGTCTACCGGTTCGCTCCACGTCATACCGTCGTCATCGCTATAACTTAGCCACAAATAGCATGTCTGCTTAGGATGAAGCGGAGCGGAATCGTTGTTCTTAGAAGCGCTTCTCAAATAAATATTTCCCACATATTTACCGGATTGATACAGATCGCCTTTTTCGTGGTATCCTTGTTTATCATTTCCTTCAAACTGTTTTACCACATAATCGGTTTTGCGATTCTCCTTATCAAATACTTCTCCGTTCTCTCGAAGCGTATATTGATTATTGTCTTTATCATAAAGCGCCAGATAATCTTTTCCATCTACTTTCACATAGCCTGTTCCCGTTTCTTTGATCGAATATGTACCCTGGCTTCCATTCGTCGATTCCGGCATCATATCTACAAGCATCCAGACACGCCCCGGATTCTTTCCGTTTTCGCCCTCTGCGATCAATGCCGGGTCAATCGTATACGCAGATTGTGTGCCGTTAAAATAGGATTGTGATTTCAGATCGATTACATCGATCGGCTCTTCCCATGTCAGTCCGTTATCTGTACTTCTTCTGACAACTGTATCAATATTTCCCCAGTCGGACCAATGTGTATTTCTTTGATCGGCTGCTGCGATCAGAGTTCCTTTGCTCGTTGTAACCATTGCGGGAATACGGTAATTATAAGAATCATAATCGCCCATATCATAAATACCGTACTCGCCTGTCTTATAGACGTTCTCTCCGTATTCCGGTTCATCCTGCGGCAAAGTACGTCTATGAAGCTCCATAACCTGTTCCGCATTTAACGTTTCATCAAACACATTGACGCTGTCGATCGTTCCGTAGAACGGCCATTTCGCGCCCGGCGTCTTATTCGTTCTGCTGATTCCGCCAAGCGTAACCATATCCGGAGTCCAATCTCCCTTCAGCAAATACGTTGTCTCGAATTTTCCGATGGATGCTCCGTCTAAGTAAAACTCTGCATGTGTGCCGTCAAAGGCATATGTCACCGTATGCCACTGGGCATTATTGACAGATTTTCCGTCTTTGAGCGTAATATATTTATCCCCTTTTCCCTGCACTTCATATCCGATCCGATTGTCCTTCGGCTTAATATAGAGCGCTCCGTACTCTTTATCCGCATTGCTGTTCGACAGCGATAATAATCCGTAAATCGTTTTGCCTACAGCCGCCTCGTTCAAGCGATATGCAAAAGAAAACGTTCCTTTTTTCAATCCGGAAATTGTCTCTTTTTGCTCCGGAAGCTGAACCATCTTTCCTTCTGTTCCGTCAAAAGTTTTTCTCTGATAAGTAAAAATCGGTGTTCCTACAGAAACTGCACCGTGATCTGCCAGGATCTGATCTTCGGAAGCCGCTTCATTATACAGTTTTACCTGCTTGATACTTCCGGTAAAAGGATAACTGTTTCCCGAAATCCGTTTTGCGCCTCCAAACGTCACAGAAGTCGGTTCCCACTCCATTTTATCAACAAAATTAGTCTCGTCAACTTCCCACTTCTGTACAAGTTGTTGATCCAAATATACTTTATAATAGTTGTCCTTTTCTACCGCAAGCGTGATCGTATGCCATTGATCATCCGCAAGATTCACATTATCTACCGTAAAATTTCTGTGATCATTTACAGTTGCGTTTTTACGGAATTCAAAGCCGATTTTATTTCCGCCGCTGATATACAAAGACATGTAATGATTCGCATGCTTGTCTCCGTTGATCGCGGCCAGCGCCTGCAAATTAGTACTGCCTGTCTTAAAACTCAGCGTGATTGTACCACTTCCCAAATCGTTTACAAAAGACACGTCTTCTTGTGGTATTTCAAAACGTTGATCAATGCCTTGAATCTGCTGTTCTTCACTCAAATACTCCTTGCACAAAATTTTTGCCGTTTCTGCATCTGCCGCTGTCTCAATTCCTTCCGCACCTTCATTTTGAGCAAAAACAGGCATGGCGCCTTGGGTCACCATAGCGAGTGCCAAAAGGACCGCCATTATTTTTTTCTTCATGCTCATCTCTCCTTCTTTCAATGAAATATATTACAAATTATAGCATGTTTTCGTTTTCTTTTTTGTGCAAAAATGTTGCTTTTATTTTTACTTTTTGTATAATACGGAACATTTGATGTTATTTTGCATAATCAAGTTGATATATATATCGTTTCAAAAGACATAACTCCCAATATCAAAAATCACCGGAAGCGCCAAAAAGCATCTTCCGGTGATTCTATTCACATGACCTACTTCATTACAATATTTATATCTACTTGAAAATGTTGGTTTTACGCCGTTTTTAGCTATCTATCTTCTGATTTACTCCATTTTTACTCCAAATTTAAGCCAATATTTTCAGTTCGGCTACTTCTTCTTTTTTCTTTTCTTCTGAAACGTGCGTGTATAAATCGGTTGTCATTGCCAATGTGGAGTGACCTAAGAGTTTCTGCACTACCTGTTGGTCTACTCCATTTTCATAACACCTTGTAGCGTATGTATGTCGCAAAGTGTGACAAGTAAACAGTTCAAATATCTTCGGCTCTCTCTTTTCTTCCTTTGCCAGTTCAATCTCTATTACATTGATTTTCGCTATATAGTCTTTGATTGCACTATTGACATTGTAATAATAAACTGGCGAACCGTCCGAACAGGTAAATACCAAGTTTTGAAATTCTTTATGCTGTCTCCATATCGAGCGTTTCCACATCTTCTGTTCTGTCTGCTTTATCTTCTGATTTTGCAAAATCTCATACACTTCATCTGTCATAGGAATGACACGATTACTGGATATGGTTTTTGCAGTCGTATAGAAAAACTTTGAACCCTCAACGGGACTGGAAGCCTTTGAGTAATGAATTGTCTTATTGATTGTAATTTCTCTTTTTCCAAAGTCGCAATCTTCCCATTTCAGTCCAAGCACTTCTCCAATCCGACAGCCTGTTGTCACAGCAAATTTCAGCACATTGATATGTATGTAGGAAGAAGCAAATGTAAAAAATTTCTCCTGTTCCTCTTTTGTTAATACACGCCTTTCCTTTTTCACTTCTTTTGGCATTTCTACACCGGTACAGGGATTTTTTCTAATGTATTCACTCAATACTGCCTTATCAAGCATATCGCTTAACATAAATCTGATATTCGATACCGTTCCATGCGCAAGACCGCTGTCTATCAAATCATTCAAAAATTTCTGAACGTGATATGTTTTAATGTCCTGCAAATACATCTTTCCGATAGAGTTCTTCACTCTTGAATTGTAGTAACTGTGGTTTTTATATATCGTAGTCATTTTGACTGTTTTCTTCTTATACAACTCCGTCCACATTACATACCATGCGTTTAAAGTGATACTTTCGCCATTGCCATTCAAACCATGTTCATCTTCATAAATCGCTTCTCGCAACTTCCGTTTTAATTCATTTAGTTTAAAATCATAAAGCGTTTTACGTTTCCCTGTTTTGCTTGTAAATCTTGCAATATAGCGTCCGTCTGCTCTCTGTGAAATTCCCTTACCGAGTTCTTTGCCCTTTAAATCTTTACCCATACCAACTTTCCTTTCTTCTACTGAAAGAAAAATGGTAAAGTAAATATTTCATTTTTCATTATATCGACACCCCATTTTCTTTTCAAGCCCTTTTACATTGATATTCCAGCCATTCATCAAGTAATTTCTTATTTGCATACAGCCGATTACCAATGCGTACTGTAAATCTATTTTTCGGATTATTCAACAATTCTCTTGCCTTTGTTTTTCCAATCCCCATATACTCACAAAATTCATTTATATTCAGTAATGCTTTCTCGATACGATTACCTCCTTTCCTCTAATTTTCTTGTTTTTATGTAATCATCATACAACTGCTTCTGTGTGATATTCATTTCTCCATTTTCTATGAGATTACCGATATAATCTCTCTGCTCTATCTTCCCGACCTCTGCAAACAGTTTCAAAGACGGTGCAACATACTTTTCTAACCACTCCCACACCTTTTGTAAACTTTTCTTCTGTGGTTGCATGGTAAGTTTGACCTTACCTATATCTTTCATCAGTTCCGCCCATGCTTGATAGGTTGGATAAAGCCTTTTTCGTGTTGTTACGCTGTCTGTCGGCTTTTCTAAAAATCGTATTTTGCTGTTCAATACTTCCATTGCCAGTCCTGCCACATCTCTATATCTCAATAATTCCTGTACTACGCTTACCGCCATTTCCTGCCGAAATCTCAATTCATATCTGTTCCAATTTTCGTCTAATTCTACTCCATATTTTTTATTCTGTTCATATCCCTTTTCATAAAACACCAATCTCAAATTACTGGCTGAACTACCGAGATAAAGACTGCCACCTTTACTCTGAAACACATCTTCTTTCAATTCTCCCGAATCATGAAAATCTATCTCTCGTAACTTTGAAGAAAGCAATCCCTCTTTTGTCCGTATAATCAAATCGGGAACACTCAAATACGGTTTTCTGTCGTCTATCGCCAAATCAATCCGAGGAAAATTGATATGATACTGACAAACTCTGTTAAAAAAATCAAACCAAGTTTCCTCATTGAGTTGTAAAAAATTCTCATAGTTGCGACAGCCTTTCCCGCTCATTAAAATCTGAAATCCTTGATACTGTGCATTTCCTGTTGGTTTTAGTACCTTGATATTATCAAAGATTGCCACAACCTCATGTCCTGCAATTCCTTTTTCATAGCCTGTCACCGTCATAAGTTCCAACGGTATTCTCAGTACATCTTCTATAACTGCTTCTAACGGAACTTCCTTAATGGTTACCTGACACCAATCTATCAAAGCACTTAATTCTTCTTTCTGTCGTATTACTCCCCTGTTAGTGTAGGGGAGTTCTGGAAGAAAACTTCCGCTTCTTTCTTCCAAATTTCACATACCTCCTATCTACAATGGCGTTGCCATTGCCCTACCCTCAACCTGCCGTTTAATACGTCAGAATGAGGGCAGGAACTTTGACCACCTACATATTTTTATTCGGAACAGGACGGATACCTTTACAGGTAATCTTTTCCACTAATACCGGAAAGTTTCCTCTCTGCACATAAGGGGCATATACTGGTTCTTCGAGTTCTACCACCGCATAAGGCTCAATCTTCGGAAGTTCCGTTGCTTCCAAGCGAATATCCACGCTATTCCCAATTTTCATGCTTCCAAGATGAAGTTTTAAGGCTTCCACTTCCTCTGTTTTCTTCTTGCTGTCTTTGTCATAGCGGTAACAGTTGTCCGCACCCATAAAACGAAGTTCTCCAAAGGCTTCTTTTACCTGTTCTTTCGTCAATGTAATCTGCATACTCGTTCCTTTCTCCCCGTTGAACCGATAGGTCAGTTTCTCATATTTTCATTTTCCTATTACGACGTCGTTTTTGTTCAGTTATTTCTGAACTTAGTTGTATGTTAGCATAAATATATTCATTCTGCAACAGAAAGTTTAGTTTTTTATGAACTTTTTGTTTTCTTTTTTCTGAACTTATGATATAGTGTCCTTAGACGATATGATACGAGAAGTTATAACGAGATATGGAAAGAGAGGTTTTCAGATGAATACAATCGCAGAACGGATTAAATTTGCCATGAAAGCAAAAAATAAAAAACAAGTTGATATAGTCAAAGATACTGGTATCAGCAAAGGAGCGTTCAGTTCCTATCTTTCGGGACAATACAATCCAAAAGCCGATAAAATGGAACTAATTGCCGACTCTTTAGATGTAGACCTGCGGTGGCTTTACGGACAAAATGTGCCTATGGAACATACAACCCCAAATGATAACGCTCTGCAATATGTCTTTTACAACAACACCTGTTCCGAGTATCTTCTTGATAACTTAGATGATATATATATTGCCATGATGACCCAATATGCTGCTCTTATTCCACGCTTTTATGTCCTTGTCAATCGTGGTGGAAATGCAATGCACATACTGCCATTATTTTTGAAAGAGGATAGCTCTCAATTCTACGAATGTCCGTCTGATTTCTTCTATTCCGACAGACATACTATTTTTACAAGAGATTTTGAAAGTATTCACATGGTATTAACAACCGCCACAATTTACTATTATGGAATTGATACAAAAACCTATGAACCGAAAGTTACCAAACTTGCCTACTCACAAACTGACGATTGCTTTTATATCGACAACGGAATACACGACGGTCACATCAAGGCATTTGAGAAAGAACTGAAGAAAGAAGCACTTTACTTAAAACATAACGCCCAGTAACAGACAAGAGGACTTGCAAGGTTTCTGACCTTTCAAGTCCTCTGCTGTATCATGGTGCTGTTGGCTGTATCCGTTCCGTCAAGGACTGCCCTACGGCGTATCGGCTTCGCCTTGTTCCTTGACCTCACTACATTTCTCTCAAGTTTTTAGAAACTATAAAATTACACAGAAATGCTACTGCTACAATAATAAAACAAATGATTATACACCATGCAGGTACTCTCATATCTAATTGCACTCGTAGCAAAATCGTGATGGCTAAAAATACACCTCCCACAATTTGTATAAAGTCTAATATCTTTTTTTGAAGTGTCTGTAAATGCTTCTTGTCTTTTATTCTTTCAGATTTCCATATTCCATAATTTACTTGAATATCATTTACATCTTCATCTGATATAAGTTCATCCATACTCACATCTAGCTCTAATGCCAGTTTTTTTGCCATAATCAAGTCCGGACACCTTGAACCATTTTCCCAACGACAAACTGTCTGCCTTGAAACATATAACTTATCTGCAAGTTGTTGCTGAGTGAGATTTTTTTCTTCTCTGAATTTTTTGATGTTATCATTTAATGCCATACTCCATACCTCTCTTTCACTCACATCATATAACAATAAAACCTACAATAAAAGTACCAGTATGTATTTCTCTTGTTTCCATTTTGGTAACATCTGTTTATTCCAAGTTTTCTATACCATAATACCGATATATGGCTGCTGTTGGCTGTATCCGTTCCGTCAAGGACTGCCCTACGGCGTATCGGCTACGCCTTGACCCTTGACCTCACTTTTATTATATCAACTTTATCAAATAGTAATTGTTCTCATATATTTTCAATGTTACAATAAAATCAAAAACTTCAAAAAACAAATTACAACTATTATTTTTTCATGGAGGAAATAAAATGTATTCAGTCACACAACGAATTAGTAAAATAAAACAGCCTAGAGGTGGATATATTAAACGAAAAGATTTTACATGTATTACCTTAGAAGATGGAATTGAACTAAATTCTCAAGAAAACATCCATCCAAGTTTAATTGGTCTTGTTATTGACTATATGACCAGATTCTGTATGGGAACACCTAAAGAAACTGCCTTTCATATCTCTATACTCGGAGCTAAAATAGCTAAAAATGAATTTGTTGCTTATAAATTACTTTCCAAAATTAATGGATTAGATACTGAATCTATTATTAGCGCAAGCAAATTAGTGGGATATGACGTGTGTTATCGAGCAGGAATGGCTTATTTTAAGCCAGTATCAGAAATCACCCCTGATACGAATACTATTACAAACATTATAACAATGATAAAAAGAACTTTGTCTTTTTGGGAACAATATGGTCCAATCATTAAAGATGGTTTTACTTTTGAAGGTGGATACACATCTATCATATCAGCAGGTGATGGAGATTATTTAACCAAAGATACTTTATGGGATTTAAAAGTATTAAAAGAAGAAATCAAACCCAAATACACCTTACAATTACTTATATATTTAATTATGGGACAACATTCTGTACATAAAGAATTTAAGAATATAACACAGTTAGGTATTTATAATCCACGCTTAAATAAAGTATACATCATTAAATTAGACGCTATATCTCAATCTATAATAGATACCGTATCACGTGATGTTATAGGTTATGGAATATCAAGTGAAGAATTAAAAGAATTACATACAGCACAGTTGGATGAACTTAAAAAGAATTTCTTTAAAACTCCTATTCAAAAAAGTTCTCCAAACGCAAATGATTCTGATGACTATTTAGATAAAAAAATTTATGGATATTCAAGCAAAAAAGAGAATGTGAAACTTTTTCTGTAAATAATGTTTTAGAAGGTCTTCTATGGTAAA
>OLRZ01001776.1_pt1 | contig 13766 bp, 10 predicted proteins | sample 1671931 | NCBI WGS metagenome assembly OLRZ01 (sample SAMEA3136627, study PRJEB25190) | human gut metagenome | reverse complement strand
GAGGTCTCTCTACCCCCCTGATCCTGCCTACGATCACCTGACCGCCTACCAGAGTTGCCCCGGTACTGCCTGCAGATACATAAGCATCACAGGTACCATCCTTTACCAGATAAAGTGCCTTCACAAGAGAAGAATCCTTCTTTTTCCGGATAGCCATAACAGGAGGTTCTGCTGTTTCAATTATCTCAGTTGCATTCACCACCTCTACCTGTTCTTCAGGATAAGTATATTTCATCAATTCCGCTTTTACCACTTCTTCCTGTCCAACAAGAAAAACCTTAACACGGTGATCTTCCTTCACTGCTTCGACTGCACCTTTGACGATCTCAACCGGTGCATTATCACCACCCATGGCATCTACTGCTACTTTAACAAATTCTGCCATATTACACCTCCGTATTTCATACCCATTTAACTATACTAGACCATATTGCAAAAATCAAGGACAAATTGTGCGAAAAAATAAGGGTTAAGCTAATCTGCCCAACCCTTAATTCTCTGTCATTCATTTCGAAAAGCAACCTCTGACTGCTTTTCTGCTTTCTGGAATTAGTCTACACTGATGATCTCTTTTTTGTTATAGGAGCCGCACTTCTTGCATACTCTATGAGGCATCATCAGGGCGCCGCATTTACTGCACTTTACTAATGTAGGAGCACTCATTTTCCAGTTTGCTCTTCTCTTATCTCTTCTTGCTTTGGAAGATTTATTCTTAGGACAAATAGACATCGTTACACCTCCTTATTTGCGTTAAAGATATCTTTAATTGCTGCCATTCGCGGATCCGGGACAAATCTGTCACATCCACATTCCCCTTCATTCAGGTCGTGTCCGCAAACAGAGCAAATTCCTTTGCAGTCATCCTTACATAATACCTTGACTGGCATATGAATTAAGATTTCGTTGCTTATGAGAGCATCTGTATCCAGTTCATAGCCAGATACAAAATTCTGTTCTTCATCAGATGTATCATCTGATGCTTCCTCTGTGGCACCTTTCTCCTGATCAGGAGATGTAACCTGATGTGCAAAATCCGCAGATACGGAAACCTTTACATCCTTCAGACATCTGTCACAGGGAATGATCATCAAAGCAGTAACACTGCCCTCTACCAGAACAGTTCCTGTCCCGATATTCGACAGCTTCATGTCTGCCACTGTGTCCCCTTTGATTTCGTACTCATTTCCCATATAGGAAAAAGTCTTCTCTTCATACGGAGCAGACAGCTCTTTCACTTTTCCCTCAGATGTAAATACATCAGTCAGATTCAATAACATAATAAACTCCCAATATGCACAGAGAACTCCCTGCACACTTGATTAAGTATACAGAAGAGATTTTTATTTGTCAATACCTCTCCTGAAATATTTTTATTTTACAAGAGCAAAAGTTTCTCTTGCGATTGCAAGCTCCTCATTGGTTGGAACCATCAGTACTTTTGTTCTGCTGTCCTTCGTAGTGATCACAAGATCCTCTCCTCTTCTGGCATTCAGATCCGAATCCAGTGTAACCCCCAGATACCCCAGATATGCGCAGATCTTCTCACGGATAAATCCGCTGTTCTCACCAAGTCCTGCGGTAAAGCAGATTGCATCCACACCGTTCATGGCAGCCACATAGGCGCCGACATATTTAGCAGCCCTGTATGCAAAGGCGTCCATCGTTCTTATGGCAAACTCTTCTCCCTTTTCGCAGGCATCTTCAAGATCTCTGAAATCGGAAGAAAAACCGCCGGAAAGACCAAGGACGCCTGATTTCTTGTTCAACTCGTTCAGAATCTCAGACACACTCTTATTCTCCTTATTGCAGAGAAATTCAATAATAGCAGGATCAATGTCACCGCTTCTGGTTCCCATGATCAGTCCCTCTAACGGTGTAAGTCCCATGGAGGTATCTACACATTTTCCATTCTCTACAGCAGAAACACTGGCTCCATTGCCAAGATGACAGACGATCAGTTTAAGTTCCTTGTAATCCTTCTGAAGAATCTCTGCAGCCCTGTGTGATACATAGGAATGGCTTGTTCCATGGAAGCCATATCTTCTTATCTTGTACTTTTCATAATATTCATAAGGGATTCCGTATAGATATGCCTCCTTTGGCATAGTCTGATGGAATGCAGTATCAAAAACAGCTACCATAGGAGTACCCGGCATCAGCTTTCTGCAGGCATCAATACCAATGAGGTTAGCCGGATTATGTAAAGGTGCCAGATCATTGCATTCCGTGATCGCTTCAATGACCTCATCTGTAATAACGGTAGAGGCTGCAAATCTCTCTCCACCATGAACTATACGGTGTCCGACTGCTCCGATCTCCTTCAGATCCTTTACGACACCGGTCTTTTCTCCTGTCAGTGCATCCAGTACAAGCCGGATGGCATCTGTATGATCCTTCATGGGGGTAACGGTCGTCTCCTTCTGTCCCCCCGCCGGTGTATAGGAAATCTGACTGCCATCAATTCCGATCCTCTCGCAGAGTCCCTTGGCGATCAGTTTTTCTGATGCTGCATCAATCAGCTGGAATTTGAGTGATGAGCTTCCACAGTTGATAACTAAAATATTCATGATAAGCCTCCTTCTACACAAGCTGTGCCTGTACTGCTGTCAATGCCACTACACCGACAATATCCTGCCAGGAGCACCCTCTTGACAGATCATTTACCGGCTTTGCAATTCCCTGAAGCATGGGTCCATAAGCCTCTGCTTTGGCAAGTCTCTGTACAAGCTTATAACCGATGTTTCCTGCATCCAGATTCGGGAAGATCAGCACGTTGGCCTTACCAGCTACCTCACTTCCAGGTGCCTTTGACTTAGCAACTGCAGGAACAAGTGCTGCGTCCAGCTGCAATTCTCCATCAATGCAAAGTCCAGGATACTGTTCATGGGCAATTTCCGTAGCCTCAACTACCTTATCGACCAGTGCATGCTTCGCACTTCCTTTGGTGGAGTGTGACAGCATGGCAATGATCGGCTTTGAGCCTACAAGACTCTTAAAGCTCTTGGCTGAAGAATCTGCGATAGCTGCCAATTCTTCTGCAGTAGGGTCCTGATTCAGACCGCAGTCTGCAAACAGAAAAGTTCCATTGTCACCAAATTCACAATCCGGTACACACATCAGAAAGAACCCCGATACCAGCTTAACTCCTGGTGCCGTCTTTAGGATCTGCAGTGCAGGACGCAATGTATCTGCCGTTGCGTGGCAGGCACCTGCTACCATACCATCTGCATCATTTGCCTTAACCATGATAACACCAAAGGTAAGGGGATCCTTGTGCAGAATATCTCTTGCCTTCTCAATGGTCATTCCCTTTGTTTTTCTTATTTCATATAATAGCTCCACATATTCGTCCAGTTTTTCGCAATTTTCAGGGTCTATGATCTTAACACCATCCAGTTCAATCTCCAGCCATGTCGCACCATCCATGATCTTTTCTTCATTACCAATCATAATAATATTGGCAATCCCCTCCTTGAGGATATGTGCTGCTGCAATCAATGTTCGCTTGTCTGTTGTCTCCGGCAAAACAATGGTCTTCCTGTCCATTCTCGCCTTATCCTTTATAATATCGATATAAGACATGTTATTTTCTCCTTTCGCAGATCATATGCGATACATACGTACATAAAAAGTTTAACGCATCCCTGTTTTTCCCACAAGTGGAAAACGCAAAAAAATTGTGCAAAATGATAAACAATATGCTATCATGAGCGAAAGAGAAAATATCAGGAGATCCTATGAAAACAGCAGCTATTATTGCCGAATACAATCCTTTCCATAAAGGCCACAAATATCAGATTGAAGAAACCAGAAAAGCAACCGGTGCAGACTATATTCTTGTCCTTATGAGCGGTGACTTTGTGCAGCGTGGAGAACCTGCCATTTATAATAAATATGCAAGAACCCGCATGGCACTCCTTGGGGGTGCTGATGCTGTCCTTGAGCTTCCTGTTCTTTATGCTGTCTCCAGCGCTGAGTTTTTCGCAGAAGGTGCTGTAACGCTGCTCGACCATCTGCATATGGTCGATTTTCTTTCCTTTGGCAGCGAATCCGGAAAGCTGGAAAATTTCCTTCCTCTTGCCGAACAGCTTAACAGAAATGAAGCTACGGTTCTCAGTACAGTAAATAATCTGCTGCGTCAGGGATTATCCTATCCAAAGGCCAGAAGCAGAGCTGTTTCTCTTCTCTTTCCTGAGTATTCTCCAGCAGATGCTGCTTTCTTTTCTTCACCTAACAACATCCTCGCCCTGGAATACTGCAAAACCCTCCAGAAGCTGAAAAGCTCCATAAAGCCCTTTACCCTGCTACGAAAAGGCTGTGGTTATCATGATCCTTTTCTGCCAGAGGATTCTTCTGTTTATCCATCGGCTTCTGCCCTGCGTTCCCTGATCACTGCCAATACCTCCAGCCAGTTTCTGACTGCAGACGATCTGTCTCCCCAGCTCTTCTATAAGCTGCTCACGGAAAAAGACTGTGGTTTTTCCGATTACCTTGACTGCAGCACAGCTCTTTCTGACCGGATCTGCAATTACCTGTCATCCTTTACCGGTTATACAGATTTCTGTACCCTGTTGAAAAGCCGTGAATTTACCTATACCAGAATCAGCCGCACTCTGCTCCATATTCTGCTGAATCAGAAGACACCGGTCGCTTTTAAGCCTTCTTTCACTGAACGCCATCTAAAGACACCCTATGTAAGACTCCTTGGCTTCCGTAAGGCTTCAGCAGCTCTTCTTTCTTCTGTCAAGAAGCATAGCGATATCCCTCTGGTCTCCAAACTGGCAGATGCCAAGGCCATACTTTCAGAAGAGGATTACCAGATGCTCTCCAGGGATATTATGGCATCTACTCTATATGAATCTGCGATCTTCCTCAAATATGCATCCATAGAACAAAAGTCCGCTGTCAGCGAGTCATTCTGTGCCGTGGATATGAAAAAGGGACTGCTGAATGAATATCAGCAATCCCCGGTCATCCTGTAAGCTCTTCCTTCCGGTATCTGTCCAGATTCTTTTTATTCCTGTATGACTCTGTCTCTGCCGCCCTTTTTTCCGGCATAAAGTCTGTTATCTACACACCTGATCAGCTCATCCGTGCTTTCACCGGTGCCTTCACAGATTCCAAAGGTCATTGTTACACGGATCTTTTCCTTTTCATTGTATGTAAATTCCGTATCCCGTATCTCATTCTGCAGCTTCCTTAGTGTTTCCGCTGCATCCTGCAATTCCTGATCTATAAATACAAGGAGAAATTCTTCTCCACCCCATCTGGCTGCATATCCTTCTCTTCTCATCCGTTCTGCCATGATCCTTGCAATCTGTGTAAGCACTCTGTCACCCCATTCATGGCCATAGGTATCATTTACATGTTTAAAGTAATCAATATCCCCGATTGCAATGCAAAACGGCATGCCATAGCTGTCAGCGTCCTTCTGCACCTGTTTCAGACGCTTCTCTCCATACCTGCGATTATAAAGTCCTGTCAGCGCATCCTTCTCCACAAGCTCACGCAGGGAACGCTGCATATCTACCGCATGTCTGCCCAGCTCCCCTACCTCATCCTTTCTCTTTCCTACAGGATAGGCAAGCTGCTCATTAAGTTCACCATTTGCTACCTTTCCAAGGAATTTTTCTATTTCTCCGATCGCCTCTGTCAGCCTGCAGGAATACCTGATTGTAAGCAGCGCAGCGATCATAACTGCAAGAATTCCAAGGAAAACGATCGGCAGGATCACGCGGAACAGATCATTCATCACTGTTTCTACCGGTTTTGCCACAAAGAGCATACCGATACAGGCTCCGTCCTCGTTTAAAAGAGGTGAATAATAGGCAAAATAATCTTTATCCCCGATCGATACATTTGGATAAAAAGCAGCCCTGCCGCCTTCAAGAACATCCTTTACAACAACTGCACTTACCTTCGTACCAATGATACGCTCCCCGTCTTCTCCACAGACTGTAGTGATCACACGTACATCCTGATAAAAAACAGTAATATCTACGCCAGTATTTTCCTTCAGGGTATCAATAATGGAAAAATCTCCATTGATCAGATGATCCCCCTTCAGCAGATAAAGTCCATCATCTCCCTCAATTGCCTTATAGTCGCCGGGATACAGCTTATCGTACATGGTAATGATCGTAAAGTTCTGGTTCATAAGTCCCTGTCTGACTTCATTATTCATGGCGTTCGCGTAGCTTCTGATGCTGATCGTGATAATGACAGCCGTCAGGAGAAAGATAGGAAGCAGTGTGATCTTAAGCAGCTGATGGTAAAGTTTATTCTTTGCTTTATCCTGTTCCATAGACAGTCCTCTTTCCTGCAAGGTTAGTCAGACATCTTCTGTTAACGGTTTTCATTTACATAGATCTGCACACGGCTCTGGATTATTGATGCCACATCCTTTGCGTTCTTCTGTCCGCTGAAAAATGCTGCTGACTCTTCAGAAATAATATTCATAAGTTCCTGATCATACGTATATACCTGATTAAAAGTATACAACATCTGTTTCAGATTCTCTACTTCTTCCTGTGTCATTGGCTTAATTTCCACATCAACACCATTCATGTAATAATAATCAGGGCTTTCCACTTCATTTCCATTTTCATCAATATAGGTATCCACCTTCATTGCCTTCTCCCCCATGGCATCCAGTGCCTTGATGCTTACCGGAAATCCATAGATAATTTCATCCTGATATTCATCTGTCAGATACCCTCTCATAAACTGCCAGGCTCCCTCTTTATTAGCTGATTTGGAAGACATGGCAAGCTGCATGGCCGGCATAATAGAGGATCCGTCCTCATTGCTGGAAGGAAAACCGATCAGTGTAATATCTTCTCCGAAGGTTCCCTTCTTGGTATAATTATAATCTTTGAATCCGCTCAGATTGTAGGACATGGCAATTGCCCTGTTTTCTCTCCACATAGTGTCAAAGCTTTCCCAGTAAGAATCATCATAAACCGTATCATCTGTCTGCTCTGGAAACTGCTTTAAGAATTCCAGCATCTCTATGAAGGCATCTGAATCAAAATTACAGGTACCAGCATCAAAATCAAGGAACTGATTTCCTGCCATAGTCATGCAGTTAAGAAGCATTCTTTCCCTGTCCATATTCGGAAGGAAGCTGGTATCGGCAGGCATTCCGCTCATAAGCTGATTTACCTCCCCGATTGTCCAGCCTCTCTCTTCCCCAACCAGAGATGTTTTTGCGATCAGTGTACTGATCATATAAGAAGGCACCAGACGGTACAGCTTACCATCTACAGAAAAGGCATCTAAAATATTGGGCATGAAATTATTGACGTCAAGTCCCTCATCTTTTTCGATATAAGGCTTCAGATCCTCAAACAAGCCTTTGGAAACATAGCTTTCCACTGGCATATTATCATCAATAACCAGAATATCGGGGATTTTCCCGGAAACGATATCTGCATTCAGACGGTTAATACCAGCCTGATAGTCATCTTCCGTATTGTACAATGCTGCATAATCCTGGATTGTAATGCGGTACTCATCATTGTTCTTGTTGAATTTCACGATATTATTTCTTACCTCATAAGCGATTCCATTGCAGGCAAGAACCAGCGTCTTTTTGTCCTTAACCTCTGACGGAGGCACCTTGGTAAATCTTCCCAGTGCATTTCCATCCTCTGCATCATACATGGCAAAAAATTCTTCATCATTGATACTGATCACATTGTAGACAGAATAACCGGCTATGTCGGAATCTACAAAATTCATCAGAAGCTGTGTTTCCGTATCACCCATATTGTATCCGTATAATCCAATCGAATTTACAAGAAACAGCTCATATTTGCTATTGCCCGGATAAATAGAATAGTCATAGGAATAACCCGGAAGCTTGGTCGTATCTGTCAGCGTTCCGGTATTCATGTCAACATAGCCGATATTTACTCCATTATCATCCCAGCTGATCCCTGCCACCTTACCGCTTTCAAGAGCATATATATTACTAACATCAACCGCATCTTCCTTGTCACCTGTTACAATCATTTTCTGATAATTACCATTCAGATCGAACAGACAGATATTATTCATGATCTGTGCATAAATCATATCCTGATAGAGCATAATTCTGCCCACAGAAAACCAGCCGCCATTTTCCGCTATCTGTTTTTGTACATCCGGCAGCTCATTAATACAGATGCTGAAAAGCTGTTCTCCATCCATATTGATCTTCTCAAGATAATACGTATCCATATATTTATCATTTTCATCCGGCTCTGTTGCATAAACATCCTTCACATAGTAAATATTTCCCTCTTTATCACAGGCCGGATTATTGATACTGACATTATCCTCTATATCCAGTGCCATCTTCTTTATCATGTCACCATTTTCATCAAGACTGGCAAAATGTACAGTCATTTCGCCTTCTTTTCCATACTCATAACCATATGCCATCAGTGTATTATCTTGACCAAACAGTGTCGGAATACTGTCATTTCCAAAATCAACATTTACATCCGTCACTTTGTATACATAATTCTTGCTGGATGCCGCCGCCTCACTGTTACTGTCATCCTTACTCTTTCCACAACCGCTGAGTGCCACCAGCACCATGACAGCTGCCATTCCTGCTGCTACAATTCTCCTCTTCATAATTCTCCCTCCTTATCGTTTAAAAATCTTTCCTTTTTCCAGCACTCTGTCTTTTTTATCCATCAGAAAATAGATCAGATCCCTGGTAGTATATTTTCTGTGTTTCCATTTTATGATCAGAAATACTAGAAGAATGCCCCCGGGAATCAGCAGCAACAGAAACTGGAAGATCAGAACAACTGCCCTGATATCCTCATAGCCCCTTGCTATATTCTCAAAATAAGGATAATGCATCGCCGCATTCTGCATGGATCTTGTACCGAAATCAAGGATCACCGGAATCATGGCTTCCACTGTATATCTGGAGGAATTCTCCACTACCTTCATCTGTCCCTCCTTAGGTCCAAACTTTTCCCGTACAGTCTTTGCCAGAAATCCCTTTACCGGATTCGGTGCTACTACCTCATAGCAGTTCACACCTTCACTGGTTCCATGATCTTCCAGTGTTTCTGCTGAAACATAAACAAGCGTTTTTGTCAATCCGGCATTCTTTGCCATCCGGCTTTCATCCCGTTTCACCACACCGGCAATGGTATGTGGTACCCCACCGATAGTTACTGTCATTCCTGAGATCTCATTGGAACCAAAAAGCTGCCACGCAGCATCCTCATCAATGATCACATAATCTGTCATCAATTCATTTTCCGAGAAATACCGTCCATCCACAAGCTGCAGTGGATGAAAATAAAAGAAATCATTTCCTATGCCGATCGCATCTGCTTCCAGTGTTGCCTGCTCACTGACCAGTGTGATCTTTCCCGGTGCACTGTAGGCATCAATAAACAGTCTTTTTGATTCCTCTGTTTCCTGCTGGTTTCCCTGTTCGCTTCCCTCTTCCTCATCCAGTGTCACTGCTGCATCCGCAAGAGCCTTCGTAAGCTGATTTTCAAAATTACGGATGCTGAAGTCATCAAGCGTTACATCTCTTGTCACAAAGCAGCTCACCTGTGCATATTCCCTGCCGCCCCATCTGTCCGCTGCCTGCTGGTCTGTCAGTTTTTTTTCCTGCCCCCTCCACCACAGCGTCAGGATCAGATACAGGATCAGTGAAATCACCGCGATCAGGGAAAAGATGATCTGTGCTGCTGACAAACGCTTCAGAAAATTTTTCAAGCCTGCCACTGTATTCTCCTTTTTAACTGTTATTTTCGTTCAGACGTACCTGCTTGCCTGCCTCAACAGGCTTTGTGGATGTGGTGATCACATATTCATAGCCATAAAGTCCGGCTGAGATCGCTGTGTTGTTATCATCGGAAGCCAACACCTCCACATCTACTCTCGTTGCTATATAACGGTTACTGATCGGTCCGCTCTTTGACTCAACGATCAGAATAAATTTACCATTCTTATCTTCTCTGATAGCACTGTTAGGTACAGTCAGTTCATATTCCGCACTTCTCTGTCCTACAGAAATATTTAAGGACTGTCCGGCCTGAATACTGCTTCCTGTCACATTAAAGACAAGCAGCTTCTTCTGTCCGTTGCTTTCCGGATCCGGCTTGATAGCAGATAATGTCACCATAGCATCCTCATAATACCAGGCGTTCTGCAGCTCTCCCACATCCCCCACCTGTACCTTCTTGGACTGCTCGTTTGTGACAGAAAAGCTTACCGTATAGCCCTTACCGTCTACCTGGATAACCGCTGCAGCCTCCTCCGGCTTTATCGTCTCTCCTGCCACATAGGCAAGATTTGAAATCGTACCGGCTACCGGTGCTACAATAGCACTGCCCTCTGACTTCTCCTTCAGCTTCGCAATTTCATCCTTTTTCTCCTGAATATCCTTACTTGCCTTGGACAGATCCAGTTCTGCATTAATATCTGCCGCAAGCTCAGTCTGTTCCTGCTTTAACAGATCATAAACCGACTGTGCCGCTTTCAAAGCTGCATTGGAATCTGCCAGCCTGTTCTGCCAAGCCACGCTTGCCTGACTGTTGGCTGCCGTAATCTCAGAGATATTTTTGTTTGCCTGAATTAAACGATTCTGTGCATCCTGTACGCCACCATCTGAAGAAGCTGTGATTGTCTGGACTTCTGCTAGCTCCTTTTGCAGACTCGCCAGCTTGGCTTTTTTATTTGCCAGTACTGTTTTATTATCAGAATAATTATTCATATTACTGGAATTTGCATCTATACTGCTGATCTGTACAAGTATGGCATTGTAATCTGCATATAACGTCTGATAATCTGCATCCTTACCAGCTGATGCAATGACTGTCTGTAATGATGAAAAGCTCTTTTTCAGTCCATCAAGAGTTTCTGTTATAGATGACTTTTCCTCCACTGGAACAAGATCTGCACCTGTAATTTTTCCACTTTCTGCTGCTTTTTGGATCTCTTTCACCTTTTCATACAGCTTCTTAACAGCTGCTTTCTTCTGATCATCATAAGTAGATGTTGGTTTCACTGTGCCTGTTCCAGATGAACTTCCGGCATTTGTTTCTGCTCCGGCGATCAACTTCTCCAGATCAGAGATCTGGGATGTCAGCTCTGAGATCTGTGCATTCAGCTCTGCAATCGTCTCTGCTTTATCCCTTTCAAAGCGTTCCTGTGCACTTGCCAGATCGGTGGTTGCCTGATCCCGGTTCAATTCATCCGGCTTGGTATTGACCGTGGCATTGTTGGTGTCCTTGGTGCTCTGCAGTGTGAGTGCATCCACATTTTTCTGACACTCATCCACCCTTTCCTTGGCCGCCTCCAGACGCTTTACCATATCTGTCACCTTTGCCTGATAGGTTGCAAAGGTATCCGTCCTGCCGCTTGCCACCTTATTGATGATCTCCGGAGAAATCGTTCCTCCAAAAAGCCCCTTCATATAAGCAAGCTCCAGATCTTCCAGCTCATCCTCTGCTTTTTTCAATTCATCACTCTCTGCATCCTCCAGATAATAAATGACCTGATCCTTCTCTACCGTATCTCCCTGTTTTACCGCTACACTGCTGATGACACGGGACTCCTTGACCATTACATTATAGGGATCTGTGGCTTCTACCGTACCGGTTCCACGTACCTTGGCTGTGATAGTTCCTCTCTGCACATACTGGGTAGCGACCTCCGGTAGTGAATAATTCATGATCGTATTAGAAAAAAAGGTAAGTACAAGCATTACCGCGAGAAAAATAATCGCGGCATTCTTCACCCAGTCTCTTCGTTTGGAAGCTGTTTTTTCGTCCATTTTATCCTCACATTCTGCCGCATTAAACGGCATCTATCTGAAATATTATTTATTATCCCTTAATTCCACCCTGATAAGTGATTCCCTCTACAAGATAATCTTCACCATACAGAAATACCAGGATTGGCGGTACCATATAAATCGTTGCAACAGCAAAGGCCAGTCCTACTTCTCCCTCATTGATCTTCGACAGGAATACGGACAGCGGGTGCATTTCTGTATCCGACAGAAGGATCAGCGGCTGCTCTACCATATTCCAGTAATCAATAAAGATCAGGATTGCTACCGAGCACAGCGATCCTTTACAGAGAGGCATACATATGCTTTTAAAAATCTGCCATTCTCCTGCTCCGTCGATCTGCGCTGCCTCCATCACCGATTCCGGGATCCTTCTCATATACTTGGTCAGAAGGAATACTGCAAAGGGAGAAAAAATACCCGGCAGCCAGATAGCCCACCTGGTATCCAGTATATCCAGCCATTCACTGACCAGATAGTTTGGTACCAGCGTTACCTGATACGGCATCAGCATCAGGATAATATAAACAAAGAAAATGCTTTCCTTCAGCCTGCCTCTGTACCTGGCAAACCCATAGGAGGCGCCTGCTGCTATTAGCAGCTGGAAGATCACGATCGGTACTACAAGAATCACTGAATTCCAGAACTTGAACAGATATTCCGGGCTCTTGAACAGCACTGTGATATACTGGCTGAAGGATACCATATCCGGAATAAATTTCAGGTTTACCTTGCTGGCTATATAGGTTTTCCCGCCTGTATCCGATGTAGCAAAGACCTGTCCATAATTGGCTGATATCTCAGAAGCAGACATAAAAGAATTGGTCACTGTCAATACAATCGGCAGCAGGAAAAGGACAGCAAAGCAGGCTGCAAACATGGTGATCAGCGCTGTCTTGACGATCAGCCTCCTCCGCTTTTTTCTGATGTTCCTTCTGACTCTTTTTTCTGCCGGATTCCATACTCTGGATGAGTGTCTGTTACTATTCATCAGCCCTCCACATCCTTTCCGAAATAATTTTCCGTCAGAAACAATACTCCTATGATAATAACCATAACAATTGACATCAATATCGCTGCAGCCGACAGCTTCTGATAATCAAGCTGGCTGAACGCATTGTTCATAAAATGCTGCATCATATAAATCGTGTCATAAGGATAGTTTCCTGTCAGCAGATAGATTTCCCTGAAAACCTTGAAGGAATTTATCAGGGACATAATCGTTACAAATAAAATCGTGGAAGACAGATACCGTATCTTGATATACCAGAATATCTGCCTTTGCGTGGCACTCTCCAGCACTGCTACCTCCAGGATATCCTTTGGGATACTGGAAAGAGCTGCCATAAACAGGATCATATTATAGCCAAGATTTTTCCAAAGAAACAGGATGACGATAACCACCTGCGCATGGGAAGATTTCAGCCAGTCTATCTTGTCTGCTCCAAACAGCCCAATAAAGTCGTTGGCAATGCCGTTATAATGAAACAGCACCTGCCAGATCAGGATAACCGATGCCACAGGCACCATCATGGGACTTAAGAAAAAAGTCCTGAACTGGCTCCTGAAAGGAATCTTAAAGTCCAGTATCATGGCAAGGAGCAGGGAAAGGATTACAGCAAGCGGCACTGCCACCAGAGAAAATTTCATGGTATTGGCTGCTGCCTGCTGAAATGCCTTGTTGGTTGCCACTTTTATGAAATTATCCAGAAATACAAACTCATGATTAATAGGATTGTCCACCATGGAATAATAAATGACAACAAAAAAAGGTAATACAAAAAACAGCAATACACCGGTCAGGCTGGGGGAAAGATACCCCCAGCTGATCAGTGTGCCATGCCTTGCCCTCTGTGTCAGCTTATTATGCTTCTTTTTTGACTTATTTTCTGCCTTCTGCCCGTGCAGCATTTAGCTATGCTCCTTCATATAGATCTGAACCCGGTTC
>OLRZ01001775.1_pt1 | contig 13782 bp, 13 predicted proteins | sample 1671931 | NCBI WGS metagenome assembly OLRZ01 (sample SAMEA3136627, study PRJEB25190) | human gut metagenome | reverse complement strand
TCATCGGGCATTATCTGAACATAAAACACTATCAATAAGTTGGAGTCATTACCCGATTTACATTTCTGAACTTCCTCCCTTGTTTACCTATTGCGTAATGCGCCTGCTACTACCCGGCAGGCGCGTTATCTTTTTACGGACAAACAATCATGCAACCAGAAGTTGAAGTATTAACCGATCATAATGAGCTAATTTGTTCGAGCTTTATTGAACACATTGCCAACACATTAAATTTAGGAGTGGTGTACAACTAAACCTGCAGCCAAGGATGTATAGTGAGCGAAGCCCTATCAGGCCTTTTTGGTCAGTAGATAAGATTGATCTTCGTTGATAGAATTTACTTACACCAGCTGTTACATTAAGATAATTTTTTGGTGGGAGAATGATAAGATCTTACGTAACAATTTGATTTTAATGGTGCCGATAATAGGAACAAAATACAACGATAACACAATGTTTTTGTTAATAAAAAAATACAACAATCATATCAATGCCCCCTAAAATGCCCCCCCCCTACACCTTAGCTGTAACTTCAGCATGCTAGATAGATTAATCGATCATTTCATCAGGGTGAGTAATAGAAAAGCTATAATTTTGCCAAATCAAAACAAAGTCAATTTTTTCACAATAGAATTAAAACACTTAAAACACAATCAATATATTAGATAATATTATTGTGGTGAATAATCTCACCACAATATTAATTAGTTTTCTTTAGTATTATCAGCGGCTATTTTTACTGCATCTTTTGCTAGACTCTCATAATAAAATTGAGTCAACTGTGAGGTTAAAAAATCATCCATCAGAATTTTAATAAATAGATCTTTTGAAACCTTCGTGTCAAGTGCGATCTTTGTTCCATCTTCATTAAATCTGATTCTATTGACCAACACTGGGTAGGTTTTACAAAACTCTATAATTTTTTCATTTTCAATATTAGCTAATATTACTGGAGAAGATTTTGCTATCCTTGTTAGTTTTCTAGCATATTTTACATCATCTATTAGTTCTTTTATCACATTTATATCAGTGATAATATTCATACTCTCAATGGCATTCATGCCAAGTGTAGCCTCTTTTTTGATAACCTCGTGAAAACCAAACATTTTCTCGATTAACTTAAGATCTACCACATATAAATCATTTTCAACTTTGATAATTTGAAAATTATCACTAACTCGAAAAAAATCATCTTCAATTTCCTCAAGTCTTGTTGCTGATTTTTTTAGAAAAAAACCTGAGCGAGAGAAAATATTGACTGGAGCCATTGTTTTGTAGAGTATAATTTGTTGTTGTACATTACCAATACAAATTAGCAACACTCTAATATCTTCAATATTTTGTACATTAAAATCAAAAACACTCTCCCCTTGCTGCCCAAGCATACTTTGCATGGAGGTTAACTCATCAGGCCATTCAATATCGTAATGATAAATAACATTATTTCTTTCATCTGCTGACGAAAGAGGTAAAATACTGATATCATCATTATCAATGATATTATTTTTTATACTTTCTAAAAATAATTCTTTGAGGCCATCTTGAGCGCTTCCCTCTATATCCATTCGATATGCAACAGGGCTATTTTTTAGAATGGCATAAACAATAACAGAAATATCATCTTTATTATTAATATAATAACTTAGATTATCATCCAAGCCTTTTTTATCCAATTGCTGCGGTGACATATTTAATCCTTAATCTCCAGAATAGTAAACTCTTTCATCAAGCACAATATAACTTATCATGTCATTTTCTTTTAACTGTCGCCTAGTAATTAATATTAGCCCTGTTTTATTAATACCTCCTGTTATACTCACATCCAACTTATAAATATTAAACCCTAATAAAGCCAAGGATGGATTAGCGTAAAACAAATCCGTTTTAATATAAATAATACCCATAATTATCAAGAGAACTGCTAGAACGATCACATACCTTTCTTTTTCAAAATCAAATGTAATCAATGGGATAATATATGTGGCTAAAAAGGTAAGGTGCTCATAATTTATTTTTTCAATTTTTGTTATTTTCATTGGAAGTTCGACACTTTTATTTGTGTCATATTGAAACCTTTTGTAGGCCACCCCACAATATAAAAGCAACCCTACGCAAATCAAGGGAACAATATTATTTTTCAACAGCAAAGACCAGCCAATGAACTCACATTTAGCCCCAAAACACACAGGAAATTTTATTGTAATAAAAATAAAAAAACAAAATAAAATAGCTAATGACAAAATATACAAATCAACTTTACGTCTTACATACCCCTTTACTTTATTTGAATTATCTCTCATATACACACCTTCATAGCGATTTCTATTTTATAACAATTATAAATATTAACAATTCTCCGATTAATAAAAACATACACCTATTAAATACATCAAAAAAGCGCTTACACCTCGACCATAAAAATATACATCATTTCTTTACTCAAGCATATACTAATTTATCATTCATATCAAACATGTACATTGTGAAATTAATTCCAAACAAATAGTTAAAACCATTAATTAATTTTAAGACACAAATCTTTATAAGACCAAAATCGCACTACACCGCACCCGCCTGCGGTTTTCATATCACTAAAATTTTTCAGTTGTGATTTTTTACAAACGATACCGCCAGCCCGCGTCCGTGCTGGGGATGCACTGCGAGGCAGGAACTGAAAAGAATGAAAAGAAATTCAGCTTTTTTCAGTTTTACTGTCCGTCGCATTTGTGGCCTGAATACGCAACACTATGATATTAAATGGATAATTTATTTTAGGTGTGTGATTTTATGAAGGTTCGTGAAATACGAAAAACATAACAAATTGAAAAATAATAATTTTATGTTCGTATAAACTGAAATCCTGTGGTCAGGTTCCGGGAACGGATCGGCCATTCCCGACGCATACTTTACCCATTCTTTTGCGCAGCCAGCAGCAACTTTAAAGCCTTTTCCCGCTCCTCGGGTGGAATGGCATCAATTAGCTCTTTAACCCTCCCCTGCCCGTTCAGCGCGCTTGGACTAACGGAATGGGAGAAAGCAACATTCATCACAAACGAGTGACCGCACTCCACATTAGAGCAATAGCAGTACACATCGTACAGTTGTGGGTGTTTCCTGTTTGTTTTACCTATCCGCGCTACTGCCTGACATGTGGGGCAGTACATTCTCATCATCTTCATCGTTCTGTGCCCTTTACTGTTGCCCGCCAGAAGAAGGGATTTGGGTCCCTACCTCTTGTTCTGAACGTGTAACACTGGTAACACGTGTAACGCTATTGATTTAAAAGGATTTAATCTGTTACCAGTTAACATAATCAAGAGGTAACGCGTGGTAACGCACCATTTTTTGTTACCTCTGTTACCAGTCAGTATTTTTGACTGGTAACACTGAAGAACCGCATCAGTAGCGGGCGTTACCTCTGTTACCAGTGTTACCTCATAAAAATAAGACTCACGCGATAATTACTCCGGTTCGGCGCTTCCCAGTACCTGCGTATTGAACTGGTACACACGTTTAAGCCCTATTTCTGGCAGGCGAATGCTGTTTTGCGTCCGGCCATCTTCACCGGGTTTCAGCCAGCCCGCGTCCACACACAACCTAGCCACCTTACGCGAATCAAATCCCTTACAGATCTCCTTCCAGCCTGATGGGAGAACGTAGAACGTCACAACCGGCTCTGTCACGTTGTCTCCTTTATCGACTTTTCTGAATCCCATCATTGAAACAGGCCGGTTCCTGTCGTCATTCCAGTCAGCAAACCGACTGAACTGATTACGCGTCATGAAGTCCCGTACCTGTTCAAGTGCCGCTTTATCTTCCTGATTAGCTGTATGGCCCCGGTCAGCCATCCATGCAGCCAGACAACTTTGGGCGGCACGAAAGGCCTCTCCCTCCGGCCATCCTGTGATGCCCGCTTTTGTGGCCAGTTCCCCGGCCATTGCAACCAGAGCAAAACGGGTAACAGCCCGGCCAACCTGATTCCCGGCATTTTCCGGCGTCAGCCTTCGGGTGTACTCTTTCAATAAGGCTTTGGCCTGGCTGGTCAGTTCCGGCAGATCAGCGGTCAGGCAATGCAGCCAGTCGCGGAATGGTGCGCCATGATAATGCGCTACATGCTGCTCAAGATGCTCTGCCAGGGTTTTCCCGCTACTGAAGCCATGAAGTTCTTCAAACACGCCATATTTGCCCGAATCGCTTGGGATCTGGATCATTCTGACCTCAACCCCGGCATACGTACGTTCCCCGGCGCTTGCCGCATGTTCTACCAGTGACAGTTCCCCGGTGGACAGAAACAACAGATTCCAGCGGTTGGTTTCCCTTACCGAACCATCTGTTCTGGCTCTGGCTTTGCCCTGCCCGTTAGCCAGCATATAAGCGATATTCCCCGCCTCCCTGCCGTCAACCTCCCGGATTTCATCCAGCATCAGCGTGGCATCATTACGGCGGCTCGCCGTTCCTTCTAAGGCATTCCCCGTCGCCCGCCACGTATGCCAGAAATCTGTTCCACCACATACTGAAGCAGCCACTTTCATCGTCGTGGTTTTACCATCCGTTGATTCCCCTTTGAGGTGATAACCTCCACCGCCGATACCAACCAGTTTCAGAAGGGGGGCAGCAAATGCCAGACTCACCGCAAAGGCAAGACGGGCATTATTTATGCAGTAACGGCTTATATTTTCACGCCAGTCCTCTGATGTACCGCTGACACGAAAATCACGCCCCTGCACACTCGACGTTTGTAAGATGACTGACTGGGCTTCACGTCCTATCACTTCATCCTGGAGAACGTAAACCCCGCCGTGCCAGCCCGTTTTATTTACACAGGTTACTTTTCTGTCCGGTTTACACAGCGAGATATATTCCATAAGGAATGCTCTGGCCATACCGTTAATGTTGATGTAAGAAAGCCCGTTAACCAGCAGAACGCGGCGCAGCTCTTCCCCGCTGCCACCCAGCATCTCCATTGGCATTGCCCATTTACGGCTGTTTCCGTTGGTATCTTCCCATTCCAGCAAACGCCCGTAATTACTTCCATCAGCATCACTGGTGATTGCCGTCACCCGTAACGGACTGCAAATTTTGATATTTCGTATCTCCGTATCACCATCAGACTTATTAACCAGCTTGTCGTACCACAAATATTCTTTTGTCAGCCGGAACCCTTCTGGTAAACGGGTCTGCCCTTTGCCATGCAGCGTCATTTCTTCACGAAAGGCATCTCTCGCCCGTTCTTTCCCCACTTCCTGCCGATAATCATCCCAGTCAGCCTTATGGCGTACCGGAGGGAGCGTTACCCAGCCATCCACTGCTTTGGCAGCTTTCTCTGCCTGAATACGCCCGGTGTTTTCTTTCCCGTCAGCCAGATCATTATCGCCAGCCAGAATGATCCGGGTTTCCGGCCAGCGTTTCCGGATCTGCTCCGTCACCTTCAGTAAATTGGTGGCAGCAACAGCCGCCACGATCCATCCTTCAGTCAGCAGACTGACGGTAAGCGCCGTGGCAAAACCCTCTGTTATAATCACCTGTTCAGGTGTTTCAGCGGGTATATCGGTCAGGGCAATGAATGCGCCAGACAGCTGGCTACCGGGCAGCAGACTTTTATCCCCGTCAGGATTGATAAGCTGGCCACCAGTAATATTCCCGGAAATATCCGTCAACGGCAGCAGTAATGAACCGGAGGAAAATGTTATTCCGGCCAGATTCAAAGGCTGTGACAGCAAGGGAAGTGAATACCCATGTAAGCCCTTGTTTGTCAGATAGACCGGTTCACCATTGCAGGACTGCTGTCTGAGTCTGGTATATCGCTCCGCGCCCGCTTCTTTTCCTGCGGCCTTTTTCCTGGCAGGCAAAGCGGGCTTCTCCTGTATTTCTGGTAATGCAAGCGCCTCAGATACCATCCCGGCGACTTCTTTTATCTTTCTTCCTGTCACCAGACGAACCAGATCAAGACCATCGCCATGACCGCACTGATTACAAAACCACGTCCCACGCCCCGCTTTATCGTCCAGCCGAAAGCGATCTTTGCCACCACAGGCAGGGCAAGCCCCATGATGTCCTGCGGACGGTACTTTGATACCTAATGCTGACAGGATATAAGGCCAGCGCCCAATTGCAGCCCCGGAAATCGTGGATACAGACGGTGTTTTCACAGCAGCACCTCCTGACCTTCCGGCTTCACAAACTCAAAACCTTCGGGTAGTTCGCCATCAGGTGCACCGAAAATAATATCCCGGTAAACCTCACGCATCTCTGTGACACCAAAAACTGACAGGCGAATATTTTCTGACATAAAGCCCGGTTTAAGCATTTTTTCCAGTTTTTCTGCGGCCAGTATGCAACCTGCATCAGCCCCAAACTCATTCACCCACGGCATTTCAATATGGTAAATAATATTACTCACCACTTTTTCGTGGGTGAGTTCTATTCGTTCGCCATCTTCAATATAAACAGGTTCATTATGAACACGCTCCATTAAGGAAATGAATGAATCAGCAATGTAGTACCGTAAGACTGCTGTTCGTAAAGCATGCGCCTTTAAATTTTGATTATTATTCATCGCGCATCACTCCCTTAATTGTGCTGGTTTCCTTAACAACGCCATCCAGTTGTTCGGCAATACAGGCCACTAAAGCCGCAGCGCCTTCCGCTGAAACAGTTCTCGCTCCATTCACTGTGGGAACGGACAGGACCTCTGCAAGAAACTCACTGGCCAGTGCCGCCCGTAACAGACGACTCTCACCTAGTTCGCTCAATATGCAGCCTTGCTTAAAATTCATGGATTTCATGCAACCACCTCCCCGGCGCTTTTCACAGGGATACGGGCAGCAAAGCTCAGGATAAATTCAGTGGCAAGTTTGAGTCGTGCAGCATGCTCGCAGTCTGCGATTACACGCACAGGACGTGGACAGGCATCACGGTCTGTACGGCGGACAGCCAGAAAAACAAAGGTAAATTCAGGGTGAGATAAAGCAGGGACTGTAGCCATAATGGCAACCTCCGTTAGATAGCGGGTAACGCTACCACCGGAGTTCCTACGCTCATGGGTGGTAGCCCAGACGGGGGTAGGAATACCGGCTCTAACGGATACCGGCCAGCCCGAAAGCTGCCCCGCCTGGACTACCATAATTCTGATGATGTGGCGTAAAAAATAAAAACATGCAGTCAGCCACCACACCATAAAACGAAGGTGAGTCAAAGCTACGACACAAAAAAACACGCCTGGCGCGTGTTGTGTCGCCGTTAGATTACACGGGTTCCTACGCCCGGCTGCCGATTTTGCGGCAACCTTTGAACTATATCCCGCGTATTCCTTGTGAGGCAAGAAATTTATAACCGAAAACTGATGATTGCCTGGATTAATTAACGCTGGCATGCTTAAGCCTCTGCTTAAAAATAGTTCTTCATTTTTCCTGATGCTGTAAACGAGACCCGCCTCTGAGCGGGTCTTTCTGTCGCTAAGTCAATCAGCAAACGTCAGGGCGCTCTCATCGACAGCCGCGTACAGTTCAGGTTCACCGAGTGCATAGCCTTCATTACGCAGGTAGGAATGTACGTATTCACTGTTTTCATCATCAAACTCAGCACGAAACCACCGTGTTATCGCCTGAGTGTAAATATGCAAATTATCCAGCGTCGTTACTACCAGACGCTTACCCGGCATAAACGGGGGAATAAACGCAAAGCGGCCAGCAACAGAACTTGTCGCCATCTGTGCCGCATTCACATCAGCCGGGCGGTCTGCGGCATTAAATAACTTCAGGCGTTGATGTGCTGCCAGCTCTGCCCCAACCAGTACAACCAGACGGGGATCTTCACGAAACTGCTCAGCAATAAGCTCAGTAATCAGATGGTTGGCCAGAGCATCAATGTTTTTCCAGGTGCCAGACTCTCCCAGCGTGACAGGCTCAGAAATGATTTGCTTCCCGTTCCCGTAAGCTTTCGCCAGTGCATGCCAGCCAATATTGACATCCTCGCCTTTTTTATTGATTTCCGGGTTTGTAGTATTTGCAATCGACACACCGTTGAAACCGACCCGCAGCATGTCCAGCGCATATGCCTGGGAAAAAAAGCTCTCAACCGTTTTCTCAAACTCATCCGGCACGCCGGTATGGTAAATATGAGACATATCGGAATAGCTGATCCGGGCGCAGGTATCCGTCTCTGTCAGAAAGAACTCCGTACCATTGATTGCCATTTTTTTGTGGAAACGGCCACCATCCACACGTCCGGTATGCAGTTCACTGGCACCAATATTGACGGCATTACCTGACACGGCGTTAACATCACGTAGGGTGATATTTTTAATAAGCCACCCGGATTCCAGAATTGAGGTACGCAGTATATTTTCAGTGGGTTCGCTTAATGCAAAGCGTCTGTTTGATTCCTCCTGATAGTTAGTACCAGTGACGAATTTATTATGATAACGACGTGCTGCGTCCGGCCTTTCAGTTTTGAAGGCATACATAGTTTTTCACCTTTTTTAGTATTTAAGAAAAGATTTTATTTTTGTACTCAGTAACCCGATTGTATTTCATTACATGCTCAACATAATCCCGGTCACTAACGACTGAACGTAATACATAATTATCTGCTCGATAGTACTCCCTGTAAGCCATAGCTCTTGCCATTCCACCGTTATTTAATACATAACGATCAGTTGGAACGCTACAACGGCTAATAATTTCATTCACAGAATCAGACAAAGATTTGAGTGCATCTGTAATAAATTTAATATCACGAACAACGTCACTGTCATTAAACACAGAAATAAAATCAGCAGGGATCTGGCCGGATTGAGGAAATATGCTCAGTAAACGCTTCTCAACTCCCTTACCAATGTAGTTAACTTCATCGACCAGTACGCCCGGTAAAAGCTTGATTGTGCTCAGTCGGCTATGTTGCTCATTCAGCCGAGAAACAGCCAGATGGTAACACCGTTCAGCATCCGCTCGTTCAGCATGCCCCGTTTTATTCGTTTTGGCTTCAGCAATGCTACTGACGCCGTTTTTTGAGAATGTGCTTTTCCATGCAACTTCCGCATTTGTCACTTCACGCTGCCGGAAAGATAACTCTTCCTCTTCCTGACGACACAACTGGGCATAACGGCTCAGGAGCAGGTTGATCTCATTCGCCACAGCTTCCGTATCAGGTACTGTTAACCCCGTAAGTGAATACAGCTTTTCACCTTTAGCGCGCAGCTTATTCAATGAAAATATTTCAATAATTCGCACAATACATGCAGTGTCGCTATGAGTTTCTTTAAACGGACTTACTTTATAGTTTCCTAACACGGAAACATATTCATTCTTAATTGGAAGGGATATGTATTGACTCCCCGCTGGTTGTAGACGGTAATTCATATAAACTCCTCATAAATGCTTCTAATACTAATGTTTTTACTCTGAAGAATGACTATCACGCCAAGCATAGTAGTCACCAGCACGCCATCGGGACATACGACCTAACTTGATTGGTTTAGGAAAACGTCCCAGAGAAATCAGTTTATAAATCCATTTATCAGTAAAAAGACAATCAGATGTAATGAATTTCATATCAATGAGCGAGTCAGCAGAAGGACGATTATCAGTAAACCCCATAATGAGTTCCTCTCTATGTATCAATCTATATCAACGAAGAGGATTAAAACATCGTTCAAAAATATAAAAAAGGCGAGTAAGAAAAATCTCCTTACTCGCCAAAATTGTTAATTTTTTGTAAATGATGGTTTCTTGAATATAGATGATATTAGTTTGCTAATAATTGGGTGTGATAGCGGAGGCTCTTTTTTATCAGGCCAAAATTCCTCAGCCCGACTAAAGATAAGGTCAGCAAGGGCTGCTGCATTTTCCTTTCGGTATGCCATATCCTCTTTATAAAGATATAATGCTACACTTAGAATCTCATTTCTCTTGGTAGCATGTCTTTCTTGCTGTGCAATTGATAACGATTTATATTTATCATTAGAAACATCATCATTTAATATTAGATGCAATTTCTTTACATCTTCCCGCTCCAGGTACGCATCTCCCTCATATCCAAACCCATCATCATTTTTCCAGTCAATTTGAATATATTTGACCATTTCAGAATAGGTGGTACCAGCAGGAGATAACAATGATGGGTACTCCGGGAACTGCCCTTCATAAAAAACGAAATCACTTTTAACCTTTGGTGGCATTTGGAAATAGCCTTTTGTACTCGCCAGCACTAGTTTTTTATCTTTTTTAACTTCATTAATCTTAATCAAACTAAACTCAGATATATAACTGAAACCATCTTTGTCTTTTTTCAAAGAGTTTATATTCTGAATAAAGGAGTCCACATCTCTTACTTTATGCTTTGAAAAAGACCATCGCCCACACATTCTTAGCGACAATGGAATGTCTTTTTCATCCGCAATATAAATAACATCTTGCTCATCGCAGCCCAATATTTTAGCGGTCTCACTAATGCTATAATGAGTTCGATGAAGCTTGAGAGTATTATTTGCCATTACTCAAGACTCCGTTCCACCAATAAAATCACTGTACCATTGCATCATTTCCCGACGCCCCTCAAGATACTGAGCATGATTGTATATCCCCCGAATAGCATTTTTATCCAAATGTGCAAGCTGGGTTTCAATCCATGCACTATTGAAGCCTTTTTCATGCAAAATAGTGCTCATTGTGTGTCTGAAGCCATGGCCAGTAACACGGCCAGCATATCCAATACGCTTAAAGACCTGATTAATACTGGCCTCACTCATGCACTTACTTGGATCGTTACGCCCAGGAAACATCAAAGGATAGTTTCCAGTCAGTTCTTTTAAGGTTTCAAGATGGACTAATGCTTGATTTGAAAGCGGCACAATATGAGCACGTCGCATTTTCATACGTTCTTTGGGAATCTCCCACACCGCATTATCAAAATCCACCTCACGCCACTCACCTGCTCTTAGCTCTCCTGTTCTTAGACCCGTCAGGATAAGTAAATGTGCCCCCAGCAATACAATTGGGCTTCCTGAATAAGCGTTAAGGGCAGTAAAGAACTCCGGCAGCTCGTTGGCTTTGAGGAATGGATAGTGGACTGCTTCATGTCCTTGCATCGCACTGGCAAGATCCGGTGCAGGATTGTAGATTGCTCTACCCGTTACGATGGCATAGCGGAAAACTTCACCGCATCGCTGACGGACTTTCTTCGCTTTCTCCATAGCGCCTCGTGCTTCTATCAACCTCAGTACTTCAAGTAGTTCTAGGGGCTGAATATCGGCTATAGGTCTGTGTCCAATATGCGGGAAAATGTCTTTCTCAAACGCCTCAATGATGTCTGAAGCATAGCCCTCAGACCATTTGGGAGATTTCATTTTGTGCCACTCTAACGCCACTTCTCTGAATGGGTTAAGTGTCTCGGTCGCTGCGTTTAAAGCATGCTTCTTTGCTTTTTTCACTTCGCCAGGATCTTCACCTGCTGCGAGTAGTTTCTTTGCGTCTTCGCGTTTTTGTCTGGCATCTGCGAGGGTGACTGTTGGATAGACACCAAAGGACAAGCGCTTCTCTTTACCAGCAAAACGATACTTCATACGCCAGTAACGCGAGCCATTAGGTTCAACCTGAAGGTACAGGCCACCTCCATCAGATAGCTTATAGCTCTTCTCTTTTCCTTTAGCGGCTTCAACCTTGCGGGCATTCAGCATCATTGGGGGCACATTTCCTAGACCGAACAGAACATGCCCCCGATTGTGCCCCCAATTGTATGTTGATTTCAAGAGATAGGGGTTGACGTCAAATGACGAAAAATCGCGTAATATCTATGTTTTTAAAGGGTTTTGTTGATTTGAGATGACTTGGAAATACTAAGAGATGGTGCCGATAATAGGAGTCGAACCTACGACCTTCGCATTACGAATGCGTAAATTGATCTTGTAAAATCAATACCTATCGAATTTAAATGGATTTTTTGCCACAATATTGCCACAGTTCGTTAGGAATCAGACAGAAATGGCGACTATACGCAAACGTGGTAACTACCAATGGGAAGCTCAAATCCGTAAACGTGGTTTTCCCTCTCAAACCAAAACCTTTAACACCAAAGTAGAAGCAGAAGCTTGGGCCAAAATGATCGAGTCAGAAATGGCGAGAGGAGTTTGGCTTAGCCGCAGCGAAGCGGAATCTACGACATTGTATGAAGCCCTAACGCGATATGAAAAAGAGATTGTTCCCGACAAAAAAGGGGCAGTGCAAGACCGATCATTGGTGCGGATACTAAAAGGCACTCAGCTGGCGAAAAACTATATGGCCAGCATCAGGAGTGCCGATGTCGCCAAGCTGAGAGATGAATGGTTGAAAATCTATGCTCCTGCAACCGTTTTAAGGCGTTTGGCCTTACTTTCTCATGTATTCAATGTTTCGCGGAAAGAATGGGGCATGGAGAGCCTGCTGAACCCCGTAGAGGCCATTCGCAAACCCCAACCCAAGAACTCCAGGACCAGACGCCTGGAAGCGCTGCCTGTAGTTTCTGAGAAAACCGGTGTTACGTCAGGAAAGCAAATAGCCAACGAGATCGAACATATCATCGCCGCAACACATTCATTAGTATTGCCAGCAATCATTCTTCTGGCGTTAGAGACAGCCATGCGCCGTAGCGAAATCGCAGAGCTTCGATGGCGCTTTATCGATCTTGATCGGCGAGTTGCACATCTGCCGGATACTAAGAATGGTAATGCCCGCGATGTCCCTTTATCAACGAAAGCCATTACGATACTGTCCAGTCTCAAGGAACATTCTAAGCCAGCTGCTGATAAGGTTTTTGATATGCGTGCAGACGCGATTACCCGAGCTTTTGACCGAGCTGTAAAACGAGCCAGAGAACGATACGAGAAAACAAACTCATTATGTGATGAATCTTTCCTTAAAGATTTAAGATTTCATGACCTTCGACATGAAGCAACTTCTCGACTTGCTGAAATTTTCCCTATGCATGAACTAACCAAAATTACAGGACATAAAGATCCAAGAATGCTAATGCGGTATTATCATCCAAAAGCTGAAGATTTGGCGTTAAAGTTGAAATAAGGACGTTGTATGGATTATAAAAATAAGTTAGTTGATGCATCACCAAAATTAAACAACCCTCAACTATTGGCTATAATATACTTAATACCTTTTGGATACTTGATTGTAGAAAACCCATTATGGCTAGAAAATATATACATTGCCGCTCCAATTTTCCTATCATCTATAGCTTTATTAACCAGTGTATACATAGGATATCGTGATTTATTAAATAAAGTATTTAATAATGCAGTAGTTAAATGGGGCGTAACTGGCTTTACATATTCCGTATGCTTATGGATCGCAAAGTTTAAGCTTGACATAGCTTATGGTATAGTCCCAGAAAACCTTAATTACTCGACATTAGCTTATGCTTTCATGCTCTCATTTCCAATAGGGGCAATGATTTGTGCAATTACAGTCTATATATACATATTTTTGCGAGATGTATCCCCAGCAAAAATAGTAATATCCTCTATGATTTCAGTATATATTGGAAGCTTGGCTCAACATCATATACAGGTGAACAATCTTCCTGAAAAAATAATATTAATAGGACTTATAATTATGGTCCCCTATAACATGGTCAATTTAGCTAGTTCATTAGTTATTAAAAGGAAATTTAATTTTAATCGTTTAGTATCAGGCTTATCCCTTTTTGCTGTGTCAGTTGCTCTTTTTATTATTAGCATGACAGCGGTAATGACTCCAACTTATTGATAGTGTTTTATGTTCAGATAATGCCCGATGA
>OLRZ01001762.1_pt1 | contig 13839 bp, 10 predicted proteins | sample 1671931 | NCBI WGS metagenome assembly OLRZ01 (sample SAMEA3136627, study PRJEB25190) | human gut metagenome | reverse complement strand
GACGGAGGAGGCGATGGTCATCGCCCCCACGAAGGTGTCGCTGCCGTAGTGCTTGAGGGAGGAGTTGAGGGCGATGTTGACCAGGCTCTCGGTGGACTGCATGATAAAGGGCGAAAGGCCCAGTGCCAGGATGGGGCCGAGGATTTTCCAGCTGAGCCGCAGGTTTTTCAGCCTGATTTTCAAAATGGAGCGCTTGCTCAGCAGGAAGCCAAATACCCACGCGGCGGACACCGCCTGGGAGAGGATGGTGGCCCAGGCGGCGCCCGCCACGCCCATGGAGAACGTCACAACGAACAGCAGGTCCAGCACGGTGTTGACGACCGCGGAGAAAACGAGAAAATACAGCGGTCGCCGCGAGTCGCCCACGGCGCGCAGAATCGCGCTGCCCATGTTGTAAATCAGCAGTCCCGCAATGCCCTCAAAGTAGATGGTCAGGTACTCGGTTGCTTCCACCAGCATGGAATCCGGTGTGCGCATCAGCTGCAAACTTGGCTTTACAATTGCCACGCCGACCACCGTCGCCACGATGCACAGCAGGAACGTCATCAGCATCGTCGTATGTACCGCTTTGCTGATGCGCTCATGGTTTTTTGCGCCGTACGCCTGACTGATGACTGCCCCGGCACCAAGCGACAGACCGTTGCATACGCCGATGAGCATGTTAATAATGTTGCCCGTTGAACCGACTGCTCCCAGCGCAGTTTCCCCAACGAAATTGCCTACCACGATGCTGTCCACCGCGCTGTACAGCTGCTGGAAGAGCAGCCCGACGGTCAGCGGCAGCGCGAAATCAATATATTGCCGCAGAATATTGCCTTGTGTCATGTCGGCATCCCTGCCGCGTGCGCGTGTCATGAAAGTACGTCCCTCCTTGCGTATACATCATCAGCATAGCACGATGCCGCCCGTGCGTCAAGGGAGGGGTGGATTCAGTTGCGGAATTAGAAGGTTTTGCGTCTGCAATCTTTCCGGGAGGGAATGCGCCTTGCAATGCCGCGGACGGCGAGGGCGGTTTTGCCATCAGGTATTGGCATACGACGGCGCTGGATTGTAAAAGCAGTGATTGCCAATGCGGATTTGAAAATACCCAACGCTCGATGGGAAATTGTTCGGACATGTCGAAGAATACGGGTTGAAGAACCAAAGCGCTTCCCAGAGATTCGCCAGCCGCCCGCCCGCCATCGCCCATTCCGCAATTTCGTAGTGAACGTTTGTCGGATTCATATTGTAGACGTTTTGCAGGTTCGTCCGGCCGGATAGCCGTGTGCGGACGCAATTGAACTGACCGTCCTGATAGATGACGGCGGGGATGGTATTGTAGCGCCCGTATTCCCCGACGCTGGTGCGGACGCGGTTCATGACCACGCTCGCGACGGCTTTCATGCCGTTGTCACCTTCGCCGCCGGCTTCGCACTGGATGAGACGCGCAAAAAGTTCCAAGTCTGTCATGCTGGGTTCACCTCCGATGGAGGGGATATGAGGGAAAAAAGAGGTTTAGAACAGGCGTGATTGGCAGAACTGCCGCTGCTATGAATGACAGTTAGATATAGCAAACTTGCAATTCGCCGCGAAAATTCGCTGAAAACCATCAAAATCTGCATAAAAACACGGAAAGAACAGCGAAATACCTTGACGGAACAGCGCGAATCCTGTACAATTGAGCATGTGGTGAACAACGGCGTTCATGCCACGCAGATGGGAATGCTCCCTGCATGTTGCAGACGGAGTATGCCCTGTGCGCGGCATGAGCGCCTTTTTGCATCTCTTTTCGGCAGACAGCACAAGCGCCGGAAAGACAACTCGAAGGAGGTTTCAGCCATGATTGATACGCGGGATTCATCCCTTTTCGGCACACGCAATCCGATGGAAGGGGAGGTGCGCATTCCCAGCGGGTGCGCCATCGCGGGCATTTTCCACAAGAAAGGCGGCAAAATCGGCGGCGATACCATCATCCGAGCGATGGAACCCATGCACGACCGCTCCAACGGGCTGGGTGGTGGCTTCGCGGGGTATGGCATTTATCCTGATTTTGCGGACTGCTATGCCTTCCATATGTTCTACGACAATGAGTCCGCGCGGGATGACTGCGAGCATTACCTGAAGCGCTTCTTCGATATTCACAGCATGTCCGTCATGCCGACGCGCCCGATGCGCGAAATTACCGATCCGCCGATTATCTGGCGCTATTTCGTCACCCCGAAGGCGTGGCGCTGTCAGGAAGAGGCGATGGATGAGGATGCGTTCACGGCGGCGCATGTGCTGCACGTCAACGTCAACATCCCCGGCGCGTTCATCTTCTCCTCCGGCAAGAACATGGGCGTCTTCAAGGGCGTGGGTTACCCTGAGGACATGGGGCGCTTCTTCCGCCTGGAGGAATACGCCGCGACGTGCTGGACGGCGCACGGGCGCTATCCGACGAACACCCCCGGCTGGTGGGGCGGCGCGCACCCGTTCACGCTGCTGGACGTGTCCGTCGTCCACAACGGCGAAATCTCCTCCTACGACGCGAACCGCCGCTGCATGGAGATGTACGGCTACACCTGCACGCTGATGACCGACACCGAGGTCATTGCGTACATGATTGACTACCTCGTGCGCAAGCAGGGCTTGACGTATTCGGAAGCGGCGAACGTGCTGGCGGCGCCGTTCTGGTCGACGATTGAGCACATGCCGGAGGAAGAGAAAAAACGGATGCTGCTGCTGCGCCAGCGTTTTCCGTCGATGCTCATCAACGGGCCGTTCTCCATCCTCGTCGGTTTCACCGGCGGCATGATGGCGCTCAATGACCGTTTGAAGCTGCGGTCGATGGTCGTCGCGGAGACGGAAGACATGGCGTATGTCGCCAGCGAAGAATGTGCGATTCGCCGCATTGCCCCGGATGTTACGAACGTCTGGGCGCCGCGCGGCGGTCAGCCTGTCATCTTTACCATGGAAGGGGGTCGCGCCTGATGGCTGTGGATTTTTTCTATCCCGCGTATGAGGTGGTGCGCAACCAGGACCGCTGCATCACCTGCCGCGTCTGCGAACGCCAATGCGCCAACAAGGTGCATCAGTACGACGCGGAACTGGGGCTGATGATTTCCGACGAAAGCGCGTGCGTCAACTGCCAGCGCTGCGTGTCGCTCTGCCCGACCCGCGCGCTGAAAATCGTCAAGACCGACAACACATTCAAGGATAACGTCAACTACACCGCGCAGGCGATGACGGAAATCTACCGTCAGGCGCAGTCGGGCGGCGTGCTCTTGTCCGCGATGGGCAATCCCGCGCCGCTGCCTGTCTACTGGGATAAGCTGCTGATTAACGCCTCGCAGGTCACGAACCCGTCCATTGACCCGCTGCGTGAGCCGATGGAGACGCGCGTCTACCTCGGCAGCCGTCCTGAAGGCATCCGCCGCGACAAGGACGGCAAGCTCATTGACGACACGCCGCCCCAGCTCAAGCTCGAAGTGCCGATTATGTTCTCCGCCATGTCTTACGGCTCAATTAGCTATAACGCGCACGAATCCCTTGCGCGCGCGGCGGAGAAGCTCGGAACGTATTACAACACCGGCGAAGGCGGCTTGCATCAGGACTTCTACAAATATGGGGATCACACCATTGTGCAGGTGGCTTCCGGACGCTTCGGGGTGCATAAGGATTATCTCAACGCCGGCGCGGCCGTTGAAATCAAAATGGGACAGGGCGCCAAGCCGGGCATCGGCGGACACCTGCCGGGGGCGAAGATCGTAGGCGATGTTTCCCGTACCCGCATGATCCCGGAGGGGTCCGACGCGATTTCCCCGGCACCCCACCACGATATTTATTCCATCGAGGATCTGGCTCAGCTGATCTATGACCTGAAAAACTCTAATGTTTATGCAGACATTTCAGTAAAGCTTGTATCTGAGGCAGGTGTTGGTACAGTCGCAGCAGGTGTTGCGAAAGCTGGTGCACAGACAGTTCTGATCTCCGGTTATGACGGAGGAACAGGAGCAGCTCCGCGAAGCTCCATCCACAATGCAGGACTTCCATGGGAGCTTGGACTGGCAGAAACTCATCAGACATTGATCATGAACGGACTGCGAAACCGTGTACGAATCGAGACAGATGGAAAGCTTATGAGTGGACGTGATGTAGTGATCGCAGCTCTTCTCGGAGCAGAGGAATTTGGATTTGCCACCGCTCCGCTTGTAACTATGGGCTGTGTGATGATGCGTGTATGTAATCTGGATACATGTCCGGTCGGTGTGGCAACACAGAATCCAGAGCTTCGTAAACGTTTCCGTGGTAAACCTGAATACGTAGAGAACTTTATGAGATTTATTGCTCAGGAAATGCGAGAATACATGGCACGTCTTGGCGTTCGTACTGTTGATGAAATGGTTGGACATACGGAGCTTCTTAAACAGTCTGCAGAAGCAGTTGCAGCAGAACCACATAAAGGCAAACTGGACCTCAGTGCAATTCTGAATAACCCATATGCAGGAAACGGACAGAAGGTTACTTTTGATCCGAAGGCTGTTTATAACTTCGAACTGGAAAAGACTCTGGATGAGAAAGTACTTCTCAAAAAATGTGCGAGAGCAATATCTAAGGCTGAGCATGTAGAACTGGATGTGGATGTCACTAATACTGACCGTACATTTGGTACGATCCTCGGTGCTGAGATCACCAGACAGACAGGAACAGGACTTCCGGATGATACAATTGTGATCAATTGCCACGGAGCAGGCGGACAGAGCTTTGGTGCATTTATCCCTAAGGGACTTACCTTGAAGCTTACAGGTGACAGTAATGATTATTTTGGTAAAGGTCTGTCAGGTGGTAAGCTGATCGTGAAAGTACCTGAAAAAGCAACTTATAAACCAGAAGAGAATATCATCATCGGAAACGTTGCCCTTTATGGTGCTACCAGCGGTTATGCTTTTATCAACGGTGTTGCAGGAGAACGTTTTGCAGTTCGTAACTCTGGTACATATGCAGTTGTCGAAGGTGTTGGTGAACATGGCTGTGAATATATGACAGGTGGCCGTGTTGTAGTCCTTGGACGAACCGGAAAGAACTTTGCAGCAGGTATGAGCGGTGGTATTGCATACGTGCTGGATGTGGATAACAAACTGTATAAGAATATTAATAAAGCAATGATCTCTATTGAAAAAGTAGAGAATAAATATGATAAAAAAGAACTTCGTGATCTGATCGAAGCCCATGTTGCGGCTACCGGTTCTAAACTGGGAACAAAAGTACTTGATGACTTTGACTATTATCTGCCGCACTTTAAGAAACTTATTCCAAATGAATATAAGAAGATGATCACACTCAGCGCCAAACTGGAAGAAAAAGGACTGACAAGTGAGCAGGCGCAGATGGAAGCATTTTATGAAAGCATTGGAGCAAAGCATTAAGGAGGATGAGGAAACATGGGAAAGCCAACAGGATTTTTAGAGTATAAAAGAGAGACAGCCAGAGTGCTGCCGCCAAAGGTCCGGATTGCCAACTTCAATGAGTTCCGGACTCCTCTCAGCAAAGAAAAACAGAAAACACAGGGGGCGCGCTGCATGGCCTGCGGCGTACCTTTCTGCCAGTCAGGTATGATGCTTAATGGAATGGCTTCCGGCTGTCCACTGCATAACCTCGTACCGGAAACAAATGATCTGGTATATACAGGAAACTGGAAACAGGCATATTTAAGACTTTCCAAGACACATAGTTTTCCGGAGTTTACTTCCAGAGTGTGTCCGGCTCTTTGTGAGGCGGCATGTACCTGTAATCTGGACAGTGAGCCGGTATCTACAAAAGAAAATGAAAGAGCAATCATTGAAACTGCGTGGCAGGAAGGATGGGTAAAACCACAGATTCCACGCGTTCGTACAGGAAAGACGATCGCAGTAGTCGGAAGTGGTCCATCCGGTCTGGCAGCGGCACAGCAACTGAACCGAAGAGGACACAGTGTTACAGTTTATGAAAGAAGTGACAGACCTGGCGGACTTCTCCGTTACGGTATTCCGAATATGAAACTGGAAAAATCTGTCGTAGACAGAAGAATTCATCTGATGGAAGAAGAAGGTGTGAAGTTTGTTCTGAATACCAATGTCGGAAAAGATATCACTGCAGAAGAACTTCTTAAGAAATATGACCGCGTGATCCTTGCATGTGGAGCATCTAATCCGAGAGACATCAAAGTTCCGGGACGAGAAGCAAAAGGTATTTACTTTGCTGTAGATTTTCTTGGAAAAGTTACCAAGACACTTTTGGATTCCAATTTTGAAAAAACGCCATATGAACTTGTAAAAGATAAACATGTACTTGTGATCGGTGGTGGCGATACCGGTAATGACTGTGTTGGAACAAGTATCCGCCTTGGAGCAAAATCTGTTACACAGCTTGAAATGATGCCGAAGCCGCCGGTAGAACGTGCAGCGAATAATCCGTGGCCTGAGTGGCCGAGAATCCTCAAAACGGACTATGGCCAGGAAGAGGCAATTGCAGTGTTTGGCCATGATCCGCGTGTATATCAGACAACGGTTACGGAGTTTATTGCAGATAAGAAAGGAAATGTCTGCAAGGCGAAGATCGTTAAACTAAAAAGTCAGAAAGATGAAAAGACAGGAAGAATGATGATGGTTCCGGTAGAAGGAACGGAAGAAGTCATTCCGGCAGATGTGGTTCTGATCGCAGCTGGATTTCTGGGAAGCCAGAAATATGTAACAGATGCATTTAAAGTATCGATTAACGGACGCACAAATGTTGAAACGAAACCTGAAGCGTATGAAACGTCTGTTTCGCGTGTGTTCACAGCGGGTGACATGCATCGTGGACAGTCTCTGGTTGTGTGGGCAATTCGTGAAGGACGTGAGGCTGCCAGAGCAGTAGATGAATCCCTGATGGGATATACAAATCTCTAAAAAGAGAGTTGACAAAGATCATGCAGATTGCTATAATACCTGCATGAACAAGGGCGTTCTTTTGGAGGGTAACCCTCCGAAAGTGCGCCCCTTTTTTATTTATTTTTAGATAATCATAAGGAGAGAATATTATGGGGAATTATACCAGAGAGGAAATATTACAGATGGTTGAGGAAGAAGACGTAGAATTTATCCGTCTTCAGTTTACCGATATGTTTGGGGCAATCAAAAATATCGCTGTAACCGCTCGGGAACTTCCTCGGGCGTTGAATAATCAGTGTGTGATAGATGGAGAACAGATTGCAGGAACATCGGGATTAAAAGATGCAGATCTGTATTTAAGACCAGTATTGGATACATTTGCGATTCTGCCATGGCGACCACAACAGGGAAAAGTAGCCCGAATGATCTGTGATCTGTATTTTCCGGATGGAACGCCATATAAGAACAGTCCAAGATATATTTTGGAAAATGTTGCAGGTAAGGCACAGGATGAAGGCTATACCTGTTATATTGATCCGGAATGTGAGTTTTTCCTGTTTCATACCGATGATAATGGAAATCCTACAACTGTGACACATGAGCAGGCGGGATACCTGGATATCAGTCCGCTGGATCTTGGAGAAAATGCGAGACGTGACATGGTTCTTACATTGGAAGATATGGGAATGGAAGTGGAGTCTTCTCATCATGAAGCTGCACCGGCACAGCATGAAATTGATTTCCGTTATGGTGAGATCCGTAAAATTGCAGATTGCATTACAACCTTTAAGATGGCAGTACGTATTGTTGCAAAAAGACATGGCCTTCATGCGACCTTTATGCCGAAGCCGAAAGCTGAAGTGAATGGATCTGGAATGCATATTCAGTTTTCTCTTATAAAAGATGGAAAGAATGTATTTGAAAGTTCACAGAATCACGGCGAGCTCAGTCAGGAAGCTTATTATTTTATTGGAGGTCTGCTGGCACACAGTAAGGAGATGGCTCTGATCACCAATCCAATAGTTAATTCTTATAAACGCCTTGTTCCGGGCTATGATGCACCAACAGAGCTTACCTGGACCGAAAATAATCAGAATTCACTTGTCAGGATTCCTGTTACCAGAGGTGAGGGAATTCGTGTAGAGCTTCGGAGTCCGGATACTTCAGCGAATCCATATGTTGTTCTGGCAATCTGCCTGGCAGCAGGACTGGATGGAATTAAAAATAAGATCACCCCAACGAAATCATCGAACCTCGAGACAAAGGGTCAGCAGGCAGAACATCTTCCGTCAACGCTGAAAGAGGCAATTGATTATTTTGAAGAAAGCAGCTGGGTAAAAGAAGTACTTGGTGAAGAATTCTGTGATCAGTATATAACGGCCAAAAAAAATGAATGGCTTAGATATACCAGGCAGGTTACTGACTGGGAAATTGCAGAATATCTGTATCGCCTGTAAGCATGTGGCCTTGTAGGAGAAACGTATGAGGTCTGAAGGAGGAGAGACACTGGTATGAGCAGCATTGTTATTGCATTACCAAAAATAGAAGATGCCAGAAAAATCCGTAGCGTTCTGGAACGCCATGGGTTTGCGGTAGCCTCTGTATGTAGTACTGCTTCTAATGCTCTTTCCAGTGCTTCTGAACTTGGAAGTGGCGTGCTGATCTGTGGACATCGGCTGCCAGATATGAATTATCTGGATCTGGCAGAGTGTATGCCAAGGGATTTCGAGATGCTGCTTCTGGCATCTGCGAGAGTGATCTGTGAAGTACCGCCATCAATTTTATTAGTAGAAATGCCGATGAAAGCGAGTGATCTGGTTAATACAGTAAGTATGATTCTGATGCAGCAGGAACGAAAAAGGCGCAGGGAGAAGAAAAAGCCAAAGCTTCGTACTGAAAAAGAGCAGAATTATATATCTAATGCAAAAATGATGCTGATGCAGAGAAATCATCTGAGTGAGGATGAAGCATACCGATATATTCAGAAATCAAGTATGGATTCCGGAACAAACATGGTAGAAACAGCACAGATGCTTCTGATGCTGTTATACGAAAGTTAAATAAAAAAGACTAGATATATGGAGGATGAGGAAATGGAGTTTTTGAACGGTATTTGCAAAAAAGAAGTAACCGAGTGGGATGAACTGACTGGTACTTCTCTCTTAAATCAGGAAGTAGTTCTGGAAGGAGCCGTTCACAGCATCCGTAATATGGGCGATGTGGCTTTTGTGATCCTGAGAAGACGAGAGGGACTTTTTCAGACTGTTGTAGAAAATGAAAAAGCAAATCTTTCCATTCATGATCTGAAAGAGGCTATGACTCTCCGTGTGAAAGGAATTCTCCATGAGGAAGAACGAGCACCTCATGGAAGAGAAGTCCGTGTTCAGGAGATCGAGATTCTTTCATCACCGGCGGAACCAATGCCGCTGGCAATTGATAAATGGAAATTAAATACATCTCTGGAGGCAAAACTGAATTTACGTCCGATCGCACTCCGTAATATTCAGGAGCGTTCTAAATTCAAGATTCAGGAAGCTCTGGTACGTGCGTTCCGTGATTTCCTCTATGAGCAGGGTTTTACAGAAATTCATACACCTAAGATCGGAGCAAGAGGTGCCGAGGGTGGAGCAAACCTGTTTAAATTCAGCTATTTCCACAAACCGGCTGTATTGGCACAGAGCCCACAGTTTTATAAACAGATGATGGTGGGTGTGTTTGACAGGGTATTTGAAACAGGTCCGGTATTCCGTGCAGAAAAACATAACACGAAACGTCATTTGAACGAATATACCAGTCTCGATTTTGAAATGGGTTATATCGATGGATTTGAAGACATTATGGGTATGGAGACGGGATTTCTTCAGTATGCAATGGAACTTCTGAAGAAGGATTATTCAAAAGAACTTCAGATCCTGAAAATTCAGCTTCCAAAAGTAGATCAGATTCCAGCAGTTCGTTTTGATAAAGCTAAGGAACTGGTTTCCGAAAAATATAATCGTAAGATCCGCAATCCATATGATCTGGAACCGGAAGAAGAAGCTTTGATCGGAAGATATTTCAAAGAAGAATACAATGCAGATTTTGTGTTTGTTACACATTATCCGTCGAAGAAACGTCCATTCTATGCAATGGATGATCCACAGGATGATAAATTTACACTGAGTTTTGACCTTCTGTTCCATGGACTGGAAGTTACAACAGGCGGTCAGCGAATCCACGACTATAATCAGCTGAAAGCAAAGATCGCTGCACGAGGTATGGAAGAAGAAGGTATGGAACAGTATCTGGATACCTTCAAACACGGTATGCCACCTCACGGAGGACTTGGTATCGGTCTGGAACGTCTGACTATGCAGCTTCTTGGTGAGGAAAATGTCCGTGAGGCATGTCTGTTCCCGAGAGATCTGAACAGACTGGAACCGTAACTGATTACAGGGAGGAAAAATAATGGCAAAGATCATAGATGATGAAACAATTGAAAATGTATGTATTCTGGCGAAGCTCTCTCTCAGCGATGAGGCCAAGGAAAAAGCAAAAGAAGACATGCAGAAGATGCTGGATTATGTAGAAAAACTGGATGAACTGGATACAGATGGAGTAGAACCACTGTCTCATATCTTTGGTGATCAGAATGTTTTCCGCGAAGATGTGGTAACAAACGGGGATAACAAAGAAGCAATGCTTGCAAATGCACCAAAAGCAAAAGAAGGACAGTATCAGGTACCGAAGACTATCGGATAATGAAAGGGAATTCATATAGAGGAGAAAGATTATGGAACTGGAATCGATGACAGCTCTGGAGCTGGCGGCAAAGATCAGACATCGGGAAGTCAGCGTCCTGGATGGTGTGAAGGAAGTCTTTGACCAGATTGAGAGCAAAGAAGATAAAGTGCATGCATATCTTGATACGTATAAAAAAGAAGCATATGCACGTGCAAAAGAAGTAGAAAAAGGAATTCAGGATGGAACATATACAGGACCGCTGGCCGGTGTTCCGATTGCGGTGAAGGATAATATCTGTATAAAAGGTAAAAAAACGACCTGTGCATCAAAGATACTTGAGAATTTTGTGCCGCAGTATAATGCAGAAGTAATTGATCGTCTGGAAAAAGCAGGGATGATCATTATCGGAAAGACAAACATGGATGAATTCGCAATGGGAAGTACTACAGAGACTTCTGCCTATGGAGTTACAAGAAATCCATGGAATCTGGAACATGTGCCGGGTGGCTCGTCCGGCGGTTCCTGTGCTGCTGTAGCGGCTGGAGAAACGTTTATGGCACTTGGCTCTGATACAGGTGGTTCTATTCGTCAGCCAAGTTCTTTCTGCGGTGTGACCGGAATCAAGCCGACGTATGGAACCGTATCTCGTTATGGTCTGGTTGCCTATGCTTCTTCACTGGATCAGATCGGTCCGGTGGGAAAAAATGTAGCAGATTGTGCGGCACTTCTGGAAGTGATTTCCGGACATGATCCAAAAGACAGTACATCTCTGGATAGAACAGATCTGACATTTTCCAGGAGCGTGGAAGAAAAGAAACTTCTGGGAATGAAATTTGGTGTACCGAAAGAATTTCTTGCCAGGGGCCTTGATCCGGAAGTCAAAGAATCTTTCATGAATACACTGAAAACATTGACAGAACAGGGAGCAATCGTTGAATTTTTCTCTGTAGAGACGATGGAATATATGATTCCTGCATATTACATTATTGCCAGTGCAGAGGCAAGCTCTAACCTGGAACGTTTTGATGGTGTAAAATATGGATATCGCGCAGCTGAATATGAAGGACTGCATGATATGTATAAGAAAACAAGAACAGAAGGATTCGGTGAAGAAGTAAAACGCCGTATTATGCTTGGATCGTTTGTCTTAAGCTCCGGTTATTATGATGCATACTATCTGAAAGCACTCCGTACAAAAGCCCTGATCAAGCGGGAGTTTGATCATGCATTTGAAAAATATGATGTGATCCTGGCTCCGGCTGCTCCATATACAGCACCGAAGATCGGAGAGAGTCTCCAAGATCCACTTGCAATGTATCTTGGCGATATTTATACGGTTGCCGTAAACTTATGCGGTCTTCCGGGAATCACAGTTCCGTGTGGTCAGGATAAGGCTGGAATGCCAATTGGCATCCAGATGATCGGTGACTGCTTTGGAGAACATAAGATCCTCCGTGCAGCAGCTGCTTATGAAGCAGTGAGGGGTGCTTTCCCGGCTCCGGAGAAAGGAGACAAAAAGGCATGAAACAGTACGAAACAGTCATCGGCCTTGAAGTCCATGTAGAACTTGCAACAAAAACAAAAATTTTCTGCGGATGCTCCACAGAATTCGGAGGAGCACCGAATACACATACCTGTCCGGTCTGCACCGGTATGCCGGGGTCTTTGCCGGTACTGAATAAGAAAGTAGTAGAATTTGCATTGAAAGCCGGTATCGCAGCAAATTGCCAGATCAATCAGTATTGTAAATTTGACAGAAAGAATTATTTCTATCCGGATAACCCGCAGAACTATCAGATTTCTCAGCTGTATCTGCCAATCTGCCATGATGGTTGGGTAGAGATTGAGACATCTGCCGGAAAGAAAAAGGTACGTATCCATGAGATGCATATGGAAGAGGATGCAGGCAAACTGATCCATGATGAATGGGAAGACTGTTCCCTTGTGGATTATAACCGAAGTGGTGTTCCGCTGATCGAAATTGTATCTGAACCAGATATGAGAAGTTCAGAGGAAGTTATTGCCTATCTGGAAAAACTTCGCTGTATGATGCAGTATCTTGGTGTATCTGACTGTAAACTCCAGGAAGGATCTATGCGTGCAGATGTCAACCTTTCTGTGCGTGAGGTAGGAAGTGAAACGTTCGGAACCAGAACTGAGATGAAAAACCTGAACTCTTTCAAAGCAATTGCAAGAGCGATTGAAGGAGAAAGAGAACGTCAGATCGAACTGATCGAAGAGGGCAGAGCTGTTGTACAGGAAACACGTCGCTGGGATGACAACAAAGAATCTTCTCATGCAATGCGTTCCAAAGAAGATGCAAAAGATTATCGTTATTTCCCAGATCCGGATCTTCCGCCAATCCATATCTCCGATGCATGGATTGAAGAGCTGCGTGAATCACAGCCGGAACTTCGTGAAGAAAAACAGCTTCGCTATCAGTCTGAATATGATCTTCCGGCATATGATGCAGGAATCCTTACGGAATCCAGACATCTGTCCATGTTGTTTGAAGAAGTGGCAAAACTTTGCGGCAGCCCGAAAAAAGCAGCAAACTGGTTTATGGGAGAAGTTCTCCGTCTGACCAAGGATAAAGGAATGGATGTGGAAAAAGTTTCCTTTACACCGGAGCATCTGGCTGATCTGATTCAGATGGTGGAAAAGAAAGAAGTCAGTGCACAGAACGCAAAGAAGGTTTTTGAAAAAGTTTTTGAGGAAGATATTGATCCGGTAAGTTACATTGAGGAACATGGTCTGAAGATCGTTGAAGATACCGGTCTGCTCAATGATACCCTTCAGAAGATCCTGGAAGAGAACCCGGGACCACTTGAGGAGCTGCTTGGCGGTAAAGAAAAAGTCTTTGGTTTCTTTGTTGGAAAGATGATGCGCGAACTGAAAGGTAAGGCAAGTCCGGATGCAGTACGCGAGGCACTTGTCAAAGAAGTTGAAAAAAGAAAAAATCAGTAAATTACAGGAGAATAAATATTATGGTAACGGTTAATAAAAATTATCTGAAATTACCAGGCAGTTATCTTTTTTCTACAATTGCAAAAAAAGTAGCTGCCTATCAGGAAGCAAACCCGGATGTTCAGATCGTCCGTCTTGGTATTGGTGATGTCACACAGCCTCTGGCTCCGGCGATCATAGATGCACTCCACAAATCTGTAGATGAGATGGCTCATGCAGAGACATTTCATGGCTATGCGCCGGATCTTGGATATGAATTTTTAAGAAGTGCAATCGTAAAAAA
>OLRZ01001753.1_pt1 | contig 13875 bp, 10 predicted proteins | sample 1671931 | NCBI WGS metagenome assembly OLRZ01 (sample SAMEA3136627, study PRJEB25190) | human gut metagenome | reverse complement strand
GGCGGCAACGACTCCATGGATACCTGCAACAAGATCAACACCTATATGCAATCCGTGGGCTACGAGTGCCGGGTCATGGGCGTACCCAAGACCATCGATAACGACCTCTTCGGTACCGACCACTGCCCCGGCTACGCCTCGGCGGCCAAGTACATCGCCACGTCCATGATGGAGGTCTATCACGACGCCCATGTCTATGACACCGGCATGATCGTGGTCATGGAGATCATGGGCCGCCACGCCGGCTGGCTGGCCGCCTCTGCGGCGCTGGCGTCGGAGTACGGCGCAGGTCCCGACCTCATTTATCTGCCGGAAACGGATTTCAGTATGCCCAAGTTCATCGAGGACGTGAAGCGGATCTATGCCGAAAAAGGCAGCTGCATCATCGCCGTCTCCGAGGGCATCCACTATGAGGACGGCGGCTTCGTCTCCGAGGCCAAGGTAGCCGCCAATGACGGCTTCGGCCATGCTCAGCTGGGCGGTCTGGCCGCCATTCTGGCGCAGGTGCTGAAGGAGGAGACCGGCGCCAAGGTCCGTGGCATCGAGCTGAATCTGCTGCAGCGCTGCGGCGCACATCTGGCCTCCGAGACGGATATCGAGGAGTCCTTTATGGCGGGCAAGGCCGCCGTGGAAAACGCCGTCAACGGCATCAATGGCCGCATGATCGGTTTTGAGCGTGGCGTCCGGGACGGCCGCTATGCCTGCAAAACCAAGCTGATCCCTCTGATGGAGGTGGCCAATGTGGAGAAGAAAATCCCCCGTGAGTGGATCAATGCCGAGGGCAACGGCGTGAACCACCAGTTCATCGAGTACGCCCTGCCTCTGATTCAGGGTGAGCCGGATCTGCCCAAGGTGGACTCCCTCCCCCGCTTCGCCAAGCTGAAGAAAATTCTGGCAAAATAATCGCAGCCATAAAAAATGTCCGGCCATAGGGCCGGACATTTTTTGTAGTTCTCCTACTGATCGAAGGAGGGATTGACGAAGTAGAGATTCTTCTGATCCATCTTCTCCTTTGCCAGCCGCAGCCCCTCACCGAAGCGCTGGAAATGGACGATCTCACGGGCTCGCAGGAACTTGATGACATCGTTGACGTCGGGGTCATCCGACAACCGCAGGATGTTGTCATAGGTTACACGGGCCTTCTGCTCTGCTGCAAGGTCCTCTGTCAGATCTGCGATCAGGTCCCCCTTCACCGCCATGGAGGCGGCGTTCCACGGGAAGCCGGAGGCGGCAGTGGGATAGACTCCGGCGGTGTGATCCACGAAGTACGCTTCATAGCCGGCGTCCTTCACCTCCTGCTCCGTCATGCTCCTGGTCAGCTGGTGAACGATGGTCCCCACCATCTCCAGATGCCCCAGCTCCTCCACACCAATATCCGTCAGCAGCGCCTTCAGCTCCGGGTATGGCATGGTGTAGCGCTGGCTGAGATACCGCAGGGAGGCTCCCAGCTCTCCGTCCGGCCCGCCGTACTGACTGATGATGAAGGCCGCCAGTTTGGGATTGGGGTTGGCGATGCGTACCGGGTATTGCAGCTTCTTCTCATAGACAAACATCAGTCCGAACCTCCTTCATCCCAGGGCCACGGGTCCTTGAGCCACCGGTAGCCGCCCTCGGTAACGGTGGTCTGGGTCAAGGGGCCGTACTGCGCCTCATAGCGGGCTCTCCCATCCTGCGCCAACCGGATATATTCCCAGTAGAGGGCCAGCACCTCCTGATCCTCGGCATGGGTCACCAGATACAGCCCCAGCTCGTCGATGGCGAAATCCAGTGCCATCAGCTCTGACAGCGCCGTATTGGCCGCCGGGAACCGGCTTTTCAGCTCCTTATGAAACGGCAGGTCCAGTCCGGGGAACAGCGTCCCCTGCTGCAAGGCCTCCCGCTGATCGTAGCGCTTGGGGTCCTGCCCCTGCATGGCCACAAAGGGAAACGCCATAGCGGCGCAGCGTCCCGGCAGCTGCCCCTTCCCCTCCGGGCACTTATTCTCCGCCGCAGCGTTGGTGATTTCTGTGTACAAGAGTCCTTCCTCCTCACAGGTCATGTGTGAGCCAAGCGGCTCATCCCATTCTATGCCACCGCCGTGAAACTGGGGACTTCCCTTTTCGGAAACTTATGGTATAATGTCTCTAACGTATCTTTATCATAGGAGGAATCAGATATGGCAAACCAGACCATCCCCCAGCGCAGTGAGGTTCCGGAGGAATACACATGGAACCTGAAGGACCTGTATGAAAGCGATCAGGCGTGGAATGAGGAATATAAGGCCCTGAAGACCCTCCCGGAGCAGATCACTGCCTTCCGTGGCACGCTGGGCCGCAGTGCCGAGGACCTGCTGGCATGGTTCCGGCTCCAGGATCAGGTGGAGGAGCGGCTGAGCCGCCTGTATGGCTACGCCAGCTGCAAGGGCGACGAGGACACCGGCAACAGCTTCTATCAGGATATGCGCGGCAAAGCCATGAGCACGCTGGTGACCATCTCCAGCGCTGCTGCCTTTGCCACCCCGGAGATCATGGAGATCCCGGAGGATACCCTGAATCTGTTCTACACCGCCCAGCCGGAGCTGGAGACCTACCGCCGCAGCCTGTATCAGATTCGCCGCCGCAAGGCCCACATCCTCTCCCCTGCCGAGGAGAAGCTGCTGGCCTCCGCCGGCGAGATGGCCAACGCCTCTGAGAACGTGGCCAGCGTGTTCCGCAACGCCGATATGGTCTATCCCGACGTGGTGGACGAGGCCGGCAATGCCCATCAGCTGACGGACGCCACCTTCGTCCCCATGCTGATGAGCCCCGACCGGGAGCTGCGCCGCCGTGCCTTCGAGACCTACTACAAGGCGCTGGGCCAGTATAAGAACACCGTGGCCGCCACGCTGGACGGCCAGTTCAAGCAGCTGTGCTTCTTCGCCAACGCCCGCCACTACGACAGCACCCTTCAGGCATCTCTGGACGCCACTGAGGTGCCGGTGCCGGTGTATCTGAACCTCATTGAGGCAGTCCACGGCAATCTGGATAAGATGTACCGCTATGTGGCCCTGCGAAAAAAGGTCATGGGCGTGGACGAGCTGCATATGTACGACGTCTATACCCCCATTGTGGCGGACGCCGACAAGGAGATCACCTATGAGCAGGCCAAGGAGACCGTGCTGGAGGCCCTCCATGTGCTGGGCGATGACTATGTGGCTCTGCTGAAGGAGGGCTTCAACAACCGCTGGATCGACGTCTACGAGAACGTGGGCAAGCGAGGCGGCGCCTATTCCTCCGGCATCAGCCGTCCCCACCCCTATGTGCTGCTGAACCACAAGAACAATCTGGACTGCCAGTTCACGCTGGCCCATGAGATGGGCCACGCCCTGCACAGCTATCACAGTTGCAAGTATCAGCCCATCAGCACCAGCGACTATGTCATCTTCGTAGCCGAGGTGGCCTCCACCTGCAACGAGGTACTGCTGATGCGCCACCTGCTGAGCAAGACCACCGACAAGAAGCAGCGTGCCTATCTCATCAACCACTTCCTGGATCAGTTCAAGGGCACCGTGTACCGCCAGACCATGTTCGCTGAGTTCGAACTGGCCATGGGCAAGATGGCCGAAAACGGCGAGGCCCTGACGGCGGACGCCCTGTGCAGGAAGTATCATGAACTCAATAAGCTCTACTTCGGCCCGGATATGATCTCCGATGACCAGATCGCTCTGGAGTGGGCCAGAATCCCCCACTTCTTCTATAACTACTATGTGTTCCAGTACGCCACCGGCTTCTCCGCCGCCGTGGCGATCGCCAACCGCATCCTCAAGGAAGGTGCTCCCGCCGTGGCGGACTATAAGAAGTTCCTCTCCGGCGGCTGCAGCACCGACCCCATCAGCCTGCTGAAGATCGCCGGCGTGGATATGAGCTCTCCGGAGCCCGTCAACAGCGCTCTGGCCCTGTTCGGTGAGCTGGTAGACGAGCTGGCAGAGCTGCTGTAAAGCAGTTTTCCTGCACAGCTATCCCCACCTATGACCATCCCCCATTCCGCCGCCCCGGCAGAATGGGGGATGCCTTTCGGAATGATCTCATCCAAACCTCATACTAAAACTCCCCCTGCGCCATATGGCGCAGGGGGAGTTTCACACGATTTGACGGGATGTGCTTTCCCTTTAGTCTACAATATCCACCGAAGCCTTCACGCCGGTGCGCTGTGCGTAGGAGCGGATCAGGGTACGGATCTCCTTGGCGATGCGGCCCTGACGGCCGATGACCCGGCCCATATCCTCCGGGGCCACACGCAGCTCCAGCGTCAGCTCATCGCCGGTTTCTACTTCCGTCACAGTGACCTGATCGGGATGCTGAACAAGGCTTCTGGCGATGTAGAGCAGCAGCTCCTTCATGCCTCTGCCTCCGCTTTACTGAACGTCGACCTTCTTCAGCAGAGCACGAACGGTCTCAGTGGGCTGAGCACCGGTCTTGATCCACTCACGGGCCCGGTCAGCGTCGATCTTGATCTCAGCGGGAGACACGCAGGGATTGTAGGTGCCGATCTCCTCGATGAAACGACCGTCACGGGGATAGCGGGAATCCGCCACTACCACACGATAGTAAGGAGCCTTCTTCGCGCCCATTCTTCTCAGTCTGATCTTAACCATGTTGTTTTTCCTCCAATAATGTAAAATAGAATTGTATTTGATAAATGCTCCTGCACTTATTTATGGTTTTTGCGCCGGTCACTTCAGCCGCTTCTTACGCCCGAAGCCCTTCATTTTTCCACGGCCACCCATACCGGGCATCCCGCCCATGCCGGGGATCCCCCGGAAGCGCCCCTTGCTCATGGACTTGGTGAGCTGCTGGAGCATCTCGAAGGACTTCAGCAGCCGGTTCACATCCACCACCTGCAAGCCGCAGCCTGCGGCAATGCGCCGTTTGCGGCTGGCGTTGAGGATCTGTGGATTCTCCCGCTCCAGCGGCGTCATGGATAGGATGATGGCCTTGGTGTGGGCCATCTGCTTTTCATCGATCTGACTGGCATCCAGCTGCTTGCCCAGATTCCCCGGCAGCATCCCGGCGATCTGGCTCAGGTCGCCCATGTTCTGCAGCTGCTCCATCTGATCCAGATAGTCCGTCAGCGTCAAGCGGTTCTTGCGGAGCTTCTCCTCCAGCTTCTTGGCCTGCTTCTCGTCATACTGCTGCTCCGCCTTCTCGATGAAGGTCAGCATATCGCCCATGCCCAGGATCCGGGAGGCCATGCGCTCCGGGTGGAACAGCTCGATCATGTCCAGCTTCTCGCCGGTACCCACGAACTTGATGGGCTTGCCGGTGGCCGCCCGGATGGAGAGCGCTGCACCGCCACGGGCGTCGCCGTCCAGCTTGGTGAGCAGCACACCGTCGATGCCCAGCGCCTCATCAAAGGCGGAGGCGGCGTTCACCGCATCCTGACCGGTCATGGCATCCACCACCAGCAGGATCTCTGTGGGCTTCACCGCCGCCTTGATGGCCTTCAGCTCGTCCATCAGGGCCTCATCGATGTGCAGCCGTCCTGCGGTATCCAGAAAGACCATGTCGTTGCCGTGGTCCCTGGCGTACTTGACGGCCTCCTTGGCGATGTGTACCGGGTCCGCCTGACCCATTTCAAACACCGGGATATCCAACTGTTTGCCCACTACCTGCAGCTGGTTGATGGCGGCCGGACGATACACATCGCAGGCCACCAGCAACGGCCGCTTGCCGAACTGTCGGCGCATCAGGCCCGCCAGCTTGGCGCCGTTGGTGGTTTTACCGGCGCCCTGCAAGCCCACCATCATCACAATGGTGGGTCCCTTGGAGGCAAAGGTCAACCGAGCATTGGAGCCGCCCATCAGGGCCGTCAGCTCCTCATTGACGATCTTGACGATCTGCTGACCGGGGGTCAGGCTGTCCAGCACATCTGCACCGACACAGCGCTCTGTGACCTGCGCCACAAAATCCTTGACCACCTTATAGCTGACGTCCGCCTCCAGCAGCGCCAGCCGCACCTCACGCATCCCCTCCCGGACGTCCGCCTCGGTGAGGCGGCCCTTGCCACGGAGCTTTTTGAATGCGGCGTTGAGTTTTTCGGAAAGTCCTTCAAATGCCATAGCTTACTCCCTCAGAGCGGCGGCATATTCGCAGATCTGCGCCGTCAGCCGTTCCAGCTCCGGATTCTCATACTGCCGGTAGTTGATGGTTCTGACCTCCTTGGCGGCGTCCTCAATGCCCTGCACCTTCTTCTGCATCTGCATGAAGCGCCGGATGAGGCCCGTCTTATCCTCCAGCTCTGTCATGGCGGCCTCCGCCCGGACAATGACGTCCCGGACGCCCTGCCGGGAGATGCCGTAGTTCTCAGCGATCTCCGCCAGTGACAGATCCTCATTGTAGTAAAGATCAAAGAACTCCTTCTGCCGGTCTGTGAGGATCTCCCCATAAAAATCGAACAGCATCGTCATGCGATAGGTCTGGTTTTTCACGAAGATCCCTCCTATGTAAAGTCGATTTGCTTTACAAGCATGACTATCATACCCCATTCCGCCCCGGTTGTCAAGGTGAATTTTGCGGCAAATGAAAGTTTTTCATGGCTGCGGGCATCATTTTTCATGGAATAATTCCTCATTTCGCTTGCACAATCCCGGTGATTTGGCTATAATAGGCAGTATGCTAATGTGAAGGAATGAATCCATGAGTACTGTTATCGCCTCTGTGGATCACCGCAGCCCTGCCCAGCGGGCGGGGATCCGGCCCGGCGAGAAGCTGCTGACCATCAACGGCCACGAGATTGTGGACGTGCTGGACTACCGCTTCTACGGCTATGATGCCAAGTGCCGGCTGGAGCTGCTGGAGCCCAACGGTTCCGTGCGGAATGTACAGATCAAAAAAGAAGAGGGCCTGGATCTTGGGCTGAATTTCGACACCTATCTGATGGACGAAATGCGCTGCTGCGCCAACCACTGTGTGTTCTGCTTTGTGGACCAGATGCCCCCCGGAATGCGCCAGACCCTCTATTTTAAGGACGACGATGCCCGGCTGAGCTTTCTGCAGGGCAACTATATCACCCTCACCAATCTGACGGAGCGGGAGGCTCAGCGCATCATTGATCTGCGCATCAGCCCCATCAACGTCTCCGTCCACACCACGGACCCCCAGCTCCACTGCACCATGCTGGGCAACAAGAACGCCGTGCGCTCTCTGGAGTATATGCGCCGGTTCTGTGAGGCCGGCATCGTCATGAACGGGCAGATCGTCATCTGCCCCGGCTGGAACGACGGCGACCAGCTGCGCCGCACCCTGCGGGATCTGACGGAGATGGAGTTCTCCAGCTGCTCGCTGGTGCCGGTAGGCATCACCAAGTACCGCAAGGGCCTTGCCAAGCTGCGCCCCGTGGACGCCGCCACCGCCGCCGAAATGGCCGCTGCCGCCGCAGACGGCCTGCGCACCAGCGGCATCCTGCCGACGCTCAAGCATTTTCCCGGCCACGGTGATACCGCTGAGGACAGCCACACCGCGCTGGCCGTGACCTACAAAACGCTCGACGAGCTGCAAGCCTGCGAGCTGCTGCCCTTTGCGGAGGACACCGGCCTGCACGCCGTCATGGTCGGGCATATCGCCGCACCAAATGTGACCGGCGACGGCACCCCGGCCACCCTTTCGCCGCAACTTGTCGCGCTGATCCCCGACGCGGAAAACACCCTCATCGTCACCGACTCGCTGGCGATGGATGCCATCACCGCCGCCTACACCCCCGGCGAGGCCGCCGTGCAGGCCCTTCAGGCGGGCTGTGATGTACTTTTGATGCCCAACTCCCTGCCCGAGGCCTACGCCGCCGTCCTGGAGGCTGTGCAAAACGGCACGATCTCCGAGGAACGCTTGGACCGGAGCGTCAATAAAATCCTGCTGTACAAGCAGCAATTTGCATCGTAGGGCGGCCGGTCCTCTGGCCGCCGCCAACCGCGCCGTAACAAAAGAGGTACTCTATGTCCAACACCATCTGGGCCGTTGACGGCTCGTTTTTTGCCCAGCGCCTTTCGGGCATCCAGCGCTATTCCATCGAGCTGCTCGCCGCGCTGGACCGCATCGTCCCGCCGGGCTTTGTCGAAATTGTCACCCCGCCGGGCGTTGAAACGCCGCACTATACCAATATAAAGGTCGTTTCCTTCGGCACGCACAGGGGCGGCGTCTGGCAGCAGCTCGACTACCCGCGCTACCTCCGGCAGCGCGGGGCCGGGGGACTTGCCACCTGCAATGTTATCCCGCTGTTCGGCTTCCGCGGCATTGCCGTTGTGCACGATGTCTGCTACCGCGCGCGCCCGGACTTTTACACCGACCCCCGCGGGCGGCTGAGCGCTGCATGGCACTGCCTGCAATACCGCCGCATTGCCAAAAGGGCCGAGCGCATCATCACGGTGTCGGAGTTCTCCAAATCGGAAATTGCTAAATATTACGGCGTTCCTGCGTCGAAAATGGACGTTGTCTACAACGCCTGGCAGCAGATGCAGCGCATTGCGCCCGACGAGAGCATTTTTGCCCGGCACCCGCAGCTCAAGCCCGGTCAATACTATTTCAGCATGGCGAACCTGCTCAAAAACAAGAACTTCCCGTGGGTGCTGCGCGCGGCCGGGGCCAAGCCCGACGCCGTGTTTGCCATTGCGGGCGGCGGCAGCCTTGCCGCCGAGGCCGAGCGCCTCGGCCTGGCCGATCTGCCCAATGTGCTGTATCTGGGGTATGTCAGCGACGGCGCAGCCAAGGCGCTGATGGCTCACTGCAAAGCCTTTCTTTTCCCGACGCTCTATGAGGGCTTCGGCATCCCGCCGTTGGAGGCCGCCGCCTGCGGTGCGCCGCAGATCATCGTCAGCGACACCCCTTGTATGCGGGAGGTCTACGGCCCCTGCGCCGCCTACATTGACCTGACCGCGAACCCCGGCGACGTCGATGACGTCACCCCGGCCACGGCTCCCACCGCCGCCCTTCTCGAAAAATACAGCTGGGACAAGAGCGCTGAAAGACTGCTGCAAATTCTCGAAAAATAAAACACTGCCCGCCGCTTTCAACCCGAAAACGGCGGGCAGTGCTTTACATCCCGAACTTTCTGTCCAGCGTCCTGTATTGCAGCGTCTCGGACAGATGCGCCGTGTCCAGTACCTCGCTGCCGTCGAGATCGGCCACGGTCCGGGCCACGCGCAGAATGCGGTCATAGGCGCGGGCGCTGTAGCCCAGCCGCTCAAACGCGCTGCGCAGGATTTTCTCGGCGGCAGGGGTCATGCGGCAGTAGCGCCGCAGGGCGCCGGACGGCAGCTGCGCGTTGCACCGCACGCCGGGCAGGGCCTTGTACCGCTCCCGCTGCAAAGCACGCGCTGCCATGACCCGGGCACGCACGTCGGCGCTGGACTCACCGCCCTGCTCGGACGCAAGGTCGTCGTACTCCACGGGCAGGGCCTCGACGTGTAAGTCAATGCGGTCCAGCAGCGGGCCGGAGATGCGCCGCCGGTAGGCATCCACCGCGCTCGGCGTGCAGGTACACTCCCGCGTGGGATGGCCTAAATAGCCGCACTTGCAGGGATTCATGGCGGCCACCAGCATGAACCTGCACGGGTAGGACGCCGTGCCGTGTACGCGGCTGACGGTGACCCTGCCGTCCTCCAGCGGCTGGCGCAGCACCTCGAGCGTATCGCGGGCAAACTCGGGCAGCTCGTCCAGAAACAGCACGCCGTTGTGCGCCAGACTGACCTCGCCGGGGCGGGGGACAGACCCGCCGCCCACAATGGCTGTCGAGCTGACGCTGTGGTGCGGGCTGCGGAAGGGCCGCTGCTTGATAAGCCCCGTGCCGCCGCGCAGCAGCCCGGCCACGGAGTAGATGGCGCTGGTCTCGAGCGCCTCCTCATAGGTCAGCGGCGGCAGAATGCCCGGCAGCCGCTTGGCAAGCATGGATTTTCCAGTTCCGGGACTTCCAATGACGATCAAATTATGCCCGCCTGCAGCGGCGATCTCCATGGCGCGGCGGGCTTCGCTCTGGCCGCGCACGTCGGCCATGTCCGGCCCCAGCCAGACGCCGTCCTCGTCGTACCCCTCGGGCGTTGCCGGGGTCAGGGGCGTTGCGCCGCAGAGGTGCAGCACCACATCCTGCGCACTGCGGGCCGGGTAGACGGTCAGTCCCTCGGCCACGGCGGCCTCGGCGGCGTTTTCGGCAGGCAGAAACAGCTCCTTCACGCCGTTCTGCACCGCGGCCAGCGCCATTGGCAGCACGCCGGTCACGGGGCGCAGCGTGCCGTCCAGCCCCAGCTCTCCCAGAAACGCCCGCTCACTGCCGGGGGCGGGCAGCTTGCCCTGCGCGGCCATGATGCCAACAAACACCGGCAGATCGTACACCGGCCCGGTCTTGCGCACGTCGGCGGGGGCCAGGTTGATGGTGATGCGGCTGGCGGGCCACTCATAGTGCAGGTTCTTGATGGCGCTGCGCACCCGCTCGCTGCTCTCCTTCACGGCGGAGTCCGGCAGACCCACCAGATTGAACTGCGGCAGCCCGCCCGAAAGGTCGGCTTCGACCTGCACGATGTACCCCGCCAGACCGGTCACACCAAGGCTTGTCACTTTTGCATACATGGCCTGTTTCCCACTTTCCTGCTTTTTTATCAGTATACCGCACAGCGCGCCCTTGCACAAGCACGAAACGGGAAAAATCAGGCAAAATTAACCAAAATTCGATTGACAGGCTTGCAGAATGTTGGTATATTTAGAGTAAGCCAAGTTAGTATTTCCTATGGAAAGTGAAGGTGTTTTACTTATGTATCAGGATATGTATGAGCGTTGGCTCGCTGCCGAGCTGGACGACGCTGACCTCAAGCCCGAGCTGGAAAGCGTCAAGGGTGACGATGCCGCCATTCAGGACCGTTTTGCTGTGGCCCTGAAGTTCGGTACCGCGGGCCTGCGCGGCGTCATCGGTGCAGGCACCAACCGTATGAATATTTACGTTGTCCGTCAGGCGACCCAGGGCCTTGCCAACTGGGTCAAGACCCAGGGCGGCAGCCAGACCGTTGCCATCAGCTATGACAGCCGCATCAAGAGCAACCTGTTCGCCAAAACCGCTGCCGAGGTGCTGGCCGCCAACGGCATCAAGGTCCGCATCTACAGCGCCCTTATGCCCGTGCCCGCGTTGAGTTTCGCGACCCGCTATTACAACTGCAACGCCGGTATCATGGTCACGGCCAGCCACAACCCCGCCAAGTACAACGGCTACAAGGCCTACGGCCCGGACGGCTGCCAGATGACCGACGAGGCCGCCGACATCGTCTACGCCGAAATTCAGAAAACCGATATCCTGACCGGCGCCAAGCTGATCTCCTTTGAGGACGGCATGGCCCAGGGCCTGATCGAGTACGTCGGCGACGACTGCATCAACGCGCTGTATGCCGCCATCGAGGCGCGCTCCATCCGCCCGGGCATCTGCAAGACCGCCGGTCTGAAGCTCGTCTACAGCCCGCTGAACGGCTCCGGCCTTGTGCCCGTCACCCATGTTCTGGGCGACATCGGCATCACCGACATTACCATTGTGCCCGAGCAGAAGGACCCGGACGGCAACTTCCCGACCTGCCCGTATCCCAACCCCGAGATCTTCGAGGCACTGCGCCTGGGTCTGGAGCTGGCCGAGAAGTCCGGCGCTGACCTGATGCTGGCCACCGACCCCGACGCGGACCGCGTCGGCATCGCCGTCAAGTGCAAGGACGGCAGCTACGAGCTGCTCTCCGGCAACGAGGTCGGCGTTCTGCTGCTCGACTACATCTGCGCGGGCCGCATTGAGCAGGGCACGATGCCCAAGAACCCCGTCATGTGCAAGTCTATCGTCTCCACGCCGCTGGCTGACAAGGTCGCTGAGCATTACGGCGTCGAGTGCCGCAACGTGCTGACCGGCTTCAAGTGGATCGGCGACCAGATCGCCAAGCTGGAGGCCGACGGCGAGGTGGACCGCTTTATCTTCGGCTTTGAGGAAAGCTATGGCTATCTGGCCGGTCCCTACGTCCGCGACAAGGACGCTATCATCGGCTCGATGCTGATCTGCGAGATGGCCGCCTACTACCGCGCCAAGGGCTCCTCCATCAAGGAAGAGCTGGAGCGCATCTACACCGAATATGGCCGCTACCTGAACAAGGTGGACAGCTTTGAGTTCCCGGGCCTGTCCGGCATGGATAAGATGGCCGACATCATGCAGAACCTGCGCGTCAACCCGCCGAAGGACTTTGCCGGTGACAAGGTCGTCAAGGTCGTGGACTACAAGAAGCCCGAGGAGACCGGCCTGCCCGCCGCCAACGTCCTGATCTACACGCTGGAAAGCGGTGCGACGGTTGTCGTGCGTCCCTCCGGCACCGAGCCGAAGATCAAGACCTACTTTACCACCAAGGGCAAGGACCTCGCCGAGGCCGAGGCCCAGAAGGAAAAGCTGGCCGAGGCCTGCAAGCCCCTGCTGGCGTAAGTCTGGCATAGCATAAAGATATTTTGCGCACCGCTCCCGACTGGGGGCGGTGCGCTTTTTTAGTGCGCAGCCCCTTTTTCGAGCGATTTGTAGGGAGAGGTCTTGACCCCTCCGCGGGGCGTCGAGGATGCCGCCCCCTACAGTGGCAGCCCATAAAGTTATATAGTACCGCAAACGTCCGCGGCGGCCAGAGGGCTGGCCGCCCTACAACCACCCGGTAATGATTTGCAGGGGAGGGATTCATCCCTCCCGTGTACCTTGCCTTCAACGCCTGTTCAACAAGCGTGGCGCTGTAGGGGCCGGGCATGCCCGGCCCCCACCTGCCCGCTGCCGCCCTTATGCAATTCCACCAAACAACCCTGTCAAACTTTGTCACCCTCGCCCCTTGACACCACCCTTCTACACTTGTAGAATAAAACTATCTTCTACAACTGTAGAACAAAGGAGGTCGACCCCATGTTCGCCACACTTTTTGCTTCGCTGTTCGTGCAGGGCATTCTGCTGGGCCTGGCCGCGCTGGCATTGCTGGCCGCGGCACCCCGGCTGCAAAAACGCTACGGCCCGCAGTGGCTCTGCCGCCTGTGGGTCACGCTGGCCGTGCTGCTTCTGGTGCCACTGCACGCGCTTGTGCCCCAAGCCCCGGCGGCGGTGTCCGTGGATACCACACCGCTGTACAGCCGGACCGCCCTTTCGCAGGAAGTCACCGAGCGCCCCGCCGACGGTGTGCCCTACATGGCTGCGCCCACGGGCTACATCGTGCCCCGCGCCGAGCTGCAGACGGGACACCGCACGGTGCTGGAACGCCTCGCCGTCGGTGCAACGCGGCTGAACCTGCTGGCCCTTGCGTGGAACCTCGGTGTGCTGGCTGTTGCGCTCTATCAATTTGGCGGCTATGCCGTCTGGCGCATCCGCGTCCGCCGCACCGCACAGCCGGTTGACACCAGCTGGCGCAGTGCCCTGCCGCAGGGGGCGTGCCCGCGCATGGTCGCCACGCCGCTGGTACGCAGCCCCATGGTGGCGGGCACGCTGCATCCCGTACTTCTGACCCCCACGGGCACGGCTCCCAATGGCGCAGACTACATGCTGGCCCACGAGCTGACCCACATAAAACGGCATGACGTCGGCAAAAAGCTGCTGTTTACGCTGGCGTGTGCCGTGCATTGGTATAACCCTGCTGTCTGGCTGCTGGCCGCCCGCGCGGGCCGCGACATTGAGGAGGCCTGTGACGCCGAGACCCTGTGTGGCCGCGATGCCGCTTACCGTGCGGCCTACGCCGACGCCCTGCTGACCGCCGTGCGCCAGAACCGCGGCCCCGCGCTGACCAGCGGCTTTGCCCTGAACAAGCGCCAGTTCAAGCAGCGTCTGGCTGCCCTGTGGGACACCACCCCCAAGCACCGCGGACGCGCCCTGCTGGCTGTGCTGGCCCTGACTGCCTGCTGTGCG
>OLRZ01001751.1_pt1 | contig 13883 bp, 10 predicted proteins | sample 1671931 | NCBI WGS metagenome assembly OLRZ01 (sample SAMEA3136627, study PRJEB25190) | human gut metagenome | reverse complement strand
TCTATCTTTTAAGCCGTAAATTATTGATAATCAATTAGCATAATATGCTGCATCGATCTGAAAATGAAATAAAGATTGTGGAGGGCGTTTAACCCTCCACTGTCTATTCTCCTGCGAGTCTGAACTCTAATTCATAGTTTTTAATAAAGTCTGTTTCTTCCTCCGTCAAACCATATAGAGGACAAATGTAATCATCAATTTCATCAATGATAGTTTTTGACCGTACGATTTTATATTCCTTAAATGAATCGACATTATAGGTAGACTTTCCAGATGTTGTTCTTATGTTGGCCTTAGCCTCTATGTCGGAAAGATAACGAGTATATAACTTGTCAAGATACTCAATATTCTCAGTTGAAAGCTGTGGAATGGTGAAATTCTCTATCTCGTATGTCTTCCAGTCAAGATTGTTAGAATAGATTTGGTAAAACCAAAATGCCAAAGAACTGCTGAGAATGCAACCAATAGCATTCGTTAGTCGCTTTTGTAAGTATAGTGGTTTCTCTTTAGTTGAACCAGTCGGATAATTTGTTACTACCTTAAAATATCGCCCTCCAGTTGTCCTATAATAGATTGGTTCACCTTTATCATCATAAAAAGTTTTAATTGGAGTATTTTTGAAAATCTTTGTGAGAATGTTTTTCTCCATTTTACTGCCAATCTTTGGAATACGACCTGTCATTGTATAACCATTGACATCAACAAAGTTGATATTATCAATAAGCTTTTGCAATTCAAACTCATTCCCTCTTCTGTGCATCTTGGTTGAAAAAAGATGTTGACAAGGCGTTTCTGTCTTCTTAAAAAAGAGTATCGAAGTGTTTACTACAGCATTTTCAAAAACAGGCTTGGGACGTACTGCATACGATGATATGTATATGGTATCACAATTTCCTATCAAAAGACGGTGCACACCTGTTAGGGAATCACTCGATGTCAAGGATATTGGAACGATATAGGCAAAGCTTCCATTCTTCCTAAGCAGATTGTATCCCAATTCTATGAATAGGGTATATGTGTCAAGAGACCCTTTCTGTAATCCTTGGATACTATTTGCCGTCACATAGGTATTCTTATAATACCTCTTTGTTTGGTTGTCGTATTTAGCGCCGTATGGTGGATTGCCAATGACAATATCGAAGCCCTCTTTTGAGGGTCGATTCTGTAGTACATAAAAATTAATGATAGATACCATAATCCTCCCATCCTTCTTGTTGGCAGTTAATAGGTATATGAAGCCCTGTATAAACTAAATAACGATATAATGTTGTTTTTGATACTTTTAATTTCTTGGAAATAACCGTCTTTTCAGTTCCTTTAGCCAATTCTTTTACGATGTAATCGTGCTTGTTAGCACATTTGGGATTGAGTCTACAGCGAAAGCCACGACAATGACCAAGTGTTGCACCTTCTGCTTTTTTTCTTGCCAGTGCCTCTTTAGTACGTTGGCTGATAAGATTGCGCTCAATTTCTGCAGATAATCCAAAAGCAAATGCAAGGACCTTACTTTGTATATCTTCACCTAATCGATAATTATCTTTGATTGTCCACACTCTACATTCCTTTGTCATACAGATATTTAAGATTTCCATAATCATAAAAAGATTACGTCCAAGACGTGAAAGTTCACTACATATGATGATATCATCCTTACGCACTTTACGTAGTAAACGACCAAGTTGTCGTTTCGTGTAATTTTTCGTACCACTGATAGTTTCTTCAATCCAATCGTCAATTACTAATTTATTACATTTACAAAAATTGTTTATTTCAAAACGCTGGTTCTCTACAGTCTGTTTGTCACTGCTTACTCTAATGTATCCGTAAATCATAACTTTTAAATTTAGATTATGCATATATAATACACAATGTTATGAAATGCTCGCTTTGACTCAATAAAGTTTGTATTTTGGAGTAATAGAAGAACGCTTTGCTCTTATAAAATAATTTACTTGGTAAATTTGTAAAGTCAAGGCTTTTTATTATATTTGCTTTGTAATTCTTGATGTTTAAGGTTAACCCTGTTGCAGAATTATGGAAACAAGAACTAAATGTAAATTTGTCAGCCTGGATAAGGTGACTGTTGAAACGTCACAAGGTGATCGTTTCACGCTGGGACTCTCCGGAGTAATCCCTTTTGAAATGCAGGAGCAGCACTGCCAAATTATCGCTGCACTCTTCGACAAATATTACCAGGGAGACCCTTCTGTTATAATGGGACCGATTCTTCGTGGTATGTATCAATGTCATTGCTGGGCTAGCATCTTCTGGTATGGTCCAGATCGCGAAAACGAACGTGAGCGCATCGGAGCAAGAATCAAGAGCCTCCGGATGGAGCGCCGTATGGATGCTCAGGATGTCGCACAGCTTGCCGATATTGATGCTTCCAATTTGAGTCGTATCGAGAAAGGAAAGTATTCCGCTGGTCTCGACATTCTCTGTCGTATCGCTGCTGCAATGGACTGCCATCTAGACATTGTTCCCAATAGCAACCGCGTAAATATGGCCGGGCATATCATCCCAAAGAACCATAAGAAGTGGCTCATTACTGCCAAGCGTAGTACTTTCCGTCTGGCAGAGTGTTTGGAGAAGTATGGCGAGTATCATTGGCAGCAAAGTCGATATAACGTCAACCTCGGCGATACTATATACATCTACGTTTCCGAGGATCGTGAAATCAAGTACCGGATGACCGTAGAGGCTATCAATGTCCGCTACGACCAGTGGATGGTTAAGGAGGAGGAATTTTGGGTCGATAAAGAACGTATAAATCAGGACGAGAGCGAGGCTAAATATGCTCTGTTTCGCCTTGAGGCTACCTCTAAATCCGGTAAACTCACGGAAGAAAATCTTACCAAACACGGGTTTCTTCGTGCTCCTCATGGTACCAAAGAACTGGATGGAGAACTCCTGAGATATATAGAAAGGAGATTTTAATTATGGGCGCATTCTTGACTTTTGCGCTGGATGAAGGCGGAGCCCTCGTCCACGTTGATGATGTTGCCAAAGGCATGAAGTGCAGTTGTCACTGCCCTCATTGTAATGCTCCTCTATATGCTAAGAATGCCGGACAAATCCGTGAACACCATTTCGCACACGCCCACGGACTCGAATGTGAAGGGGCGTACGAATCTTCACTCCACTTGCTCGCCAAAGAAGTTCTTCAGGAAACCGGATGGATAATGCTACCTCAATCCAACTGTGGCGCTTTCCCCTCCGGTTTCGTAAGAATACACAATGTTGAAGTAGAGAAGTGGGATGAACACTATGGTTTCCGGTCGGATGTGGAAGGTATAATGGATAATGGTGAGCGTTTGCTCATTGAATTTCTAGTCAGCCATAAAGTCGATGGTAAAAAACGCCAAACCATTGTCGACAATCACCTTAAGTGCATAGAAATAGATATCAATTACCAGGCTCTTGATAGGGCTAAATTGAAGGAATTCTTGACCGACACCGCCGATGATAGGAAATGGATCGTATCGATGCCTCAGTCACAAAAACCTATGGGAGAGTCATTTAGTTATGGTAGAAATCCTTTGTACGAGAATGCAAGAGATTTTCTAAAGGAAATCTTCGATGAAGGAACTATTATCATTCATCCTTATTATACATCGTTCTACCATTCGGATAAACCATTTGACCTTCGACAGATTGGTTATGATGTATGTGAAGTCAACACAAAGTACCGAGGTTTCAAATCAGATCTACTGCTATTCAGAAGTCAGAAAGAGAACAAGGGGCACATATCCATCAACATCCGCGGACGAAGACGAAACAAAGGTTTCCGATATCCCAAAGGACTCAGAATCATTGATATCATTTTCAGAGCCATTAGTTCAGAAGAAAACACCAAACAGAGGCTGAAAAAAGGTGACCTGATCAGCGATATGGAAATGGACATCGTATACTTCGGCTTTAAGGAATAAGAAAAGTCATTATAGTTGTTACACCTCAAATTAATCTAGATTTTTTATATTATCTCTACAATAGTCATAAAAATTAATTTAGCAAATATCTTTTTAATTGAATGAAAAAGTGAATATATTAATACTAAAGACATTAATCATATGGAAATTATTTCAAATGGAGCTCATTTTTTAAAAGCAGATTTACACATACATAGTTATGGTGATGGAGGTTCTTATGATGTTGATGATTATCAAATGAATCCTCAAAATATAGTTGATACAGCTATCAGCAAGGGACTTTCTGTTATTAGCATAACAGATCATAACGAAATAACTAATTCATGCACTGCTGTGCAGTATGCACAAGGAAAGAATATATTGGTAATACCTGGAGTTGAATTATCCACCATACAGGGGCATCTGCTGCTATATTTTGAGACACTTCAAAACCTTCGTGCATTTATTAGTCAAGTAACAATCTCTGCAGACAGGAAAACATGCCAAACGGGAATCGTGGAGTGTCTTACTAAAGCACAGCAATATAAGGGTTTTGGTATTCTTGCTCACATTGATATTGATGCAGGTTTCGAAAAAACAATAGGAGCCTTTAATCCTCAAATGGACGAAATATTAAAGCATGAGAACTTGTATGGCCTTGAAATTTCAAACAAAACAAATGCAAAATTGTATACAGAAGAAGACAATTCAGATAAGGCTGCTGATAGAAAACGTTTAATGAATCTAAGATTGGCAACACTTGATAAAGATAATACTGATAGTTTACCCAAGCTAATGTCATCTGACGCACATACTATTGCAAAACTTGGTAAAAATATTGACGACGAGGCAAAACTTACTAGGTTAAAAATGGATGACTTGACATTTGACTCATTTAGAATAGCTTTGTTAAGTGGTAGTTCAAGAGTAAGAATAGAAAGCGATTTGCCTGAAGTTGTTCCTTGTTTTGAAACACTTACTATAGAAGGTGGTTTGTTGGACAAACAAATTATCAATTTTAGCAAAAACCTTACTTGTATTATAGGAGGAAGAGGAACAGGCAAATCTACTCTTTTGGAATGCGTAAGGGCAGGTGCAAACGCCCATACTGAAGCCTCTGTAATTAATACAGAAGTTTGGCCAGATGTACTCACTTTATCATATATTGATGAACAAGGGACTAAGCATTCTTTCCGTCGAGAAAAGAATATGGAAACCGTGAATTTAGTTCCAGATGATATCGATCGTTGTCCTTTGGAATGGTACGGGCAAGGGGAAACTGCGATGACAATAAAGAAAAGTGAAGAAAGCCCTATTCATTTGCTAAACTTTCTGAATAACTTTGTCGATTTATCTGCTTTAAATATGCGAGATGAAGAACTTCGGGAGCAATTAAGAGATAATCAATCCGAGTTGACCCGCCTAAGATTAGACATTAAGCAAAAAGAAGAGGTAAAAAAGATAAAAAGTAACTTTGATGCACAGTTAAATCATCTTCAAAAAGATAAGGTTAAGGATTTAGTTAACTTTAATCTTTCTTTAGCAAAGGAAAGAGAGATACGTAAAAGTGTTATCAATGAGCTTAACGAACTAGTGAAAAAATATGGTGCTATCTTATCTGATAAGAGTTTTTTTGAATGGTTCACCAGTTTAGACACTAAAGATATCATTATAGGATCTGAATACATAGAGCAAGTAAAAGGCATTGTAGACCAATTTGCTAAAATTGTTGCAACAAAACATACTGAATTAATAGAGGAGCTTAAATTGAAAATAAATGATCTCAAGTTATCTATTGATAATTGGAAAGCAAAAGATACGGAATACCAGCAAAAAATTGATGCAAAGAGAGAAGAATTGGAAACAAAGGGTATTCCTTTTGATCTTGGCAAAATAAATAAAATAATAAATGACAGCATGACTTATGCCAAGAAACTCAAGGAAATAGAGGATAAAGAAAAAATATTGAAGGAGAAGCTAAAAGAAAGAAGAGAATTGGTTAAAGAACGAATATCGATATCGTCTACACGTAAAATGACTCATGATGTATTTGCCACAACTATTAGTAACAGTCTTAAAAATAATGTTGATGAATTTTTTATAACACTAAAGTATGCTGAAGGAAAGTACACGACAACATTTAGAGATTTATTATTGGGGATTACTCAATGGAGAAAAACAAAACTGGATGCTATTCTTAAAAATGTAACACCGCTCAAACTCGCAGAATTTGCGATTAAAAAAGATTTCTCTTTTATGGACAACTTGAAAGATGAAAATGGTAATAGCGTATTTAGTCAGGAAGACAAAAATGTTTTTTTAGCCAAATGCCTAGAAAATTATCGGTATGAAGAGTTTGAAAGTGAATTTTTTGATGACCTTCCGACAATTACTGTTGCCAAGAAAATTACAGATGACACAGGTGTCGAACGGTATATTACACGTTCCTTGTATCAACTATCAATGGGACAACAACAATCTATCCTTTTAGCAATATTATTACAATCAGATAGTAAAAAGCCATTATTGATAGATCAACCTGAGGACAATCTGGACAGTGAGTTTATCTATAAGTCGATTGTACGTAATCTTCGCAGAATAAAAGAGTATAGGCAAGTTATTATAGTTACTCATAATGCAAATATTGCCGTTTTAGGAGATGCAGAATTGATAATCCCATTAAAAAGTACACACTCCAATTCTATGATAATGGATCGTGGATCAATTGATAATGAAAAGACGAAAGTTCTTTGTTGTGAGATTTTGGAAGGTGGAAAGCGGGCTTTTAAAAAAAGGCAGGAAATTTATAATATTTAAATATAATCTTATTTTAACGAGGGCACGAGTCTGAGTTTGCCCTCGTTAATTTTGTTATAGAATTTGTTTTACGCATTAGATTAGCAAAATCACATGATTAGTGAATCATTACCATAAATCTGACTGGCAGTCATAATTGACATATAGTTACAAACAAGATAGAGGTAAAAAATGATGAAAAGATTTCTGGGCTTAATATGGTTTCTCGTGAACAGCACGCTCAGGGTGAGTCTTTTATTTTATAGTGATATATCTTATTACTCTAATAAAACGAGATTAGATACTGTTCCAAAAATGTATTTGGAAAGTCAACATCCGTTTGCTCACTTTATACACCTTTTGAAACAGTATCATTTTTTCTAAAAAACTCATATCCTTTATGATATAACTTTTAAAAAAGCAAGTGCAGTCTGTATACGGTCTTTACTAGGGAGATCAAGAAGCACAAGACCGTCAAAACTGAAGATATTTTCAGTATCCCTAAAACCAATAGCATTTCCTTCAGCGTTTGAAATAGTTTCAAAACGATTTCCAAACTTTCTCGTAACTTTCTGCCTTTTGTCCCATATGCCAATCCACCAACCTTTTGGATTGCATTCCATATACATGGCATAAGAATCCGAACCCTCAGTCCTTATGTACAATGCTCCATGTTCCGAATTCTCACTCCAATCACTGAGTACGTATTCATTACTTTCTTCACTTTCATAGAGCTTACGCACAGTGTAGGCATATGGGTCAGTATTAGTTCCCTGCCGTGGTTTCGTTTTTGGGGATTTAATGGTCCATACAGTAAATTCATTACCTGCATCATGCCTGAAATAGTGACGCATCACACCACCCCCATTTGCCTCTACAAAGTCCTTATATTTCACCATATAATAAGACATGGTATCATAAGAATAACATATAGGACTATCACCGTTCATCAGATGCGTAAAAGCTTCAAGAGCATTGCCAAACCCTCTGTCATCTTTACCTATAGTGAAGATATAATCCCATCTTCCTGTCATACCGTAGAACCAACAGTCCACATATGGTCTGATACCCTTGAAACCGCAGCCTACAAGTTTCTGGACCCTTTTCGTGTCACTTATAGTCCAGAATTCATAGAACCTTTTAATGTAACTTTCCGTATCAGTGCAGTTTACAATGGAAGGCATCAGAAGCCCAAATGAATAATAAAGAGGACGGCATGTAGACAATTCCCTGATAATATCGAAATTTGGCGTAGCATACAATTTGGCTTTAACTCGTTCATCCTCAAGCGACTTCTCCGTTGTTTCCAGTAGAGCATCAAACATATTGGCTGCAGCAGAAAGTTTATTTGAAATAATGTCTGCTTCATGGAAATCCGACAAACGGGCATTTGCTCCAACCTGATATCCATTCGTAAGACGCTGTCTCATACCCCTTACCCAACCGGTCATAACACGCAAGTAATCTGTAGAGGCAACCATGTCAGGATCCGATAGCAGCTCCTCCGGATGAGAAAGCATCCACTGTAAGAAACTCCACAGAACTATCTGGGATGTAATATCCATATCAGTCCCCATTTCCAGACATGTTGAGACAAGGTCTATATTACAGTCAAATAAGTTGACCTTATGTCTCTCCACCTCTTTCTCCAGACGTACGGTAGAAGAAGTTGCAATAAAATAACGCGACATGAAAGCACCAAAATCCCCACATCTCCTGTAGATATCCACAAGAAGATCAAGAATCCTGAACAGTTTTATCACATTCTCCTCCTCCTTATACACTTCAATCCTTGAACTGTCTATTTCATGAGCATAAAGGTCCTTCATGTTTTTAAGTCCGCTGTTCTTGTAAACAGACTCTGCATCTGGCATAGCGGCAAACATAAGGAACTGCGACACGTAGTCAAGCAGGTTCATAAACCATTCATCAATGGACGGATACAAGATTTTCTTCTTTTCCTCCTCGCTTTTTGCATTCCAGCATTTGTACGCTCTCGGCCACAGCATATCACACCAGTCATGTTCTATTGAATATTCAAAGTATTCTTCCAAGGTAGGTGCATCCGGTATCCCCGGAATATTCCCGAACGGATACTTTACGCCCTTGAAATTTTTACCAAGAAAATCCTCGAATTCCGCTTTCCAGTTTTCGAATGGTGTAAGCAGTTTACCTCTGGCATTCATCTTGACATACAAGTCATCATTCAGGTCCAGGTTCTCCATGTCAAGGCTCTCAAACTCAAACGGAGAATCATTGAAGAACGTTTCCGCCATATCCTCTATATGGTCTTTATATCTCTCAGAGCCAAGTAAGGAATCAGCCTTGTCAAGAAATTCAAGCATGGAATTTATCGAAGAATCCAGTTTCCAGGATTCAGAAAACCATCCGGGAACATTCTTGATGTAATCGGATATCGTGGTTCCAGGATTTTCCGGCAGTTTGAATTCACGCATAAGCTTGCAGAACTGTTCTGTTGACGGACGTGAAGTATATGTAAGCGGCTTCAGGCAACCTGAATATTTAAGGCCGCATTTCTGGTTCAACAGCCAGCCTATAAGAGCAAGTGTAGTAAGCCTCTGCTGGCCGTCCACCGGCTGAAAATACGGTTCGGACGGTTTTGTCATATCCGTAGAGCCATATATGAAATGTAGTTCACACGTTTCACAGTTCAGCAGGGCATCAAGCAGTTTCTTGATGAACTTGTCACGTTTCTCGAAGTTCACATCCGCCCCCTGTACATAGTCACGTTGAATGATAGGGATAGCCACACCGTTCCTACCGGCGAACTTATTGTATTTTTCAGTATTCTTGTTGAGCATATTCTTGTTTATTTTAAGGTGTAATAATCATATACGTCATTAATGACTCTAAAATAGTTGTTCCTGTCTTCCGGACGCCATAAGCGCATATCACCAGGAGAGCATCTTGAATACTCTTTACAGAACACCTTACGTGTTGCCGGTGGTGCATAAGTACCTTTTAGATTTTTCGGATTGGAAACGTCACAACTGTCATGACGGTCCATAAGGATGGAGCGTTTTCTGTCCAGCAGATAATTCTGCATGGCCGAATTTGTTTTTTTATCAACCAGGGCCAGATTCCTGATACTATGCATATCTTCCGGTTTTATTCCGGCCAGGTCTCCGAAAAATCTGTCAAGGATTGTGGCATTTCGATCCAGTTCGTTCTGGTTGTAATCATCCGAAAAGATTTTTTTGTCAGATGTAAGATACTTCAAAACACTGATAGCCTTCTCTACTTCCTGTTTCTTCTCTGCAATTCTCCAGTCCATGTCCATGGTTTCAGAATCCGGATTGTTAGATATATCATTCTGGAGCAAGGCACGCAATTCGGCATCATCAAGTTTGTAGAAATCCTCACTTCTCCTTTCAAACCACATTCTGAAATCCTCAAAACCGATGTCGGATGTAATGTTCTGCGGATGGATATGTTCAAGCGATGTCACATTGAATATCTCAAACAGATGAAAAGCAAACCTCTTCTCCTCCGTATTGTCATTGATTGCTTCCTGTACATTGAGCAGTTTTAATACTCTTATTATGGCATCGTTGTTTTCATCATAACGGAGGCTTTCAAGAGTAATGCCCTTACCCAGTCTGACCAGTCTGCCCACCTCCTTTTCAAGTCTACCGGTAAACTGCGGTCTGTCAATAGGAGTTCCGTTTTCATCAACAGACATCTTATAGATATACTCGACGAAATCCCTGCGTTTCCTTTGCTTTCCAACTTGCAGTATACGGCAAAGCCCTATCAAATGATACCAATGCCTGTTAGAGTACCAGTTCGATACGAGATTGAAAATTATCTGTATTCTTTTCCATACATCCTCTACCGTATCACTACTATTGTCATTCCTCCTCAGATATTCATTAATTACTTGATAATTGAAGTCATCCCTGGAATTCTTAGATTCCTTGCGTTCCACGGGTCTGTTGCCATTCTCGTCAGTCATTTCATTGTTCAGTCTGTCTGCCACAAAATCCAGTACAAGTTCCATGTGAGACAATGTGCCGTCATTTGCTTCTGCCAGCATCGACCATAAATAAGGATTCTGTAATGCATGTTCCATTGAGTCCCACTCAAGCGCTCTGCGATATGATGCACCCCTGCTGTAATGTCCAGAAGAATTTATATTCCTTTCCTGCAGCAGCAAAGCCTTGACAAGTTCCGTCGAAGTCAGTGGTATTTTGCCATAGTTAAGTTCACGGAAAGCTCTGTGAGCTTCCTTACCGCTGATTTCATACCATATTACGCGGACATCGTTTTGTTCTTCGTCATCATCCGGAACCATAGCAAATATATCTCGAATTTTTCCCTTATACCTATCATGCCCGTCCCTTGAGAACCACGCTACAATTGTTGAATACGCTTTCTTTACATAGAAATTGTCTATGTTGTCAATATACTTCTTATCATCCTCCATAAATTCAAGTTTGGCCAGATATTCATTCTGAATATCCCTACTAGGGAGAGAGAACTCATATACTGGGTATTCATAATCACTGTTCTTCGACAGATAATGCATAAGGATATATATAGTTGTAAGACGTTGTTGACCGTCGACAACAAAATAAGTATCTACATTTTTCGGATGACTTACCACTGCAATGGGCTGAAGACAATAGTACGGTTCACGGCCTTCATTATTACGGTTTCTTTTTGACTTCATAGATTTTACAAAATCCAGCAGATCATCGAGAAGTTCCTCTACCTGACGTGATTCCCAACGATATCCACGTTGATACGGCGGTATAATGAAATGCATTTTTAGCAATTCATGAAACGGTTTTGGTACAAGAGACATATAATATAGTTTTTGATAGTTGATTATTTATTTTATCTTATGTCGAATTTATTTATATATTAAGACTTAGGATTATATAATCCTATTTGTCGTTCAAAAATTGTATAGAACACATTTTGTTCAGTTTTTATTATTCCTAATCGGTTTGACAATGACTGCCAATACTTAACCGTATTCAGTACTTCACTAATGATTTGCCGAGCAATATGCTTCTGTAACATATATTCCTCACAAGAATTCAGCAATTCATTCAAATCCGATTTATTGGTATAGCTGTTAATTAACAGACTCTGATACTCATTCAGCGTTGGATTAATATCGTAAGCCGGAGCCAAAGTCCATCCCTTAGCTGTCAGAAGGAAACCGTGATTACGGAAATGGTCATCCGTATTACCAATGCAAATATTGAATGCAACTCTGCGATACAGTTCTTGCAGATTATCCTCCACGTTAGTACAATTCTGAAGTATGAAATCGACAATATCCAGATAGCCATGGCCGGTATTAGCATTGTCACCATCATTCAAGCCCAAAAGAGTCATGGCTGAAGCAAAATGTATGCGCTTACCGTCTTCCCTTCTGTCAAATCGTCGAGAAAGCAAAGTATGGTATTTGTCGCTAGTAGAGATTACTCTTGTATCCGCAGCATTGACACCAGCCTTCTTTGCCAACAGATGTGAGAAATGTTCCCAAAATCCAACATCATAATCATCTTTGCGGGACGGAAACTTTGCTATATACAGAATCTTGTTTTCATCAATCACACTTGCCTTTGGACGTGCTCCGCCAAGAGATGAACCAGGCTGTACCAGTTGAGCAATCCAACGCATTTCAGGTAACCTGTTCTCATCTTCACTTTTCTCTATTTCGGAACTAGCTGCAATCAACTCACGAATATCTGTCAGTGGTGGTATGCGCAGGACTTCGCTTGCATTGATATAATCTCCATCTATAGACTCCTTAAATCGAAAAGCCCCCATGCGAGAAAAGTCCTCAATTCCGATAAGATAGTCGAATGAAGAAAGCCGACGCACCGGACGATTCTCTTCCTTTGCTAGAATCTGTTCTCGACGATTTATCAATGTACGCCCCCATCTGTCTGGAAGGGCATCAGAAAAACATCCGAAAATATCCTTGCCTGGAGTCGTGTATTGCTGACCGGGATAGTTGTTCAAGTCATCACTAAGAAACAGACTACCATAATCCTTTAACCACTCATTACTATAACAAAATCCATAGCTGTCAGAGCCTCGAAGTGATTCGTAACTTAACTCTCCAACGAGCCTTGGTTCTTTCAACCAATCGAAATCGGCAAATACATAAAGTTTCTTCATCGCTTATTCTTTTTTGGATGCTCTTTCTCGTTTCTTAAGACTCAAATCCTGCAAGGCCTTTCCCATTGCATCTTCTTTTGCAAGCAGCAGAATATCATCATCCAGCTGAAGTGCATAAAGCACCCTTAGATAAATACCAATTGCCACAGTCGGTGTGCCTTTTTCTATACGTGAAACCGTCAGAGGCGAACAGGTGGCACGTTCGGCTACCTGAGCGACACTGAGATTCCTGCGAAGTCTGGCCAGTTTGATCTGCTCACCAACTATCTGCATCTTCTGCTCTAATTTTCTTGGCAACTTGGTACCCATTGTACTTTTTGTCATAGCTCAACATATCATATAATATGCAAATATAGCAGTTTTACTTTATTTTATGATGTGTTACAGAGATAAATTTTTGAATTTTTTCCTGTTGAAATCTGCTTTGGTCATATTATTGGGCATTGGAGATATTAAATGCTATTATATTATTCATAAGGCTGATATTTTACAGATAACAAACAATATATTGTTTCTTACTAGAAAGCGAAACTCATTATGATTGTACAACTTTTATCCTGATATTTATGTATAGACAACACCAATCAGCAAAATACTACAATAAATGTATATACACTTTTTGTTGCAACGATTTATGTAATTACATTTATTGGATAATAAGGCTGGTGAAATCTCATTCCAGGACCCGATTTATGCCTATTGGTTGAAGACTGAGTACTTTATGAGACTATGAATAAGTGTAACCGTACTTGGATTGCCTTCGCCAATAAGAAAAAATACCTTAGGCTTTATTTCTTGAATAAAACTTAATGTTGTATTACTCCATTCTTACCATCCCTGCCAACTGTACGAAATAATCATTTGACCAGATGTCAAGTTCTTTTGGATTGCGCACGAAAGGCAACACATCTTCTTTCACTTGTTTTATATCAGCTGTAGAGAGACGCTCAATGAGTTTCTCTTTGAATAACTCTGGAGTGATATTCTCATTGTTGAACTGCTTGCACCGTTCTGCCA
>OLRZ01001747.1_pt1 | contig 13916 bp, 10 predicted proteins | sample 1671931 | NCBI WGS metagenome assembly OLRZ01 (sample SAMEA3136627, study PRJEB25190) | human gut metagenome | reverse complement strand
TACACCTACCTCAATCACGGTGGTAGCCACCATTATCTGTGCCTCGCCGGATACGAACAATTGCATCTGAGCATCCTTTTCAGCAGGTTTCATCTTTCCATGTACCTTGCAAACCCTATACTCGGGAAACTCTTCACAAACATGCAGATACCCTTCTTCAAGGTTCTTTAAGTCAATCTTTTCGCTTTCCTTAATCAGCGGGTAGACAATATAGACCTGCCGGCCTTCGGCAATCTGCTTGTGCATGGACTGATACAAGCTTATCCGACGGCTATCAAACTGATGAAGAGTGACAATCGGTTTACGTCCGGGAGGCAATTCATCGATGACAGACACATCCAAATCGCCATAAAGCGTCATTGCCAATGTACGGGGAATCGGGGTTGCCGTCATCACCAATACATGGGGAGGCTGCACATTCTTTGTCCACAACCGTGCCCGTTGGGCCACACCGAAACGATGCTGCTCGTCAATCACAACCAAACCGAGCGAAGCAAAATTCACCGTATCTTCAATGACGGCATGGGTACCTATCAGTATATGTATGTCTCCCGTCAACAAACCGACAAGGATAGCTTCGCGCCGCTTGCCCTTAACAGAACCGGTCAACAGTTCCACACGTACCTCCATTCCATACAGCAGCTCACGGATGGTTTCATAGTGCTGGTTTGCCAAAATCTCGGTAGGTGCCATCATGCATGCCTGAAAACCATTATCGAGCGCCATCAACATACTCATCAGTGCGACAAGCGTCTTTCCACTTCCCACATCCCCTTGCAGCAAGCGGTTCATCTGCTTTCCTGAGCCTACATCCTTACGGATTTCCTTCAATACCCGCTTCTGTGCATTGGTCAGTTCAAAAGGAAGATTACGGGAGTAGAAAGTATTAAACACTTCGCCCACCCTTTCAAAAATATAACCGCGATATTTCCGCTGACGGTCTTTTGCATACCTCAGGATATTCAACTGTACGTAAAAAAGCTCCTCAAACTTCAGGCGATACTGTGCCTTACGCAATAAATCCGGATTAGCGGGAAAGTGTATATTGACCAAAGCTTCCGTCAACGGCATCAGATGATGCTCGGCAAGTATAGCGGGAGAAAGGGTCTCGGGCAACGGCTCACGCAACTGCTGCACCACCGCATTCATCATCTTCTCGATGGCATGTGAATTGAGAGAACTCCGTTTCATCTTTTCAGTCGTGTTATAATAAGGTTGTAGCCCCATGGACGACAATTTCAAATCCGAAGCAGAGTCTATATCCGGATGAGCCATATTTATTCTACCATTGAAGAAGGTCGGTTTTCCGAACACAATATATTCCTGATGCACTTTATACTTCCCCACCAAATATTTGATGCCCTGGAACCAAACCAGGTCCACTACCCCCGTACCGTCCGAGAAATGAGCTATCAGCCTGCGCTGGCGCCCTTCTCCAGCCGTCTCAAAACTTAGTATTTCACCTTTCAGCTGAATATAGGGCATCGTCCCATCAATCTCCTGAATATAATAAATCCGACTGCGGTCTACATATTTATATGGAAAGTAATATAGCAAATCGTGCAAGGAGTAAATGCCCAATTCCTTATTGAGCACCGAAGCACGCTGCGGCCCGACGCCCGACAAATATTTTATGTCACGCGTGGCTAAATCGAACATGAACCTATCAGAGCTGTGGCTATTTTTAAATCAAAAGGAGTGGTTATTTTAATGTTTTCCCGGTTTCCCGGCGTCAAAAAGACAGATACGCCCAATGCTTCCACCACAGAAGCATCATCGGTAAAATGGGGTGTATAGGGCTGCTCGTATGCCGCTTTCAGCAGTTCCGCATCAAAAACCTGGGGAGTCTGCACCAATCTATAATCATCCCTGCCGACAGTCACACTGCCTTCCCCTTCCATACGGCGAACGGTCTCCACCACACCTATTACCGGAACCACAGCCTTTTTCCCGGCAGCCAAGTCATAACAGCGTGCAATCACTTCCCGGGCTACGAATGGACGTACCCCATCGTGCACACCGACCAAAGCAGGTGTCTTGACCAAAGCCAAACCGTTCTTTACGGAGTGGAACCGCGTCTCCCCTCCATCTGCAATGGCATGCGGCAATGAAAAACAGTACTCCCTGCACAGCTGCCTCCAGTAATCCTGCTGGCTGTGGGGAAGCACCAATATTATCCGTATCTCAGCATTGTAGTCATAAAACGCCTCCAGAGTGCGCATCAAAACAGGTTTCCCCCCTATCGGGAGAAACTGTTTGGGGAGTTCGGTCCCCATGCGCAAGCCCTTGCCACCGGCAACAATCAGAGCATACTGAACCATTTATGATTTATGATTTATGATTTATGATTTATGATTTTAAATCATAAATCCGTTACGCACATAGCTTCTTTCAGTTCCTGCACCTTCTCTTTGCCTTGCAACAGCTCCACTACGGCCAATGCAAACTCCATGGCAGCGCCCGGTCCTTTACCAGTGATGATATTGCCGTCTCTTTCTACCGGAGCACCCGTACATTCGGCACCTTCCAAATACTGTTCAAAGCCGGGATAGCAAGTAGCCTTCTTGCCTTTCAGCAATCCCAGCTTACCCAATACCATAGGAGCCGCACAAATAGCAGCAATCGGTTTCTGCTCTTGGGCAAAACGCAGTACCAGATTACGCAGTTCTCCACACTTCTCCAAAGTGGACGCACCCGGCATACCGCCAGGCAATAATACAAGCTCTGCATCAAAGAAGTCGCAGTTCACTACATTCTTATCGCACAAGACCGGAACATCGTGTGCTCCCGTCACTATTTCATCAGGGGTTACCGTCACCATTTCTACGTTCAGTCCGGCGCGTCTCATCACATCCACAGAAGTAAAAGCTTCTATTTCTTCAAATCCGTCGGCAAAAAAAACATAAACTGTACCCATAATTGTTCCTCCTCTTATTTTAGATTAAAATAATACGTTATTGTTCCCGTCTGATTGTTCAAGCCGCTTACCGCATTGAAACGGGCTTTCTTGGCAGCATCCTCTGCCGCTTTCCGCAATGCGGGATTGACGGTATTGGTCTGGCGGTTGATGCTGGTTGCTATCACATGTCCGGCAGGGTTCACTGTGATGGTCACCACAACCCTACCTTCATCCTGCACATTATATACCGGCCGCGGCAATCCGCCCTCACCAAGAGAACGTCCGCCCAAATTAAACGAGCCGTAGCCTCCCGTACCCGAAGTGGCTCCGGACGGAGCATTTCCCGTAGGACTTCCTTGAATACCTTCGCCTTCCGTATCGCCTTTACTACCCATTTGGGCACCTTTGCCAAAAGCGCCAGCTACCCGTTTACGGGCAGCTTCCTCGGCTTCCTTACGTTCCCGTTCGGCTTTTGCCGCTGCCAGTTTGCGGGCCTCTTCCGCTTTTTCGGCTTCCGTCTTTTCCGGTTTCTTCACCTCCTCCTTTTTCTTGGGTTCGGCTTTGGGCTTTATGGCAACGGTTTCTTCAGTTTCCTGCGTAATGATGTCCTGCTCCACCGTTTCCTGCACCTGAGGAGCGGTTTCCTCCGGCATGACATCCACCTTTACTAAAGAAGGGTCGGCAGCGCCCAGTGCATCGGGCACCTCTCCCAGCATAACGGGTACACCGCCTTCTTCCGAGGGTTCCGGCGGTGTGAATCCTACCAGTATCAGAAGGGCAATAATGGCAACATGCACCACAAGTGCACCTGCCATACCTATATATTTTCCTTTCTTCTTCCGATTCACCATTGCTATTTACAATTAGACAATTTACGATTTACGATTAAAGTTACTTTCCCACTCACGGCTACTTTCGACGCTTACTCTTTACGAGGTTCTTCCAATCGTAAATCGTAAATCGTCTAATCGTAAATCAATCTATTTTCCTTCCGGCGGTCGTGTAGCCAGCACCATCTTGAATTTATTCTCGTTTGCAATGTTCAGCACCTTCACGATTTCCCGGTAAGGCACTGTTTCGTCAGCATACAAAGCTATATACATTTCAGGCTCCCTCTCCGCACACGATTGTAGGAAAGGAGTCAATTCTTCAAGCGTCAGAGACAGTTCCTTGTCATTGCCAAAAGCAGCATAATAATTCAGATTCTTATCTATGATGACTCTTGTCAAAGGCTTTGCAGAAGTCTGTTGCTTTCCCTGCGGCAGCAGTACCTTGATAGCATTGGGCGATACCATGGTAGATGTTATCATAAAGAAAATCAGCAGCAGGAAAATCAGGTCCGTCATGGACGCCATACTGAAATTGGGTGATATTTTAGCTCTACGTTTTAACACGCCTTTAAGTTTTAATTCTTAATTCTTTAATTAATCATTTCGCCGGTTCGTTCAACAAATCCATGAATGCCATTGTCTTGGCTTCCATCTTGTTGACCACGCCATCTATCAATGTCACCAGGTAATTGTAGGCAAACATAGCTATGATACCGACTATCAAACCGCCCACCGTAGTAATCATCGCCTCATAAATACCACCGGAAAGCAAAGTGATATCAATGTTTCCGCTTCCGGCATTCGCCATTTCGTAGAATGCACGTACCATACCGGTCACCGTACCGAGGAATCCGAGCATCGGGGCACCACCGGAGATGGTTGCCATCACGGTCAGTCCTTTTTCCAGTTTCGCCACTTCGATGTTACCGACATTCTCGATGGCAGCCTGCACATCGTTCACCGGGCGTCCCAAACGGCTGATACCCTTTTCAATCATACGGGCCGAGGGAGTATCCACACTGCGACAATAAGCAATGGCAGCTTTCAATTCCCCACCCAAAATATAATCCTTTATTTTATCCATGAACTGAGGGTCTTCTTTCCCCGCCTTCCGGATAACATAATTACGTTCAAACAAGATGTAGAAACAAAGTACGGACATCAAACCCAAGACAATCATAATCCAGCCACCTTTGATGGCCATGCTCCATAAATTCATTTCGTCGGAAGCGTTTACTTGTGTCAGTACCGGATTGGCACCTGCAATAGAGTCAGTCAGTGCCGGAGCCACTTGGACCAATAACAACATTACATTCATCAGCGAAGACAGTTTTTATATTCCTTGACCGTACGCTCCAATCCCAGATACAACGCGTCACTAATCAGCGCATGCCCGATGGATACCTCGTCCAGCCACGGAATGTTTTGATAAAAATAATTCAGATTCACCAGACTCAGATCATGTCCGGCATTCAGCCCCAGACCTAAGCTGCGGGCCACCTTGGCAGCCTCGACAAAAGGAGCTACAGCCGCTTCCCGTCCTTTGGGATAAGCCGTAGCATAAGGTTCCGTATATAGCTCCACGCGGTCGGCACCGGCTTTGGCAGCATATTCTATCATTTCGGCATCGGTGGAAACAAATACGGAAGTACGGATACCGGCATTGTTGAACTCATCCAACACTTCGTTCAAGAAGTCAAAATGGGTCTTGGTATCCCAGCCTGCGTTTGAAGTCAGCTGTGTAGGGCTGTCGGGCACCAAAGTTACCTGATGCGGTTTCACCTTCAAGACCAAATCCATAAATTCGGGTGCAGGATAACCCTCGATATTGAACTCTGTCCGCAGCAACGGCCGCAAATCATATACATCCTTACGGCGGATATGCCTCTCGTCAGGACGGGGATGCACCGTAATGCCATCAGCACCAAAGTCTTCACAATCCAGCGCTACCTTCACAACATTCGGGACATCACCTCCACGGGCATTGCGCAGCGTTGCCACCTTATTTATATTAACGCTTAATCTAGTCATAATTCGGTTTATAGTTTGGGACAAAAGTACAAATAATAGTTATATATTGGCAGCATTCTGAGAAAAAAATAGCATCTTTGCACTTCAATCCAACAGAATTGATTATGAAATTTGCCATATTCGGAAATACCTACCAAGCAAAGAAATCCTCGCATGCAGAAAACCTCTTCCGGTTGCTCGGACAGCATAATGCACAGCTCTGCATCTGCCGGGAATTCCATCACTTCCTGACTACCGATTTACATCTAAACATACCTGACGCCGAATTGTTTGACGGAGATGATTTCTGTGCCGACATGGTTATCAGCATCGGTGGCGACGGCACTTTCCTGAAAGCAGCCAGCCGTGTAGGAAAGAAGAATATCCCCATACTGGGCATCAATACCGGCCGGCTGGGTTTCCTTGCCGACATCTCACCGGCAGAGATGGAAGAGACCTTCGATGAAATCTACAACAATCACTATAAGGTAGAAGAGCGTAGTGTACTGCAACTGAGGTGCGACGATGAACGCTTGATGCAATCCCCTTACGCCCTCAATGAGATAGCCGTATTGAAGCGGGACAGTTCGTCCATGATCAGTATCCACGCCGCCATCAATGGCGCTCCGTTGACCACCTATCAAGCTGACGGCCTGGTTGTCTCCACACCTACCGGTTCCACCGCCTACTCACTCAGCGTCGGTGGTCCGGTCATCGTGCCTCACAGTAAAACCATCGCCATCACCCCTGTGGCTCCACACAGCCTCAACGTCCGTCCCATCGTCATTTGTGACGACTGGGAAATTACACTTGATGTGGAAAGCCGCAGCCACAACTTCTTGGTTGCCATCGACGGCCGTAGCGAGTCCTGCAAAGAAACGACCCGGTTGCACATCTCACGTGCCGACTATAGCATAAAGGTAGTCAAGCGGTACAACCACATCTTTTTTGATACGCTTCGTAATAAACTGATGTGGGGGGCAGATATCAGATAAGCCTATATCACTTCCCAAAATTCTTATTCGTATCCACTGCGAAATGAGCGCAATGATATTCCGGCAATTTGTCGCATTTTATTAAGGACGAAACAAAAGTTTGTAACAACCTGATTATCAGTATTATTAAACACGCTGTATTCAATATATTACTGAACCTTATTCAATATACGACTGAATGGCATTCACTATACGACAGAATTAGGTTCAGAATACGACTCTATTCAGGCCCACACTATTTGTAAACAATACAGATTATTATTCAGCCCTTGTTTCGGCTGGGAATAGATGAAAACGACATACCGAAATGAGATACCTACCACCTGTAGCCGATAACTGATTCAACACGCGACAGAAGAATAAAACAAGTCCAAACGTAGAAGCAATAAGAATGTATATTTTCAACCAAAAGCTTTTAAATAAATAATAAAAACGCCACCTTTGCAGTCTATTCTTGCATAATCTATGTAAAATAACACTTTGTCAAACAAAGGAAATGCCATTTAGAATGGCGTCTATAACCTTAAATATAAGATGAATTAATATGCAGAAGGAAAATGATACTCTATTGGTAGCCAAATTGAGAGAAGGCAATAAATTTGCCTTTGAAGCGCTGTACGAAAAATATAGTGCAAAGCTGTATAACACCATTATTCTTCTTGTATATGATAAGTCATTAGCCAAAGACATCACCCAAAGCAGCTTCATGGCGATATGGGAAAAACGCAGCAATCTGGATACAGCGAAGAGCTTTCCGGCATATCTATGCACCATTGCACGCAACATGGTATATAAAGAAACCGAACGTATGCTACTGCACAACAAATTTGTAGAAAACAAGCTGAAAACAGAAGCAGAGGCTATCGAGGAAGATACGATGGATATGGACGTCTCCATCATTGAAAAACAGATAGAACAACTACTGCAAGGCTTACCGGAAATTTCACGAAAGGTTTTTCAGCTGAAGAGAGCAGGAGAACTGTCCAATAAGGAAATCGCATCCCAGTTAGATTTGACGGAACGTGCTGTAGAGGCTCATTTCTACCGTACTATGAAACTACTGAAAGAAGAACTACGTAAATTCATCATGTTATTTCTCTCCTTTTACTTTCTAAACAATTGTTAAAATTCAAAATTCTGTGAGTGTTTTGACAGACTTGCGGATATATATTACAGAACATGGATAAAAAAGACAGTCATATTGAACTTTTGGATCGTTTCTTTCGAGGACTGACCAGCCCTGAAGAAGATGTGCAGTTAAAATCATGGATTAAGCAACCGGATTTTCAACAGAAATTTTCCGCATACTATCAGCAATGCTGGGCACTGGCTCCGGACACGATGGACAAAGCCGTACAAAATGAAATGTTCACCGAACTTTTAAGCCAGATAGACGCAAGTTCCACCACGGAAACGAAGGTCCTGAAAACAAGGAACCGTTTCCTGCGTCAGATTGGGCGCTATGCTGCAGTTGCCTGCATCATATTGGCAGTGGGAAGCGGAGCCTATTATGCAGGAGTCAAACGACCGGCCGATGACGCCAATACAGAAGTCACCATGTCCGTATCCAACGGGCAGAAGGCCGACATCATTTTGGCTGACGGCACAAAGGTCTACATCAATTCCGATTCAAGAATTGTATATGACAACACTTACAACAAGAAAACACGTATGGTCTCCCTGGAAGGAGAGGCTTATTTTGAAGTTGCAAAGGACAAGGAAAAGCCTTTCATCGTGAAAGCAAATGGCATCAATGTACAAGCACTAGGTACAAGCTTCAATATACGTGCACATAAAGACGATAAATCAGTAGCTGTAATCCTGATAAGTGGAAAGGTTAAAGTAGACGACGGCAGACACGAGGCATATATGAAGCCAAACGAAAGGCTCGTTTGCAACCTGACCAATGGACAGTTCGAAAAAAGCGAGCTTCATCCTAATGCAAGTTATTTGCTATGGAGAAGCAATGAACTAGCGTTCTACGGTGAATCTTTTGAAGAAATTTGTACCATGCTTACTCGAATGTATAATTGCAAATTTATATTCAAAAACGAGAAAGTAAAACAATATACTTATCACGGCATCATCAAGAATAGCAGTTTGAATAATGTATTAGAATACATCAGCCAAGCTGGCGGCATTAATTACAAAATAAAATCTGATAATACGATCGTAATATATTAGTAGTGTTTAATAAACTCTTTATGTTAACTTAAAAAGGAAAATATGGAATAGATTTTATAAACTTTTTACTTCATCAAACACAACTGCCAGCTTTCGGCAGCAAAATAAAATTCTAGTTTAAACATTCACGAGAAATTCGTCATAAGTTACTCTAATATCTTATTAGAGCAGGTCTTTGGTACGCCTTTCTCAAAATAAAAAACAATTAATCTAATATTATTAGACATGAGACAAAACAAAATGATTATGCGGTCTTTAGTACTGCTGGGTGCCCTGTTTTTCTGGGGAAACAGCTTCGCCCAAATCAGTTTATCTGTAAACAAGCAGACCATCAAGCAGATTATACCGCAAATTGAAAAAGCTAGCGGTTATAACGTATTCTACACAGACAAACTTCCCAATCTTGAAACAAAAAAGGATTTAAATGTATCAAATGCTTCACTTGAAGCCGTATTGAAAGAATTATTTAAAGGAACGAAAATCTCCTTTGAAATAAAAGCAAACAAGCAGATTTTGCTGTTCCAGCAAACCAACAAATCCGTAGGTGCTAAAAAGAAAGTAACCGGTAGAATCGTAGACGAAAATGATGAGCCGCTTATCGGAGCTTCCGTTATTATCAAAGGCTCTACACAAGGAACAATAACCAACATTGACGGTGAATATACATTGGAAGATGTGCCGGAGAAAGCTACTCTAACCGTTTCTTACGTAGGCTATATACCGGCATCTGTTGCTGTCAACGGTAAAAACGCAATCAATGTAGTGCTGCAAGAAGATTCAAAGACTTTGGAAGAAGTTGTTGTTATCGGTTATGGTACCGTAAAAAAGAAAGACTTGACCGGTGCAGTAGGTTCTGTGGGAGGTGCAGAAGTAGCCGCCCGTAAAACAACTTCCCTTTCCACCGCTTTGCAAGGAACCATCCCAGGGTTAATGGTAACCCGTAACAATAATGCGCCTGGTGCAAATGCAGACAAGATATATGTACGTGGTATCACAACCATCGGGAATTCAGATCCTCTGGTTATCGTTGATGGAGTGCCTGGTGACATCAATTCAGTAAATGCCAACGACGTTGAGAGCATTTCTGTATTGAAAGATGCTGCTTCCGCTGCTATCTATGGTTCTCGTGCCGCTGCTGGCGTTATTCTTGTCACCACCAAAAGAGCCAGTGACAAGGAACTGTCATTGACCTATAACGGTGAATTCGGTTGGGAAATACCTACCGCAGAGCCTGAGGTTGTAGGCGTGCAACGTTTTCTGGAAATGGCTAATGAATTACGATATACAGATAATCCGGACGGTGGCAAATACCAAGCCTATTCAGAAGACCAAGTTAATAACTGGGTGAAAAACAATGCAACCAATCCCAACCAGTATCCTATAACCGACTGGCAAGATCTGATTCTTGAGAAATCCGCAACCCGTCAAAGTCACAGTATCCACCTTTCAGGCGGCAGCAAGGTCGTTAAGACCAAAGCATCCTTGGCGTATGATGAAGTAGGCGGTCTGTACGGTGACCGTTATTTCCAACGCTATACATTACGTGTAAACAATGACTTCAACATTACCCAAAAGTTAAGTGCTACATTGGACTTCAATGTTAAGCGCACTAAACACCACATGCCGCAATTCACTCCATTCGGAATGATGCGCTACATGCCTGCTATTTATGCAGGAGTATGGGATGACGGCCGTATAGCTGAAGGCAAATCGGGAGCCAACCCTTATGGATTGATGAAATTGGGTGGTACAACAGAAAAATGGTACACAGCATTGGGCGGTAAAGCATCTATTGATTTCAAGCCTTTTGACGGATTTAAAATTTCAGCAATCGTTGCTCCTCGCTTTAATTACGACAAGTTCAAAACATTCAAGAAAGCAGCCAGCTATACATTGGCAGATGATCCCAATACAATAGGGGGATACTTAGATAACAGCGGACTATACAACACAACCAAACTCTCAGAAACCCGCAATGACAGCTACAATGTCACTACGCAATTAATAGTAAACTATGCAAAGAAGTTTGCCGGAAAACATGACATCAACCTAATGGCAGGTTACGAAAACTATTACGAATATATTGAAGAATTAGGTGCTGACAGAGACGGATACGTTCTCACGAACTTTCCATACCTCAATAATGGACCTAAAGATTTAATTGGCAACTCTGGAAAAGGAAAAGAGTACGCTTATCGTTCCTACTTCGGACGTGTCATGTACAGCTATGCCGACAGATATTTATTCCAGGCTAATATACGTCATGACGGCTCATCACGTTTTGCAAAGAAACACAGATGGGGTACATTCCCTTCCTTCTCTGCCGGTTGGGTACTCAGCGAAGAAAATTTCATGAAGAATCTTAATTGGGAATGGCTGTCATTCTTGAAGATTAGAGCTACATGGGGAGCATTGGGTAATGAACGTATTGGCGATTTTCCATATATGTCAACCATTGCATTTGGGAACACTATTTTCTATCAAAACAACGGTATTTATTTTGACCAAACTGCATCTCAACAGAAATATGCCATTGAAAATGTAACATGGGAGAAAACTGAATCTACAGACATTGGGTTAGACATTTCTTTCTTGAACAACCGCTTACGTGTGAACGGTGACTATTACTGGAAAAATACTAAAGACATGCTATTAGCAATGGCTATCCCTGATTTTCTAGGATTCTCTGACCCAGACGTCAATGCCGGCAAAATGTCAACCAAAGGTTATGAATTGAATGTCAGCTGGAATGACCACATCGGTGACTTCAGCTACGGAATAGCCATTAACTTCTCTGACTTCACCTCCAAAATGGGGGATTTACAAGGAACCCAATTCCTCGGTGACAAAGTTAAAATGGAAGGCAGTGAATTCAATGAGTGGTATGGCTATGTTAGCGATGGTCTTTTCCTGACAGAAGAAGACTTAAAGAATTCTCCCAAAATCAATGATAAGAACACTCAATTGGGCGATATTAAATACAAAGACATATCTGGTCCTGACGGTGTACCCGACGGAAAGATTTCTCCTGAATATGACCGAGTATTACTAGGCAGCTCATTACCCCATTTCCTATATGGTGGTAATATCAATTTGGGCTACAAAAATTTTGACCTTTCATTGGCATTCCAAGGTGTCGGAAAACAAAATGCACGCTTGGCAAGAGAAATGGTAGAACCATTCCGTAACAATTACGGGAATTTCCCCGCCATCATTGATGGAAACTATTGGAGTCCTTATAATACGGACGAACAAAACGCAGTTGCCAAATATCCTCGTCTAACCCATGTAAACAAAAGTTCCAACTATGCCATGTCAGATTATTGGCTGTTCAACGGAGGTTATTTCCGTCTCAAAAATATAACTTTAGGCTATACATTCCCTAAAGAATGGATGAACGCAATAGGTATCAAAGGTGCACGCATTTATGCCAGTGCTTCCGATCTATTCTGTTTGAGCAAATATCCGAAAGGATGGGACCCTGAAATGGGAGTAAGTGAATATCCTATCACAACATCTATATTGTTAGGCGTATCTGTTAACTTTTAAAAGAAAGAAAAAAAATGAAACATAAATTTATAATATTAGCTTTAGGACTTGGATTTTTAGCAAGTTCCTGCAATGACTTGGACTTAGTTCCATTGTCTGAGGCCTCCACTGAAAACTGGTATTCTTCAGAAGAAGAACTATTGATGGCTGCCAATGAATTCTATAAAATCGGATATTGGAATAAAATGAACCAGGGACTTCTGGAACAAGCCACCGACAACTTCACCTATAGAAATGTGAATCGTTGCAACCTCCTAGACGGTACAGTAAATGGTGATGGTGGAACAGAGAACTGGTATCCAGTAGAGCAATGGCAATCAAACTATAAATGTATAACGATGGCCAATACATTTCTTGAAAAATCTGAGCGCGCCGAAAAGGCTGGTGTCTCTGAAAAAATATTGAATCAATACAGAGGAGAAGCTTACTTTACAAGAGCTTGTAAATATGCAGTACTCGTTTCTTTCTTTGGTGATGTTGTCTGGCTAGATAAGAATATTTACATTGAAGAAGCCTTCCAAAAAGGACGTACTCCAAAAAAAGAGATTATACCTTTAATTTACCAAGACTTCGACAAAGCAATTTCTATGTTACCAGTATCTTATACCGGTAACTCGACACAACGTTTCACAAAAGGTGCTGCATTAGCCATGAAAGCACGTTTTGCCCTTTACATGGGTGATTGGGAACTTGCGGCCGAATCAGCTAAAGCGTGTATGAATTTGCAAGCTTATCAATTACATCCCGACTTCAGCGACTTATTTCTGATGAATACCAAAAATTCCATAGAAAGCATTCTTGTATTCCCACGTTCCGTGCAATACAACATTCTATACGATGCTACTGCCACAAAAAATGAGCTGCCTAGAAATGCTGGAGGATACGGTTCGTATGCACCCTCTTGGGACTTGTTGGCTTCGTTTCTCTGTACAGATGGGTTGCCCATTGACGAGTCACCTCTTTTTGATCCCCACAATCCTTTCAAGAACCGTGACCCCCGTTGTACTGCCACCATTGTAGAATTTGGAACCCGCCATTGTAGCTTTGACTTTGATCCTCATCCCGATGCATTAAAAGTAATGAACTACAAAACCGGTAAAATGGTAACCAACCAAGATACCCGTGCCAATGCGCAATACACCTCATTCAATGCATTGCTATGGAAAAAGGGTATTGACGATTCTTGGGTAGATAACAAACAAAAAGTGGAAAGTGACTATATTGAAATACGTTACGCAGAAGTATTGTTGACTTATGCAGAAGCCATGATTGAACTGAACAAGATTGACGAATCTGTATTAGAAGCCATCAATAGTGTACGTGCCAGAGCATACGGAGTGAAATCTTCTGAAACAGACAAATATCCGGCAGTAACAGCACGTGACCAAAAGTCCTTACGCCAGACAGTCAGACTGGAACGTCGCGTAGAGTTTGCTAAAGAAGGACTCC
>OLRZ01001742.1_pt1 | contig 13964 bp, 8 predicted proteins | sample 1671931 | NCBI WGS metagenome assembly OLRZ01 (sample SAMEA3136627, study PRJEB25190) | human gut metagenome | reverse complement strand
GCACCTTTTTCACGCCGGTGCCGTACTGGATTTCGATCTCTTCCGTGTCGGATGCGCCCTCGCCCTCCGTCTGCTTGGGAAAGATCACGTCGTCATACTGGTGCATGGTGCCGGGGCGCTCTGTCTGGACGTGACCCAGCGGTGCGTCGCACATCCCGAACGAACCACGGAGCAGCCGTTCCTTGCTGAGCCGCACGCCCACATAGTAATCGTCCTCCGGCACCATCAGCGGAAAATGCTGGAAGTTGTTGCAGCCCTGGGTGTACAGATGGCGGCTGTCCCTTTCCTTGTAGTGCCGCAGGATCTTTCCCAGCCGTTCCGGGCTGCCCCAAAGCTCGTTGCCCAGGGAGAACATGACAAAGGACGGATGGTTGCCGAATGTGTCCAGCATCTTGTCTCCCAGTTCGATGAGGTAGTTCTGCTCCGCCTCGTTGTAGCCCTCTTCGCCGGGAGCGGCGATCGTTCCCCAGAACGGCAGTTCCGGTTCCATGTAGATGCCCAGCACATCTGCCGCAGTGAACGCTGCATCCGGCGGACAGCAGGTGTGGAAACGGTAGTGGTTGATGCCGTAGCTTTTGGCAATGCTCAGCACACGCAGCCACTCGTTTACATCCGTGGGTGCATAGCCGGTTCTGGGAAAGATCAGTCCGTCGTGCTTGCCACGGAGCATGGTGGGCTGTCCGTTGATGGTGAAACGGCTGCCCTCGGCGCAGAACCGCCGCATTCCAAAGCTGACGCTGCCGCAGTCTGCCTCGTCGATGGTGTAGAACAGATAGTACAGCGCCGGGTGGTATTCGCTCCATTCATAATACGCCTCGTCCAGGGGAATGGTCACGGATGCCATACCGTTTTCGTCTGCCGTCAGCTGCGCCTGGAACAGCGGAATGGTGTCCTCTTCGTTGTCCTCCACAACGCTGCCAGTGGCGGAAAAGCTTGCGGTGGATGCCCCGTGGAGCTGCATGGTAAGGGTGACGTTTTTGTGTTCCGGGTCGGGGTATGCCTGGACATGATCTACATAGACCTCCGGGAACACTTCCAGGGTCATCTGCCCGGTGATGCCGTTCCAGTTGGACTGGGTGTCCGGCGAGGTGAGGTGTCCGCCTTTGGTGGGATAGCCGGTGTTCTCCACCAGCACCAGAATCTCCACCAGCGGCTTGGTCACAAAATCGGTGATGTCATAGACGTGGGGCGTGCATAAACTGTTGCAGCTGCCCACAAGCCTGCCGTTGATCCAGAGGGTGGTCATCCGGGTGCGTTCCAGGGTCAGCTTGATGGGGAGCATTCCCATATCGGTGTCGAACAGTTCCGGGTCAATGCAGATCTCTTTGCGAAACCACGCCTGTCCCTCAAAGGCGTAGGCATCCGTGAGAAAGCCTGCCTCCCGGTTGGGATTGGGTGCGCCTTTTTTGGCGAGAGATGTTGTGCCGGGGAGTGCGATCGTATCATCAAAAGCGGTGGGAAATGTGCCTTTTGCCATTTGTGCCATGGAAAAGTCCCAGATGCCGCTGAGGTCATAGGTTCGAAACATGGTGGTATCGTTTCCTTTCGGTCTGTATTTCAGAGCGTGTTCCCATAGGAATATGAATACGCTCTGGTACTGCTTTTAGTCTATCATATTGCAGAATGTCTGTCAAGGAATAATTTGAAAACACGTGCTGTTTCCCGGCATTATCTGACAAAAAAGCGCACAGACCGAAGTCCGTGCGCAGGAAGGTCATAGTACATTAGCGGAGCAGTCCGAAGAAGAGCTGGCAGGCATCCTGGTAATCACCGGAGCCATAGTAGCCGGGGGTGGTGTAGTCTCCTGTTTCCACGGAAACTGCCACGGCAATGATTACGATGAGAAGGACGATCACAGAAAGAACAATACCTATGATCGAGCAGATGAGACCGCTGGTGGCAGTGCTGTTTTTCTTGTTTTGCAGCGGGTTACTGCTGTCCTCTTTCCGTGCCATGCAGGAGAAAATGGTACCCAGGATACCGAAGAGGAGACCGGAACCGTAGACGCATCCCATCACGATGGAGAGAATGCCCAGCACCAGTCCGGCAATTGCCTTGCCGTTGGAGCTGTTGTTCGGATAGTTCTGGGGATAATTCGGGTAACCGCCCGGATAGCCCTGCTGCTGCGGCGGAATATAGCCGCCGTTTCCCGGCTGCCCGTAATTCTGCTGGGGCTGCTGTCCATAGTAGGGCTGTTGGGGATGGGGCTGCGGCTGGCTCTGGGGCTGGTTCGGCTGTGCGCCATAGCCGGAATTGCCGCCGGGCGGATAAGTTCCGGGATAACTCTGTTCCGGAATGCTGCCGGATGCCGGGGCAGAACCGCCGGAGGGCATAGCATAGGGATTGGATTCCGGCGCAGCTGTATCCGGTGCCGGAGCGTTGGGTGCGTCGGGCTGGGCAGCGCTGTCTGTATGTTCCACAGGCATACCGCAGTTCGGGCAGAACGAAGTGCCTTCCGGCAGAACTTTGCCGCAGGTCTCACAAGTCAACATAAGAAAATACCTCCATGAATTGGTTTGGTTTATGGAAACAGGTCACAGGACCTGTTTCGTATCGGGATGTGTACAGGATGCTTAAAATCTTGCCAGAGCCATGCCAAGGATCACAACAAAGATCAGACCCAGTACAAAAAACACCACATCCAGCGCAAGCGAGATAATGGAACAGACGATGCCGGCTGTGGCGAGGGCAGTGCTGCCGCCGGGCGTTGTACGCCGGATCTCTTTCTTTGCTACAGCGCCCATGACAATGCTGATGATCCCCAGGGGGATGCTGAGAAAGCTGAACGCATCGAAATCATTTGTCAGAAACAGCAGCCACACCAACAGGGAGCAGATTCCCATGACCAGGGATGCAACGGCTTTTCCATTGGTGCCGGGCTGTTCGCAGGGTGTGGGATAGCCCGGATAAGGCGGCATTTGCGGCTGCGGATAAACAGGCTGTTGAACGGGCTGCTGGGGCTGCTGAAAATACGGTGCAGGAAGAGCTGCGCCGCAGTTGGGGCAAAACGCCGAACCGTCTGCTGCGATCTGACCGCAATGGCTACAGGTAATCATAGGAAATCGCTCCTTTTTCGAGTGGGATGATACAAATAGTATATCATATGTTGCATAATTTGTCAAATTTTATGGGAATGCTGTGGGGATTTTTTCGTGGGCGGCTGCGGAAAAATCAAAAAATCCCCTTGACAAACGGGGCATGATAGCGTATAATAAAGATAGAAAGAGAGCGCACCAGTAGACGGTCTGCTCCCATTTGTCGTTTAATTACATGAATTAACCGCCTTTAGTTGGAAGCTTTGGGGCGGTTATTTCTTTTTCTTCTTGTGATTACTGCTTTTGCAATTTTTGCACAACGCCATGATGAATGTTGCTAATGAAATCAAAAAAGTTCCGATTTCCAGCAAGTCATGAAATGTAACAAAGCTATCCACTGCAATCACCTCCCATGTGCTGAATTTACACAAATGGGAGGGAATACTCCGAACAAACCGCCTACCGTTTCAGGTATGCCCTCAGAATCCCAGTATACCACACTTTGCAAAAAATGTCAAACAAAAGCAGCTACAATTTTTCGGCAAAAAATCCCCTTGACAAACGAGGCGTGATATCGTATAATAGAGATAGAAAGAGAGCATACCAGTAGACGGTCTGCTCCCAAAGTTAAGTTATCAGAGATAACCGTCCAAGTTAGCAGCTTAGGGGCGGTTATTTCCGTTTATGATCGTGATGATCGGAAAGCAAAATTGCTGTTTGAATCAATGTAAATACGAGCCACGCAAAAAAGCGCAGTTGCTCCCATGTTACAAAATTCTCCATGTACATCACCTCCCATCGATTATAATAATCTTGGGAGCTGGAATCGACCGCCTACCGTTTCAGGTATGCCCTCAGACTTTCAGTATTCCACATTTTGCAGAAAATGTCAAACAAAAGCAGCCGCAATTTTTCGGCAAAAAATCCCCTTGACAAACGGGGCATGATAGCGTATAATAGAAATAGAAAGAGCCTACCAGTAGACGGTTTGCTCCCATTCGTGATTATTTGAAATAACCGCCTTTAGTTGGAAGCTGTGGGGCGGTTATTTCCGTTCCTTGAAGTTTAAGTAAGCAAGATATGCTTTGAATACTTCACAAACCATGCTAATGCACTTGACGAGAATGTCTATGTTCATTTGCACTCACTCCCTTCCGGGAGCTGGAATCGACCGCCTACCGTTTCAGGTATGCCCTCGATTAACCATTATACCAGACGCGTCAAAATTTGTCAAATCAAAACACCGCATCGCTTTTCGGAAACATCCGAAGAACGGTGCGGTGTTTTTGTGTGCAGTGCTGTTCTTATTCCACCTGCATGATCGCTCCTGCGATCTGCCGGAGAATGGGCGATGCGGCTTGATTTCCATAGCCGCCGTCCTCTGCCAGAACAGTCACCGCATATTTCGGTTGTTCCGCCGGGAAAAATGCCGTTACCCAGCCGTGACAGTACTCGGTCCCGTCAACGTCACAGCGCCCGGTCTGGGCGGTGGAGGTTTTCGCACCCATAGAGACGTGCGCCGGTCTGCCCTGGAAGTCCTCGTCGGCGGCAGTGTAACACATCAGCCGGCGGAGAAACGCCGCTGTTTCCGGTGCAATTCCCGATTCCGGGATGCCACGCTCTTCCCGCAGCACCGTCCTGCCGTCATCCGTGACGCCACGCACCAGCCGCACTGCCGGGAGCGTGCCGTCTCCGGCGATGGCACAGGTCATTCTGGCGATCTGCAGGGGCGATGCGGTCAGAACGCCCTGCCCGAAGGAAAAGTTCGCCTGTTCCGCCGGAAGTTTCAGCTGCTGTAATGTGGGCAGCGTGCCGCCGGATGCGATCATGTTTGAGGTCAGCATGATCTCCGTGCCGAATCCCAGGGACTTTGCCGTTTGCAGCAGGTCTGACCCGGAAAGCGCCTGTCCCAAGGCAATGAAATAGGGGTTGCAGGAACTGCGCATGGCATCTGCCATATGCTGCACGCCGTGTCCCTGCAATTCGTGACAGCGAAATCGCTGCGTTCCCACAGAGATCGCCCCGTCACAGTCCCAGGTGAAATTGTAGCCCACGCCCTGGTCAAAGGCACACGCCGCCGTCACCAGCTTGAAGATCGAACCCACCGGATACGCATACAAGGCACGCTGTATCATAGGGCTGTCGGGGTCGCTGACGGCATCGCCCAGGGAGTCGGCAGAATAACCGGGAAAGCTGGCAAGCCCCAGAATGTCGCCGCTTTCCACGTCCATGACCACGATACAGCCCTTTTCCAGTCCGCTGCCGGCGGATTCGCAGATGCGCTGGATGCGGCTGTCCAGGGTGGTCATAATGCCTGCGGTGGGATTTGCGCCGTAGCGGATCTGTTTCGGCTCTCCGGCAAGGGGCGTGCCTGTGCCGTCTACCGAAAAGGTCACGCTCCACTGGGAATCCACACTGTGCAGGATGGCATCATAGGCGCTTTCCAGTCCTGCTACGCCGCTGCCCTCCCGGGTATAGCCGATCACGTGCTGGGCAAGCTGTGGCGACGTGCTGCGCTGGGGGATCTGCAGTATGGTCACATCCGGGCAGTCGATGTCTGCCGTGTCTACCGTGCAGGTGAACGGCATTCCCTGTGCCAGCTTTTCATAAAACGCTGCGGTGTCGGTGACGTGGGACAGCAGTGCCTCGGCTGCCGCAGGCGTAGGGCTGACGACTGCGATGCAGGCGGTTTTGGTATTCACCAGCGGCACGCCGTTCCGGTCGTAGATCGTCCCCCGGGCAGTCCCGGCGGTGCAGGTATACGTGCCCTGTCTGGCGGCGGTCTGTATCAGCTCCGGCTTCTGCACCAGCCATGCCAGATATACTGCCGCTGTGCAGAACAGCAGCACCAATAGCAGACGCAGGAATGCCAGACGGTTTTTCAGCTGCTGCATGATCTCGCTCCTTTCTCTGTGCGGCGCTTCCGAACGTGCCGCCTGTCACAGATATCCTTTGTTTTCTGCGGAATTTTATACAATTTCAACTCGACACTTTCCTGCATCTTGTGTAACACCTACAAATTACGACAGTTTTTTGTGGAAATGTTTTCTCATTTTTTGCGAAATCCCTTGACGAACTGCCCGAAAAAGAGTATAATAGAGGAGTAGGAAAAAACTGTGCATGGGCGGAACTGCCGCCGCACAGACACTGCAAATAGAAAGCGCCGCAAAAAGGCGTGCTTTCTGCGATACATAGGAAAGGAGTATGTGCCGCTTTTCGGCACAGTAGATTGGATCATGAAAAATATTTTGTTTGCTGCCTCTGAATGCGTCCCTTTCATTAAAACCGGCGGTCTGGCAGACGTAGTCGGCGCACTGCCCAAGAGTCTGGACCGCAGCGAGTACGATGTCCGTGTTATCATTCCGAATTATACCTGCATCCCGTGGGAATACCGGAGTCAGTTCCGCTATGTCAGCCACTTCTACATGGACTATGGCAGACACGTGGAGAATGTACACGTAGGCATTATGGAATACGTCTATGAGGGCGTGCATTTCTACTTTATCGACAACGAATATTACTTCAAGTGTGACCGTCCCTACAGCGACTCCACCCAGTGGGACATTGAACGCTTTATCTTCTTCTCAAAGGCTGTCCTGGCGGCAATGCCGGTGATCGGATTCCATCCGGACATCATTCACTGCCACGACTGGCAGACCGGCATGATCCCCGTATTCCTCAAAAGCACCTTTGCGACCCACAGCTTTTATTGGGGAACCAAGAGCATCATGACCATCCACAATCTGAAATTCCAGGGCGTGTGGGACATCCGTCACTTTGTCTATAACACCAACCTGCCGGATTATATGTTCACGCCGGATAAGCTGGAATTCAAGAGCGATGCCAATATGCTGAAAGGCGGTCTGGTCTATGCAGACTATATCACCACCGTCAGCGAGACCTATGCCGAAGAGATCAAGACACCGTATTACGGCGAACAGCTGGACGGTCTGCTCTGCGCACGTTCCCGTTCGCTCCGTGGCATTCTGAACGGCATCGACTATGAGGTATACAATCCGCAGACCGATAAGAAGATCGACGTACACTATTCCGTCAAGGATGCTGTGGAAAAGAAAAAGCAGGCGAAGCTGGCGCTCCAGAAAGAACTGGGACTGCCGGAGGACGAGAACAAGTTCATGATCGCCATTATCTCCCGTCTGACCGACCAGAAGGGTCTGGATCTGGTGGACTGGATCGCCGACCGCATTACAGACGAATTCACCCAGTTCGTTATCATTGGTACAGGCGAGGCTCGCTATGAGAATATGTTCCGCTATTATCAGAACAAATATCCGGATCGTGTTTCGGCAAATATTTTCTATTCTGATCCGCTGGCGCACAAGCTGTATGCTGCGGCAGATGCTATGCTGGTACCGTCCCGGTTTGAGCCGTGCGGTCTGACCCAGCTGATTTCCCTGCGCTACGGCACGGTGCCGATCGTTCGGGAGACCGGCGGTCTGAAGGACACTGTCGTACCTTACAACGAATATGAAAAGACCGGCACAGGCTTTACCTTTGCCCACTACAACGCAGACGATCTGCTGTACACCATCAACTATGCGAAGAAGATCTACTTCGACCACCGTGAGGACTGGGATGATATCGTCCGCCGTGGCATGGAGCAGGATTTCTCCTGGAGCAGCTCCGCTTTGCAGTACCAGGGAATGTACGACTGGATCCTCCGTGGCATGGTAGACTGAGCGGAGACAAAAAACGTCTATTGACACATCCCGGAAAATCATGTATAATGAGAGCGGGAACAAGGGAAACACTGCACGCAGATTGCGTGCAAAGCCGTCAGGCGGGCTTTATTCAGTGTTTTCCAAGATCCCGGAACAAACGCCGCTATGGCAGATTGGAGTTTTACCCATGGCAGAGGAAAATATGCTGGATGAGAGTATGCAGGGAATGCTGTATACCCTGGAAGACGAAGAGGGAAACGAACAGGAGTTTGAGGTCCTGGGCGAGATGGAATACGAGGGCGCAAACTACTGCGCACTGATCCCGTACTATGAGAACGAAGAAGATCTGCTGAAAGATGACGGCGAATTCGTTGTACTGAAACGTGAGATGGTAGACGGTGAGGAAATGCTCTGCACCATCGAGGACGATGACGAATACGATGCAGTCGGCAATCTGTTCATCCAGTATCTGAGCGATCTGTATGAGGATGAGGAAGAAGAGCAGGACGCACAGTAACTGCCGTTTTCCACAAACCGACCAGAAAAATTTTCACAAAATTCCTATTGATTTTTGTGAAAGATCGTGTTATAATAAACATAGAAACTGAAACATCAGTTCTGAAAAAGTGAAAACTACTGCCCAGTTCGAGACATTGCGGTTTTTATAATCCAACACTCCTTGAAAGGGAATCTGACTCCGTCTGTGGATTGCAGACCTCCTGTTTACGGCAATGACCGTAACGGACGAAGGGAGCGTGAAGCGGAAGGGAAGATACCCACCTTGCTATTATAGCTTGGTTTTATTCGCTGCAAGACGGCTGGGTGGTTTTTCTTTTAACCACACAAAGCACTCTGTGAGAGACTCACGGGGTGTTTTTTCTTTTCTGTTGTGGGAGATATTCGAAAAGAGTTCACCTTGAACAGGGGGATATGTTCTAAAATGATATCTTACCCGATTGATGTCGGACATATCCAATATCAGATGAGGCTTTTCGGCATGGGAAAATTGACCTGCGCAGCCATTCAAAAAAACAGGTTGTAATTTTCCGGAAAATATGCTACAATAAAAAAAGTGTTGCCCAAAAGCAATCTCAATCACAACAAGGAGAAAAGACAATATGCTGTTACGCATGACAGATATCCATAAATTTTATAATGGCAGACAGGTTCTCTCCCACGTCTCTCTGACGGTAGAAGACCACGACCGGATCGGGCTTGTGGGTGTGAACGGCTGCGGAAAATCTACCCTGCTGCGCATTCTGACGGGACAGGAACTGCCCGACCATCTGCTGGAGGGCGACGGCGAAATTGCCAAGTCCGCCAAGACCAGTATCGGCTACCTGGAACAGATGGGCGGTCTGGATCGGGAAAGCACGGTCTGGGCGGAGATGCGCAGCGTGTTCCGTCCGCTGCTGGACACCCAGGAACGCCTGCACCAGCTGGAAGAGCAGATGCAGTCCGGGGATATGTCTGCAGCAGAGGAGTACCACCGCCTGCAAACCTGGTTCGAGGACAACGACGGCTATCAGATCGACGTGAAAATACGCACCGTCCTCAACGGTATGGGATTCGGACAGGAGACCTATGACCGGGTGATCTCCGGATTCAGCGGCGGCGAAAAGACACGGCTTGCCATTGCACGGCTGCTGCTGGAAGCGCCGAACCTGCTGATTTTGGACGAGCCGACCAACCACCTGGACTTCAAAACCGTGATGTGGCTGGAAGATTACCTCAAGGACTACAAGGGCGCACTGCTGCTGGTGTCCCATGACCGCTACTTCCTGGATCGTCTCTGCACCAGCATCTGCGAGATCGAGCGTGGCACACTGACACGGTACAAGGGCAACTACACCACCTTTACCCAGCTGAAAGAGGCGGCTGTGGCACGCCAGTGGAAAGAATACGAGATGCAGCAAAAGGAGATCGCCAAGCTGGAGGACTACGTGGCACGCAACCTCACCCGGGCATCTACGGCGAAGAGCGCACAGAGCCGAGTGAAACAGCTGGAAAAGATGGAGCGCATCGAAAAGCCGGTCTCTGCCCAGAAACAGGCACGGGTGCAGTTCACCTATGAGATCGAGCCGCCGCAGGAAGTGCTGAAAGTGCAGAATATCGACATTTCCGTGGGCGAGGGTGCAGCGCGAAAGACCCTGCTGCCGGAGTTGTCCTTTGAGGTGCGTCGTGGCGAAAAATGGGGCATTATCGGGGATAACGGCATCGGGAAATCCACCCTGCTGAAGATTTTGCAAAACAAGCTGCCCCACCAGGGAAAAGTCCGCTGGACCAGCAACATCAAGATCTCCTATTTCGAGCAGGAAAGCACCAACCTGCATCCGGCAAAGTCGGTAATGCAGGAGATTCACGACCGTGTACCGTCCTGGACAGACCTGGAAGTGCGCAAGCTTTTGGGGCAGGTGCGTCTGACCGGGGAAAACGTGTTCAAACCGGTGGGTGTTCTCTCCGGCGGCGAGCGTGCAAAGGTCTGCTTTGCGGTGATGATGCTGGAACACGGCAACGTGCTGATTCTGGACGAACCCACCAACCACCTGGATATTGCCATGAAAGAGGTCATCGAAGAGGCAATGCAGTCCTTTACGGGGACGCTGCTGTTTGTCTCCCATGACCGGTATCTGTTGGATAAGGTGGCAGACCACATCCTGGAACTGAAAGCGGACGGCGCTGTCACCTACCAGGGCGGATTCCAGAAGTGGCTGGAGGCGCAGCAGAAACAGCCCGAACCGGAGGAGACGCCGGCGGCAAAGACAGCCGCATCCGGCGGAAAGCCTGCGGAAAAGCCGGCGTACCGTTCCAAGAAACAGCGTGCGCAGCAGGCGAAAATGCGTGCCGACCTGCGTAGCCTGGAACAGCAGCTGGACAAGATGCAGGAAGAGCTGGACACCCTTACCGCAGAGCTGACGGACGAGGCGGTGTGCAGTGACTACCAGCTGATGCAGGAGAAGTGCCAGCGCATGGAGGAACTGCGTGTGCAGATGGATGAGACTATGGAGCAGATGATCCTGCTGGAAGAGGAATTGGGATAACAGAAGAAGATATGACATAACAAAAACCGGAGAGAGCATTTCGCCCTCTCCGGTTTTCTATTTTCCGCTTGTATTTTCGAAAAGCTGCTTACAGCTTTTTCTTTTCGTCCTCGATCATTGCCAGTAGTTCATCCACAGATGCGTTTGCGATCTTGTCCTCACGGGTTTTCGGTACTGCCGGAGCTGCCGGTTTCTGTTCCGGTGCTGCTGCACGGCTGCTGCGGAATGGTGTGTCACCCAGGTTCCGTGCCTCTTCCGGAGAGCTTGCCTCGTGGCTGCCACGGTAAGTGGAAACCGGAGCTGCGGTCTCATCCGGGGTGTTGTTCTCGATCTGCGGTGTCCGGAAGGTATCGGTGCTGTTCAGATTGCTGCGTGTGCCAAATGTAGATGTGTTGGAAACGCTGCCTGCGTGTGCGCCCTCATAGGTGCCGGTGTTTCCGGTGGGCTGGCTGTTCTGTCCTGCGCCGTCCAGCGGGATCTGATCTGCCGGATTGGTGTAGATCGGTACGTCATGCTGTGCCTTGAACTGCATGGTGCGTGCCTTCTGATACGGAGAGTTGGGGTTGACCTGCTTGCGCTCAAAGTTTTCAGCGATAGAAGAACGCTTCTGCTCAAATGAACGGCTCTGTGCAGTGTTCTCAGACGGACGGAACAGAGGAGAACGTCCGCCCAGTTCCTCATCATCATAAGCGGAATCGTCGTCATCGTAGGAATCTTCGCTGTAAACTTCATCGTAGTTTTCTTCAAAGGTATACTCGTCGTCGTGCTTGCCGTTGGCACGTGCAATGGCAACGATCAGCATGATGACCAGGATCACGCTGGGGAGTACCAGCAGGGTCAGGATACCCGGAACGCCGGTAGCAAATGTCACGTAGCTGTACAGCTCGCCGCTTTCATAAGCGCACTTGCCCAGGATGCTGTCCACGGTGATGGGCGGTTCTGTTCCTACGTCGTTGGTTTTCATGGTAGTGGGATAGTATTTCAGTACGCCGGTCTCGTCCTGTTCGATGTTGTAGATGCGGCGGACAGCCACACGGTCGGAGTCGATGTCAGTGGAGGTGTCATCCGGCGCCAGGACGCACAGAACCGCATTGTTCTTGGCGATGGGGTCGGATTCCTGATAAGCGGTGGCAATGACGGCAGTGTGCTTGTGAATGGACGCTGCTGCGCTTTCACTGTCTACCGTGCCGGCAGCATTCAGATCCGTTGTGCCGGTGGCAACTGCGGCGGCACCTGCCTCCATGGTGTCATATTCCATCAGATAGATGTAGTGACCGAAGATCTTCGGCGTATCTTTCCGGGAAAACAGAATGTTCGTGGTCAGGGACACTGCGACCACCAGGATCAGCAGGATTGCCAGAACGACAGCAAGGATGGATTTGGATTTCTTTTTCATAATGCTACCTACCTTTTTATGAAGTCAAAATGATGCTTTTCACCCTATTATAACACATCTTTTCTGCGATTTCAATTGTTTTTTTCAACTTTTTTGCAGAAAAGTGCAGGATCTGCAGGGGGAATGCCTGTCCGACTGACGGCATTTTTACAGTACCCTATCATTATAGCACATCTTCCCGGCAATTTCAATCGTTTTTTTGATTTTTCTGAGAATTTTTTTGAAACCTCTTGACAAACGGAGAATTTGTGGTATAATAAAATGGTACAGAACGTGGGGTATTCTCTGCGCTGTACCAGTTGTCATAAATTCATACCGGTGCTGGAATAGCTCAGTTGGTAGAGCAGCGCATTCGTAATGCGCAGGTCGCGTGTTCAAGTCACGTTTCCAGCTCCATTTTTGTATCATTGGACGGCGTTCTGATGATGCGAGCGTAGTTTAGTGGCAAAACATCAGCTTCCCAAGCTGAGGTTGCGAGTTCGATTCTCGTCGCTCGCTCCAGACGGCACGTATGCAGGTACGTGCCGTTTTTCATACCCGGATGCTATACTATTATAATAGAGAAAATCCATTTCCCATGCCGCAGGGTGCAGGAAATGCGGCGGTGCGCCGGGAAATTTCCTGCCTGTGGTGGAATTTGCACAAATTGTGGCATTGCAGCAAAGGTGAAATTTGTGTAAAAAGCATCTTGCATCCGGGGAAAAAATCGAGTATCATAGATAATGTGCAGACCTGTGCCAGATACAGGTCGCCTGAACGAAAGACTTCCGGAAAGCAGAATCTGTTTTCCATGGAAAGAAATGAGGAAAACACTTATGTTAAAGACAAAGAAGATCCTGGCATTCCTGCTGGCATCCGCAATGATGACCGCAGCATTCACTGCCTGCGGCAGCTCGGAAGATTCCAAGGAATCTAGCAGCAAGGCAGAATCCAGCGAAGAATCCAGTGAGGAGTCCAGCGAAGATTCCGTTGAGGAATCCGCCGCAGATGAAGACGAAAGCTCTGCACCGCAGCAGGTACAGACCGGCGATTTCGAAGAGGCAGTCGTACCGCAGGCTGGCGAAGCTTATCTGAGCATGGCTGACGGTCAGTGGTGGCTTCAGTACACCGGCAGCGATGCGGACTATCTGTGCTATGACGCAGGCGTTGCTCCGATCACCGGCAACGGCGAATACACTGTCAGCGTAACCGTTGACACCAACGCTGTCCGCTACGATGCAACCGGCGACATCAACGGCGAACTGATCGCAAACGGCACTTCCTTCATGGCAGTACAGATCATGGACGGCGCAACCGCAACACCGAACGCAGTGATCGACGTTACTTCTGTTAAGGTTGACGGCACAGAGATCCCGCTGACCAAGAAGAGCTTCACCAACACCGAGGACACCGAGATCGACGGCACCAAGCACTCCAACGTTCGTTCCAACATCTTTAATGAGTGGGTACCGGACGACAGCCTGCCGGGCGATGCAAGAAGTGCAGAGGGCAACATTGCAGATCTGGCAAACAAGTCCGATTATTCTGCAACTATCCTGGATCCGTCTGCTATCGGCGACTGGACAACCATCGAAGTTACTTTCAACGTAACTGGTATGTAAGCAGCAAAACTGCATCGAATTTGCAGACCGACTGCCTGTACCGTTTTGGTACGGGCAGTTTTTGTTTATGCCATATGTGAACATTTTGAAAAATATTGCGGATATGCCTTGCGGCGTGGGAAAAGATGTGCTATAATAGAACACGTCGCTGAAATGGAAGCTTAGCTCAGCTGGGAGAGCATCTGCCTTACAAGCAGAGGGTCATAGGT
>OLRZ01001737.1_pt1 | contig 14000 bp, 22 predicted proteins | sample 1671931 | NCBI WGS metagenome assembly OLRZ01 (sample SAMEA3136627, study PRJEB25190) | human gut metagenome | reverse complement strand
TCTGCGTTCTCCTCTCACGACTAAAGTCACGAGTCTCCGAACGCAGTATTAATAAATAAAGGAGAAAACCTATGAATAACCTATTAAATACGTTATTAGAAGAAAAAGAAAAACTTGATAAGTTGTATCAGATGGAAGAACAGCATCGAAAGAAAATTCATGAGAATTTGGATACATTAACTATTGATCAAATCAAGGAAATGTCATTAGAAGATAAGATATTACTGAGAAAAACATTTTTGCTTTCTATCGATGACATGAAAATGAGAGAAGCTTTATACATAGAAATCCGAAGAGGTTTAATCAAAGAAAATGGAGCTGCAATACATTATCCATTTTTAAACGAATTGACGTTCTTGACAAAAGAACAAATTTATGAGTTTGATGGATTTGTTGCTCGAATGCGGAACTTAAATGCTTTATACAAAGATTTAGCAGAGACGGAATTCAACAATACCTCACAAGAAGTTGCTGAATATGACAATACAGAATACAAAGCAATGGAATTAACTGATGATCAATGGAAACAGATTATTGATATGCTTGTAGAACATAAGGTTGGAAAATGCATGTTGAAAATATCAGCTTGTGCTTCTGGAGATACATGTTGGATTGATCAAACAGAATACGAAAAAGTAAAATCTGGAAATGCTTCTGAAGAAGAAAAAGAAGAACTGTATGATCAAATTCATGAAAATACTTGTGGATATTGTGAAGTATCTATGTGTTGTGAGGATCTTGGTTATTCAAATTTCATGGATGAAATTAAAATTTGTGGATTGATTTTTCGGAAAGATCAAAAAGAATGAGGTGTGCTTATGAATTTGTATGAATATAAACTTGTTGTTGGCAAAATCAAAGTAAAAAAATATGAAGTAACGGAAGGTAGAACTGCTTACAAATTAAATAGTTCTTCTACCAGAGATTGTTTTGAATACAATGATTCTAACAATCTTGCGAAAAATGAGATGGAAAAAGTACTAAACAAACAGAAAGAATGGGAGCGAGATAATTCCTTATTTATGGATGGAGATGTGCTGTATTTTCATAGTACAGACAATGATATCAAAAAAGTAAAGAAAGAGTTCGGAAACTATCTAAAAAATGTATTGAGAGAATATGACAGGATTCTGGCTAATATCAAGAAAAACAGATTTGTGTTATCCGCTACAGGTAAACAATTATATAATGACAAGATCAAAATTGAGGAGGTAGATTAAAATGGAAACAAAAGAACTGATCAAAGAATTAAGAATTTTAGAAAAATCATCGAAATTAGGAGAGCAGGCATGCATTTGTGGAGAAGCAGCAAGTCGTTTAGAAGAATTACAGCAGGAAATTGAAATTGCGAGAAGATTAGAAAAAATCAAAGATCGCAGATTGAATCCTTCTTCAGATACAATACTTTCTGAAGATAAGGAAAATAGTCATTTGATAAAAAATGTTATGAAACCATTAAAGTCACTTTTAGAAGATGACCGCAAACTCTATATTACGGGATTTGATTATGAAATCACTCCTTGTATTTTGGATGTGGATGAATCCTTATTAAATGGATGGGTTGGAGATTATTTTGTCCACGATCTTATGATTCTAAAGAACGATATTTATGTTGCGCAGATCGATCTTTCTAATCTTGTTTTAAAAACATGGGTGCAGAAATATGGATGTAAAGAAGCGTTGTATACTTTAAAAGAAAAAAGGTTATTGTAAAGAATGGAATAATATATTGGGAGCTCAGGAATGAGCTTCTTTTTTTATATGTGATTTTTTGTTTCTTGGATTTCTTTCATATTTGCAGTAAGAAGATATTACTAAGAAAGGTGTAATATAGTCATGAACATATATAGGATTTTTAACAAAATGAGTGAGGATGACTTAAGGCTCATATGGCAGGATTATGCCGAATCAAAGAAAACTGGGAAAAGATGTGAGAGTTTTGTAAAGTATGCGAGAATGTATAAGAGTGAGCTTTATCCTGATGGATATTTGGATTTTACGATGATTATAGATATCATTGAAAAACAGTTTTTTATAGAAATTGCGGAAAGACATTTTGGAAAGGAAGAATAATGATGAATATATTAACGCTAAATGGAACCGGAAAATCTGACTTTCTTCATACATTCATGAATGAATTGCAATCCGAAGAATGTTTTGCGATAATATTAGAAGATAAGAATGTTTCTTGCAGCCTTTTTTCGGAATATGATTATTTTGTATTAGATGAGGCGCAAAGTATTAAAGATGAAATGAAAAAATATTTAAACATTGTTGAAAATTGGAGCGATAAGTTAAAATACTTAATAATTTATAGTACGGAAAAATCAGAAAAAGATATGATTAACGGGGATGTGTATTATTTGTTGAATCAGATTAAAGAGAAACCGTTCTTTAAGGATATGACGGCAATTGTTGTTTGTAAATGATTCATATATAGATAGGAAGGAATTTAAATATGGCAAAATATGAGGGAACCTACGCCTGTGGACATGATGGCGTAGTAAATGTGATTGGAAAAATGCGTGATAGACAACGAAAAATAGATTATGCTTTTTCTCATCTATGTCCACAATGTGCGAAAAAAGAAAGAGAGAAACAGATTGCAGAAGAAAATAAAAACTCTGAGGTGCTATCAAAAGAATATGGATTTCCAGAACTGGCAGGATCAGAAAAGCAAGTAGCATGGGCTAATACAATTCGATTGGATTTTTATAATGAGTATGAAGACTACTTAGCAACACAGGAAATGATTGAGAATGAAACGACAGCTTCTTTTTGGCTAGATTTAGATCGATTTGTCAGTAAAAAGGATTTCTTGCGTAAATATGAACGAACAAAAAAAGAAAAAGAACGCAGAGATAGGATCATCGATATTGATGCTGTAGCCCCAGAAGATTTGCAGTATAAAGGCGTTGTAGAAATCGTTAAGAAACTTGATAAAATATGTCTGTTTTATATGAAGAATCAGGATTTCATCGATTTGGCTAAGACAAAAGGCTATAGATGGAATGAAGATGATTGCTGCTGGTATCGTCGTTTGAATGAAGAAACTGGAAAATATGCTGATCGAGCGGCTGAAATTGGACATGAATTATTAAAAAATGGATTTGCAATTTGCATCCATGATAGTGAAATTACAGAAAAGGCAATCAATGGTGATTACGAAGAAGAAAGAACAAAATGGATTAAATGTGATTTAGAAAATAAAGTTCTGACATTACATTGGAGTATAAGAAGTGACGAAATTTACAATGCATCCAGAAAAATTGTAAATAATCGATATAATCGTGAGAAAGGATATGTAGAAATCCCTATTGCCAATTATCGATCAGTAAATAATTTTGCCAAAAAATTTGACTTCTGTTATACTGAAAGTGCATTAGAAACAATTGAACAGTATAAAAAAGAGCAGCGAGAGATGAGAAGGGTTAAGGTAGATAAGTAATGGAATACATACATCATTATACTTTCACGACAGGGCATATGCGGAAATCATATTCAAATGAAATTGAAAAAGAAATAAGAATTCGAGTAAGAGAGCTTATTAAATTCGAAAGAGGTATTTCATGTAATTACACAGTTCCATTCATGGACGGAACAAAATTGCACATTGTGGCCGATGGATCCTTTTATTCTGCAACAGTCATGATAGAAGCTAAAGGTGAAGATATTGTGTTATTGACAACAGTAGGTTGTAAGGACGAAACTGGATTATCATTTGCTATGAAAGCAATTAATGATGCTCAAAAAGATTTAACTGGAAAAGAATTAGTAGGGTGTCATCCAAAGCTTCCATTCATAATGGATATTCTAACTCCATTTTGTTTTGTAATTGCAGATTGGTCTGGCGATTTTTGTAGAACATTAGCTTGGTCGATCTTCGATGATTCGGATAATGAAGCATCAGAAGAAAAAGCTGAGTCGAGCACAATTCGTAGAAGTATTGAAGGACTTTCAGGAGTTCGGAAAGATAATTACAAAAATCTTCCAGAAGAATTGAGAGAATTTAATTATTATTTTCCAGACTGTGGACACTCTATTATGGCGATTCCGGAATGTAAATTAAATGAAGCAATTGAGGACGGAGATTTAGACATGTTTGAATGCCCATTTCCAGTAAAATATGTTTTGCAAAAAGGATATAGGATTTATGAAAAACACGTCATATGCGAAGCAGAATATCATCCTGCATTTGGATTGAGCGTTGATGAAAAATGGGACGAATTTTAAAATTTTTGCGAATGATTTTTAACAGGAGATAGCAAAAATGGAAAATATTGAAAGCATTTATAAAAAAAACAGATAATGAATTAATTATAGCATATAAAAAATATAAAGATAGATTAGGACATGGAAAATTAACTATTCCGGAACAAGGAATGTATATCAAATTACTAACGGAAATTGGTGATCGTTGGATAAAACAAATTGAAAATAAGTAAATAAAATATTTTTAAGGGACCAGAAATGGCCTCTTTTTTATATGTGAAAAATTATTTTTAAATTTTCTCTCATATTTGTAATAAATGAAGAAAGGAGAAAATGAATGTTTCAAATTATCACGATTGCATTAACAGTATTGGTCGCATGGATCACATTATATGACCGGGAGGAAAGAAGTATTTATCTCTCGAAAAAAGCGGTTTGGATTCTTGTTCCTTTTATTGCATTCTTGTTGTCATTTTGTATTGTAAAAGTTCCTTCAAATAATGTAGGAATTCGCTGGAGTATCCTTAGTGGAACTAGTGAAAAAACATTAAATGAAGGAATCGCATTCAAAACACCATTGGATCAGATCTACTGTATCCCAACAACGGTTGAAGAACGAACGATCAAAAAGGTCAATATCCAAACAAAGGATGCCCAGTTTGTGACAGCACAAGTCAATGTGAAATTTCGCGTAAACCAGAAAGATGCATTCAAAGTATATAAGCGTTATACGACTCTTGATACTTTAAAGAAGAATATCATTAGCAATTATGCTCAAAAAGCAATTGGAACAGTTGCAACCCAGTATAATGTAATCGATGTCTTGGGGTCAAAGAAGAATGAGATCTATGACTTATCTACCAAAACATTGTCTAAAATGTTGAAGTCTGAAGGCGTTGAGCTTGTGCAATTAACTATCAAAGATATGAACGCAGGCAGTGAGATTGAAAAGGCAATTGCAGATGAAGCTGTTGCAAAGAAAAGAGTAGAAACAGCAGAACAGAATCGCCTAAAAGCTCAGAAAGATGCAGAAACAAAGATCATTAATGCAAAAGCAGAAGCAGAGTCTAATAAGATTTTGGAAAAGAGATTAACCAATAAGCTTCTTGTGCAGCAATATCTGAAGAAATGGGATGGAAAGCTTCCAACTGTTTCAGGCGATGGAAATACAATGATCGATATTTCGCAGCTGATGAAATAATTTTTAAGGGACCAGAGATGGTCCTTTTTTTGTATGGATATTTTTTCTTTCAAATCTCTCATATTTAAAGTGAAACATAAAAAAAATAATGGCAATACCAAATATTTTTGTGTGTTTTACAATTATTGAATTAGTCAGCAAGATATACAAAAAAGAAAAATTGGTATTACACACAAAATAATTATGTGTAACATCAAAAATCAGTTTAAAAATAAATTTGAAAAAATGTTAATATTTGGTGGTTAATTCGCCTGGGTTTCGATATCATTTGAGTAGAAAAACAAAAACAGAAAGGAATTGATAAAAATGAATCAAGAAAAAATTATGCAAAAATTGGTAGATGCAGGAATGGTGAATGAAGTTGTTTCAGCAGAAACTATGATGGAACAATTGATAAAAGAAAAGAGCAAGATAATGCAGGTTGGCAAAAGTTTTGTTATTTATGATCCAAATGGGAGAATCATGGAACATACTGCTGCCGGCTTTAGAAAAGAAGGATATCAAGTAAAAGTTCTTGATCTTGTACAGATGAAAGAAGAGAATCATTACAATCCTCTGCATTATTGCAGGAATGGAGCAGAAGCAATGTCTTATGCGAGATATCTGGTCAATAAATTGGGAAATAATAATGAAGAAACATTTATGACTGGAGCGGAAATTGTGCTGTTAACAGCCTTACTCTGTTATATAAAAATGGAGCGCCCAGAGAAAAACCAGAATTTTGCATCTATTATGAAGATGTTACGTGCTGCTCAGATCAATGCAATGGATCCAAATGCAAAATCAAATCTGGATGTTATTTTTGACAATCTAGAAAAGAAAAATCCAGAGCACATTGCGGTAAAACAATGGAAAGTATTTCAAGTCAATCATTGGAAAGACCAAAGACGTATCTTAGCATCTCTTGCTGCAAAATTATCCATTTTTGATCTTCCTATGATTGAAAAATTAACGAGTACTGATGATCTAGAATTAGATCAGATGAAAGACCAGACAACTGTTTTATTTGTTAAAATTCCTACGATTAATGACAGTTATGACATTCTTACGGAGTTACTTTGCTTTCAATTAATGAACATGAATGATTGCGATCATGTAAGTAGCTGGACAGAATATCAAAAAAAGGAAAGTCCAAAAAAGGAAAGACATGAATCAAAAGTGATTGGAACTCCAAGAACAGTAGATAGAGCTTCACAAATAATTAAAAGTATTGCGGATAACAGCATTTGGGATTTTGAGTAAAAGGAGAAATGAAAATGAGTGAAAACAAAAGTATACTACAGGCATTAAGAAAAAAAGCAGATAAGACGCAGGAACAGGTAGCAGAATACATGGATGTAGCAAAAAATACCATTCAAAATTGGGAGTGTACCCCTTCTCAAATAAAAGAAGAGCAACTGTGTAAACTCTTAGACTTTTATCATGCAACACAAAAAGAGAGAAAAGATATTGTTTTGCAGATTCATAGAAACGTGCTATGTATAGATGAAGAGAATGAAGAAAATATTACTGAATCGCTAAATAACTATAATTTCCCGAATTTTCTATTTGAAGAGAACCCACAGATCATTGAAGCGGCAAAAAATATGACTTTATCTGCTGAAGAAATGGATGTCTTTGGATATTGGTATCATAACAAATATAAATCACAAAAAATTCCATATAGTAGCGATTTTTATGAAAGTCATGGCGGATATTTCACAACAATGAAAATAATGAAGAAAATTGAATTCATGTTTAAAGGGATGGATAACAGAGATGTTAAAGATGTTAGAGGAGGAACCCTTCCAAGTATTATGAAAGACATATATGATTTTGGAATTCTTTATCCTAATCAACCATATTCCTATTGTTCAGAATCTAGACGTTACATAGTATTAACACTCCACCAGCTTCTTTATGATAGATCAAAAAAGAAATCAGAAGATATCAGTTGGCTGTATGAGGATTGCAGAAAAGTAAAGGATCCTCTTAAAATCGGTACTAGTTCACAACCTGATCGAAAATATGGACTGGTGAAAGACTTTGTTGTTCTTGAAAAAAATACTTCAAATTGTGATTATCAGTTAAAACGACATCAGTACTGTGAAATATGTGAGCCAGAACTATGCGATATTTTCAGAAAATGCAGCATTTATGAAAGGTGCTTTCAGATTGAGAAACGTGAATTCACAGATGAATCATATCTGAAAGAGAAGAAAAAACATGAAGAAGCTCTCAATGAATATAATAAAAACCCATCTTTATATGACCATGCTCCAAACAATTTTACTCCTCAATATGAATACTGGCTAAGTTTAACAGATCTTGGAAAACAGTTTGTTGAGTGGGTAGAAGAAGAAACCAGGCAATAAAAGATCCTTCGGGGTCTTTTTTTTGTAAATATTATCATTTTTACTATCTTTCATATTTGTCATGTAAATAATGACGAATAGAGAAAGGAAAAACAAATGAAAAAAGAAAAAATAATTTTAAAAAATGATCAAGAGAGTAGAACAATCTATGGTTCTGTTTGGGTGCCAGAAGGTAAACCAGTAGCAGTTTTACAACTCATTCATGGGATGACAGAATACATTGATCGATATGATGAGTTTGCAACATATTTTACAAACTTAGGATATCTTGTATGTGGATTCGATTTAGAAAGTCATGGAAGAGCTGCTCATCAGGAAATTCATGGATTGTATATCGATCATTGGAATAATCTGATTGAAGATGTTGAATTGTTCCGAAGTGAAATGCATCATCAATATCCAGAAATTCCATATGTGATGTTAGGATTCTCATTAGGATCTTTTATCCTGAGATCGCATCAATGTATTTATCCTGAGGCTGCAGACAAATTAATCTATGTTGGGACAGGACAGCCAAAAAGAAATGAGTTAAAATTTGCCCATTGGCTGATCAGTGTACTTTGCAAAAAGGATAATAAACCATCAGAACTTGTAAAAAAACTTGCTTTTGATAATTACAACCGCAAATTTAAACATTCCAAAAGTGGAATCGATTGGTTGTTAAAAGATGGAAAAGCTCAGGAAGATTATCTGAAAGATCAAAAGATCATCACAGATATGACTCCAAGATTTTTCCTTGAGTTTTTGAATGGAATGATGAGTGTTCAGGAAGAGGAGCAAAATATTTGTTATAAAAAAGATGTTCTTTTTCTTGCAGGAGAAGAAGATCCGGTAGCCAATGGATTAAATAAAGTAATTGAAAAGTACAAAAAATCCAATGCAAACATCAAAAAAAATATCATTCCTAGATTTCGTCATGATATTTTGCATGATTCATGTAAAGAAACGGTATTTCGATGTATTGCAGATTTCTTGTAAAAGAGAAACACCCTCCAACATCCTAATATTTTTTTACATTCAAATGTTTTATGAAAGAGGTCTTATCGGCCTCTTTTTTGTGCTTTTTTATATGTGATTTTCCAAAAACAAATTTTCTCTCATATTTATATTAAAGAAAATAAAGTACAAAAGGAGACGCCAATTATGAAAATAGAAAAGGAAGAATTAGGAGAAAAAATGTATGACGCTTTCATGTTTCTTGCAATTATCGCATTAATCGCATGTTTATGCTTCGCTGATAAACCTCATACAGATACAATTACTGAAAAAAGAGAAACTGTAACTGTTCAGGATAAATTTTCAGAACTGGACACATCAGAAATGGTTTTGATCCAATTTGCAGATACGGAATACTACCTTACAGTTTCCAGGAAAAATGATACAGATTTGCACGATGTTGAAGTGTCAAAAAGACAATATCATTCTATTGGAAAAGGAAGCAAAGTAAAATGTATTGTTACGTATCGAAATGGTAAAGTTGATGATATTGAAATTGATGAAGATTAAGAAAGAAGTTGATTCTAATGTTTAAAGATGTGTTTGAAACCATATTTTATATTGTTGTTGGTATTGCTTTTTTTGTGGGAGCTTTTGTTGGTGCAAATCTAATAATTATAATTGCTGCTTATATTCTTATGCGTCCATTTTAGGATAAAAAGCGGGAATCCTCGGCCATTCAATGACCGAGTAGTTCACAATCAACAAAGGATTGGAGGGTATTGATTTATGATGAATTTTTTACATAATATAACACCTACGACATATGTAATAATTGGTACAATTATTATAATCATTGGTTTGGTTGTCATTTCGATAATATTTAAAGATGACTTAAATGGTTGGTATTTTAACAGTATTTTTTGGACTTTCTGTGCAACATTAGTGATATGTATAAGTGCTTCTCTATTATACAACAATGGATTGTTGCATAAGGGAAACCAACATACAGTCATTGAAATACATATCAAAAATGATGATTCAAAGAAATAAAGGAGAAAAGCTTATGAGTGGATTTGAAGATTTCGCATTCAAATATATAAGATTTATTTTGATTTCAACCATAGTTATGTTATTAATTGTTTCAGGCGAAAAAATAGGATTGGTTATTGATAAAAAACAAAGCTCTGAAACTCAAACATATGCAATTGTTGAAGATAAATATACAGATACACATATGGCTGGAGGCGTATTGGTAACAAATTACTATATTGAAGTGAAAATTGGTGATCAGAAGAAGCCAGAGAAAATACAGATTACATATGAACAATATCAGGTGATCAGCAAAGGGAGCAAAGTGCTTTGTACAATTTATTATAAGAAAGATAAAATCGTTGATGTTGAATTGGCAACAACGCATAGGAAGGAGTGAGGAAATGACAGAGGACACAAAATTAATTCTTGAAATAATTGTTCCAATAATTATCTTACTGATTATGTTTTGTGCAATTATCTTACTGATTACGTTTTATGTGATGCGTTGGGATAAATCAATAACTATTATAATTATAGTTGGTTTCATCATCACAGCTGCGATTACTTTAATCGCTCAGATTCCAGCTGCAAAAGATAAAATTGGAACATCTGAAACACAAACGTATACAACTGTTGAAGACAAGTATATACAAACAAGCGGAAAAATTACAAATTATTATGCAAAAGTAAAAGTCGGAGATTACAAAAAGCTAGAAGTAGTGCAAATCACATCCGAACAGTATGAGGCAATCGGTAAGGGAAGTAAGATATTATGTACCGTTTATCTAAAGAAAGATAAAATTTTAGATGTTGAATTTGCAGAAGTGCATGGAAGGGAGTAAGAGAATGATTTTTGTAACAGGGGATACATACTGAGATATGTGAAAAATAACATCCTAAAATTCTCTCATATTTAAAATAAAAGGAGTGTTGAATATGAATACGAAAGACTTAATCAATCATCTGACAGAGGATATCATTAAACTGTATGACATCAAAATCCCTATCACAGATATAGACGCTGTTGTTGAAAAGCTTGGTGGAAAAGTTGTTAATACATCTGAATTACAACATAAAATGGAGAATTGCTATATTAAGAAGCATAAAGATGCATTTGTTATTTTGGTGGATGATCGTGTGAAAAACTCACCTAATAGGACAATGTTGATTGCAAGAGAACTTGGATATTTGTTTCTTTCCATGGGTTATCAGACGAATAGAAAACTATGGAACGAATGGACAAACGATACAGTATACAAAAGAAATTATGCTTTTCGTACAGAAGATGTAAAGAAAGAGTGGATGGCATATGATTTCGCATTAGCACTCATGATGCCAGAAGATGAATACAGAAAAATTGCTAATCAGTATTCAGAAGGAAATCAGATTAAAACACGTAAGATCGCAGAATATTTCCATGTAAATTTAACTGCTGCTTGTCTTCGTGGAAAAAAATTGGGGATCATTCAATCTGTAATTTGAAATAATCATTGCTTGTTGAATTATAAATTTTCCTGTAATATAGAGTGTAATATATGAAGCTTGCAGCTTATTTTTTTAATAGAAACATATTGGGACGTAACTAATAATCTGTTAAAAGGAAAGGATGAGAAGCATGAAAAATGAAAAAATCTGCAAGATGTTAGATATACTAGAAAAAAGAACTAACAAAATAAGAAGTGATTTGTTGACAGAATTGAAATCTGAAAAGAATTTTGAATTAGCAGTTAAAATCTTTGAAATAAGTGATGAATTGTGCTTTAAAGAAAATAGAAAATATCATGAAATTGCCAGACAACAAGCACGACGAACAACTGCCGAATGTTTAAATGCAATTTTTAAAGATGAAAACATAGATTTCCGAAAGGGAAGCATCACATTATTTCAAAAACTGGAAATGTATGTTGTCAAAAAGGATCATATACAATTTTTAAGCGAATATATAGAAAACGAAACTGCTATCTTGTTTAGAGAAAATAGTGATCTTGCATTAGATATACGTGATGATATAATTTGGCTTGCTGAAATTGACATGGGAAAGATTGAATATACCTTGTTAAGTGATCATTATGATAATCTTTTCAGTATCAATATTGATTGTAAGCCAGACGAAAATACAAGAGAAAAGGTAAAAAAGTGGTATAAGGATCATGGGTTTGTTTTTAAAATAAACTAAGTAAAAATACATCTGTTAAAGTAATTATGTTATAAATAATCGAGAAATATTGTAATAAAACCTATTAAAAAATCAATATAGTTATAAAAATTAATTAAGATAGAAAAATATATGAATAAATACAGGGACATCATATTTGGGATTTCTGTTTGGGTGGCGACTAACTTTCCGTGATGAAGAAACAAAAGCGTCACAATTATTAACTACTGATGAATTGGAAGAAATCATTTCAAAATATGAAGCATTAGAAAAATATATTGCTGATGTTGAGAAAAACACTCATATGGGATATGATATTAAGAGAAAGGGAGATTAAGGATGTTAATATTAAAAGAGGTAAAAGAAGCAAAACAAGATCATCAGCGGAGAAAAGCTAAGAAAACTGCATTTAAATATTCAAAAAAGCTAATTGAAGATGGATGGTATCAGATTCCAGTAGAAGGAGCTCTTTTTTCAAAAAATGGACTTGCTATTTATTACCACTTGAGAGATCCATATCGCGGACAAATGAAACGATGTAAATTCAGTGAAAACAAAGAAGAAGATAAACTCCTGGAACAGCAGTATCAGCAATTCATTCAGAAATATATGGATGATTTTGTGATTTGGGATTGGGAAGCAGAATGGATAAAAGAAAATATGGAAAGAGTTCAAAAATATAATGAATACATTGATGCTCATGCAAAAGACATTGTAAATTATGTGAATGAATGTTTTTCAAAAGATAAAAAGAAAATGAAGCAAGATATTTTGAAAATGATACATAGTATGCTAATGCAATTTGTGAACACTGAAAAAATATCATTAAATCAAACAATACACATTTTTTTGGAGAAAGAATATAAAGAAGATAATATTTCAACATTTGAATTCGGAGAATCTGAATATATTCTTTGTACTTATGGAGATGAATTAAATAACAGAATTTCACAATATGTATACAATGAAATGAAGAAATTAATAAAAAAGTATTTAGAAGATCATCTAAAAGAAAGTATTGCAGATTATAATTTTAAAGAGTTAGAAAATGAATCTTGTGGATTTGATACAATCCTTGGGGATAGTGTTGTAATAAAATTTGATTGTTATGATTTTATTTTTGAATTTGTTGGTATTGATGATCGACAAACATTGGATAAGATTAAATAATTATATTACAAAATTTAAAGTTTTTAAGGAGCCGTGCGAGGCTTCTTTTTTTTATATATGAATTTTGAGAATCTGAAAATCCTTCATATTTATAATAAAGAAGAATTTTATAGAAAGGAGAAAAAATTATGTTTGTAGGATATGTATTAAAAAAGACAGCATCAGGAACAACCAGTTATATTGTTGAGAGTCCATCAGGTGGTATCGGTAAAACAACAGATAAGGACAAAGCAACAATCTTTAGTTCAAAAACGAAAATTAAAAAAATAAAATCACATGCTCCTAAGAAAACGAGTGGATTTATCGCAGAAGAATTGGCAAAACCAGAGTCAAAGTCTGAAGTAATTTCTGATCCTATTCCAATTCCAGCTCAACAAACAAAAGAAATACAAAGTGAAGACATGAGCAAGCGGATTGTATTTCCTCAAGAAACTCGGATGAGCGTATACAATCAATCAGAAGGACGTTGTGTGTATTGTGGAAGATTCATCCCATTCGATGAGATGACAATTGATCATATTGTCCCATTGTCAAAAGGCGGAACGAATTATGAAAAAAATCTACAGTGTTGTTGTAAAGAATGCAATCTCATGAAACAAGACCTGCTAGAACGTGATTTTTATAGAAAAATGAAAGAGATCTTAAGGCATCAAGTAAAACAAAAAATCAGAAAAATAAAAAGATCCGTGATAAAACACAGACCTTAAGGGGAGTATATAGGAAGACTTGTATATTATGTAATAAGGATGTCTTCCAGGATGTTAATCCATGAATTAAGTATATCACTATTTTTCGAAAATGCAAGAAATACTTTTTTGAAGAGCATTTACCGCACTCTCGTGACTTTAGTCATGAGTTAGGTAACGCTTCCTTTTAAAGAAGATTTTTATATATGAAAGATATCTTTTTTCATAAATCTCATATTTAAGGAAAGAGG
>OLRZ01001735.1_pt1 | contig 14011 bp, 17 predicted proteins | sample 1671931 | NCBI WGS metagenome assembly OLRZ01 (sample SAMEA3136627, study PRJEB25190) | human gut metagenome | reverse complement strand
TTCTCCATATGGAAAAATTCTCGCCCAGGATATTGTTGTATTCAATGTTGTAAATCCCATTTCAGCAAACAAGGCAATATCTTCTTTATATCTATGGTAGAAGTCAATACCCACATGATTGGTATATCTCACATCATCAAAAAGAGTATATTTTGCACCTTGAGGCAAATGATCAAACTGCCTCATTTTCCCTCTTGTCCCATCGGCGTTTAAATAATGTATATAACGATTATCAGTTGTTGTTCCTGGATCTCCAAAATCAACCTGGACAGGACTTTTTCCATCTTCATCCCAAGCTCCTTCACATTGGGCAGCACTGATAGAACCACCCCATAAAAACTTTTTAGGAAAACTCATTTTACTTCCTCACTTTCTATTTATTTAATAATTCAATTGCGTGATCCAAGACCTTTTGACCATTCATCATACCATAATCCTGCATATTAATAACTTCTACAGGTTTATCAGGGTACATTCCTTGTATTTTCTTTAACTCATAACGAACTTGTGGTCCAAGTAGAATCACATCTGATTGATCAGCATACGATGTCACAGACCCAACAGGATGTGCTTCAATATGCACTTCAATACCTTTTTCTTGAGCAGCGTCATTCATTCGGTTGACTAGTAAACTTGTTGACATACCAGCTGCACATGCTAACATAATTCTCATATTAATCTTCCTCCTTTGGTAAAACTTTCTGTAATAATTCATAAACATGAATAAACTCTTTAGCTTGATCAATCATGATCATTGCAGTTGTCAGATGATCCTGAGCATGAATCAAAATAATATTGATATCGCTTTTTTCGCCTCTTGCCTCACCCTGGATCAAATCTGTCTGTGTTTGATGAGCTAAACGTAAATCTTCTTCAGCTTCTTTAACTAGAGAATAAGCTTCTTCAAAGTCAAATTCTCTAGCAGCTTCTATTGCCATTAAGGATTTTGATTTTGCATTCCCTGCATTCAAAATTAAGCCAAAAGATGTTTCATAGTTATTGTCCATAAACTACCCTCTCTTTTCCATGTTTTGTGCACTTACATGTTTTACAGAAATATAATAACTTAAGGATGTAATCGTTTCCATTTTGTTATTTACCTCGTTTTTTAAAAATAAATAAGGAAATTTAATATTTTTCCACAAAAAAAGAACAGCGCTATGTCTGTTCTTCCTCATTGGCTTTAACATCTATATAATTTCCATTACGATGAAATTCATTATATATCCGTTCTGCCTTTTCCAGTACTTTTTCTCCATCCAAAAGTCCATAATCCTGTTGATCAATCATTGCGATTGGAACCATTTTACCATAAGATTTATGAAATCGTTTATAAACATGCTTCAATTGTGGCCCTAAAAGTAAAATATCACATTGCATTACTGAGCAATCTACCAAATTCTCATCTACACACCATATTTTATGGGATTTCCCTTGTTTCTTACATGTCTCATTCATCATTTCCACAAGTAAACTTGTAGACATTCCCAAACAACATGTTAATAAAATTCGCATATTCTACCTCGTTACTCCAATGTTGATTCTATCTCTCCAAACAAACTCAGTAACACTTCAAAACGTTTATTCTGGATAAGTTCATTTACATATTTTGGATTTACTAATAATTTACTCGTTATCTTATAAAATGTCATCAAATTTCTGTTTGAATTATCTTCCATAGACATAAGGTAAATAAGTTGAACTTTCTTTTTATCCCATATGATTGGTTTATTCAGTATACAAATACATACAAATGTTTCTTTAGTCATAGCTTTATATGGATGTGGTATGGCCACTAAATTGCCAAACTCGGTACCTGCTTGTCGTTCACGATGGAAAATTGCATCATAAAAATCGCTCGGTATATCGTATACTGATTCAATTTTTTTAACCATATACTGTAATACTTCTTCTTTTGTTTCAAATCCCACATTCGTTAGGAAAAGGTCTTTTCTAAAATACTTTTCCATCGTACGACTATGACCTTGTGATAAAAATCTTTTAATAGTCTTTACATCCCTATCCTCTACAAATGATTTGATTTCTAAAATAGGTACAGGTACCGAATAAGCTATTGGAACTGTCGTAATAACATAATCTATATCAGTAAAATCTACATTTTTTATACCTAAAGCATCACTTGTATAAATTTGATTTAAATACTTGCCAAAGTTATCTTTAAACTGATACATCAACAGTTGAGCAGTTCCTCTACCGGTACCACAAACAATCAATATATTTTTCTTATCTTGTTTACGGTTTTTTCTTTCTAGAGCAAGATTGAAATGAAGCGCAAAATATCCTATTTCATCTTCTTTTATTTCCTTATTATAATGTTTTCTTAGTTCCTCGCTTGCAACGACAGCCAAATTATAAGCCATCGTATATTTTGTTTTAATATCCACTAATAAGGGATTATGTAAAACAAGATCATACGCCATACGAACCCCAAATGGAACTAGATGCAGTGCAAGCATCATTCGTAATTCTAAATCATCCATTAAATCAATATGATATGAATCGTATACAGCACGAAGCATATGTGAAACAATCTCATAAACTTCACCATTAATAATAACATTCCCATTTTCTGTTTCATCAATACTTACAATTCTTTTTGCTGCCAAATGTATCGCAATATAACCTATTTCATCATCTGGAAAATCCACATTAAACTCTTCACTTAAATCTTCGACAATTGAATGAGCCATCTTATATTCTTTCCATTCATGAACTTGATTCATTTGCTCATTTGATAAATATGTTTCTTGTCCTTCTTCTATACGACATAAAGCAACATATATATGAATGATGAGATTATGAAAAGAAACATCGGACATATGATATTCGAAAAATTCAAAATTCTTATTCAATATTTGTGAAATTTTCTTAAGAATTTCTCTTTTGTCGTTTTCACATTTGTTATCGGGTAGTGTTTGATTATCCACGTTATCTACAATGATATTTGTCATGCATACGCGAAAATCAAACTCACTACCTATTGCTTTCAATCCATATCCAGGCTTACTTACAAGTTCAATATTATATACTTTTAATCTTTTTCTCACTTCTTTTAAAGTTTGAGATAAAATTGAACGACTTACAAAAAGTTTATCTGCTAGATACTCAATTTTTGTCCATTGTTGAGCATTTAATAAATACTCAATTAAGTATTGAACTCTTTGCTCAAATGTTGCCGGGATGTCTTGAGGTTGTTTCGTAGACAATGAATTAGTAAATTTAGTATACTTTATTTTATCTATGATGTTTAAAGCTATACCTTTCTTAGGCTTAGTTTGAATAATTGCACCATGATGTTTAAGAATACTATTAATTTCCTTAATTTCATTGCGAATTGTTTTTGAACTGACACCAATCTGTGATGCTAACACATTTGAACTAATATAATTTTCCGATAAACTTTCTAAAATTAGTTTTACTCTCTCTTCTTTCATATTATCACTCATTATAAAGCTTATCATGCCGTTTTATAAATATCCATATGATTATTTTCCATAAAAAAGTTTCTAAATAAGGTAAAATAAACCACCAAAAAACTGCCACAATATTGTGACAGTCATCTTTCTTTGATCATTAAGTTTAGTTAGGTTAGGTATAGTTAAGTTAAAAAGGAAAAAGTTTTAAACGAGCTGTTCGATTCGTACACCGTTTTCTATTGCATAGATAAACTGGTCACGAACATGATCAAAGAGTTTAAACAATGATTTAAAATATTCAGCCTTTTTAGGACTATATACTTTCCATGCACCCATACAGCAGCATGTTTCATTGTTTATAAAACCCAGGACATCGCTTAAAGGATATCCTAAGAAAATACCGATTTCGTGAGGAAAATCTGTTTCTTCCATTCGCTTATCTAAATGATCCAGACAGGCAGAAAGAGAGTGTATAGGATAATCGTATTGTTCTAGGAAGGTTCTAATTTCTGGATCTAGTAATACATTTTCGAGAATTTCAAATGAATACAAATAAATTGTTATACGAGGTTTATCTGCCTGCAGGATCCGAAAAGTCAAATGCTTATCCGCAAATTTTTCGTTATACTCACGAATCAAACTATCTACACAAGGTATCGCAGTGCGTGGAATATGAAACATATTTGCTAATTTATATTTCTTTAATGCCGGCGCACAATGATACGCAAGGTATTCTTCAAATAATTTTTGTTCTTTAGACATTGCCTAAAATCTTACTTATTTCCGCAATATCCTCTTCTGTTCCTGCATTTTCTACTTTGTACAAACAATCTACTCCATATTCTTCGCTAATCTTGTCACCTGCTTTACAATAAGCATCTCCATATCCAAGATCACCAGAGACAACAACACCTTTTAATTTTGTTCCATTTGTCATCAAGAATGATTCTACTTCCATAGGAACATCTCCAAAGCCATCTGTATACGTAAACAAGATAAAATCATCATCCATCGTTTCACTGCCACTTTCAATAACTGTGGCGTCTAATCCAAGAGCATTCACAATGGATTCTACATTGCCTGTTCTTGAAGCATATGCATATTTCATGTTATTCATACCTCCTTAGTTAGTTTTACCTAACTTTATGGTTAGTATAGACTAACTTTTGTATTATGTCAACTTCTTTTATATTTTTTCTTGTTTGTGACGCAACGTTATAAATTATAATTAAGTCAGGAGGTATTTAACCATGCATGATAAAAAATATATGAGTGTTGGTGAACTAGCTAAAAAGATGCACACAACTGTAAGAACACTTCAATATTATGACAAAGAAAAATTACTTTGCCCTTCTAGCCAAAGTGAAGGCGGAAGACGATTATATACACATAAAGATATGATTAAATTGCATCAGATTCAATCTTTAAAATCTCTTGGCTTTTCATTGGAAGAAATCAAAAACAAACTAATGCCATTAGATACACCCGAAGAAATTGCTGCCATTTTAAGTAAACAAGCTTTAACGATCCAAAAACAAATACAACAATTATCTAAATCTTTACAGGAAATCGAATTATTAAAAGAAGAAGTTCTTCAAATGCAACAAGTCGATTTCAAGAAATACGCCGATATAATCGTTAACCTACAAATGAACAATCAATATTATTGGCTTATTAAACATTTTGATGATTCGACTCTCGACCATATTCGACATCGTTTTAACAAGGATACTGGTTTAAGTTTCATACATCGTTTCAATCAATTAATTGAAGAAATATTGATTCTTCAATTAATTGATTGAAACGATGTATGAATCTTAAAGACAATAATGTTTCACCTGATAATATAGAAGCTCAACAAGCAGCACAAAAATTCTGGAACATTGTCATGGAATTCACAAATGGTGATATGAGCCTGTTACCAGAACTAATGAAATTTAATGATCAATTGGACGAACAAAATGAATGGACAAAAAAACAGAGAATTGCCAATGAATATATACAACCTGCATTAGAAATCTATTTTCAGAATGCCGGTGTAGATCCATTTAAGGAGCAATAAATATGTCTCAAGTTATAACACTATCCAATCTAAAGAAAAACTATGGAAATCATGAAGTACTTAAAGGTGTTGACTTAAGCATTGAGAAAGGAGAAATCTTTGGCATTTTAGGTATCAATGGAGCTGGGAAAACTACATTGTTAGAGTGCATAGAAGGATTTCGTCATTATCATTCAGGAAACATCAAAATCGCAGGAAATATAGGAATTCAACTTCAATCTGCATCCTTGCCTTCCTATATGCGCGTTGATGAAGCAATTCAATTATTTTCCAAATGGAAAAACAAAAATTTAGATCCTTCTCTATTTACTGCGCTAAATATTACCGAAATAAACAAAAAATTGTATTATCAATTATCTGCTGGTCAAAAAAGAAAACTCCATCTAGCTCTGGCTTTAATAGGAGACCCAGACATTTTAATCTTAGATGAACCTACAACAGAATTAGATGTTGAAGCTAAACAAGCCCTTCATCAAGAAATCAAAAAGCTCAGTCAAAAAGGAACGACCATTCTTCTTTCTAGTCATGATATGGCTGAAGTTGAATCTTTATGTACACGTATCGCCATTCTGAATCAAGGCAAGATTATCTTTGTAGGAACTACAGAGCAATTAGCTAAAAAGGTGAACAAAAAATATTCAATAAAAATCATTGATGAAAATGAAGAAAAAGAATACTTTACTTCAGATATCATTGATACTTTATCCACTATCCTTGAACAATATAAACTCAAAAATAAACCTATTCTCGATATCAAGATTAATCGAGGCACATTAGAAGATCACTTTATTGAGCTCTCCAAGGAGGTTAGATCATGAAAGCTATTCTTTATGGAATTGGTTTACAATTTAAATTAGATATTCGCAGCAAAACTCTATTAGTAACATGTTATCTTGTCCCACTTTTATTTTTCATGATCATGTCAGGAATCTTTACCTCACTTATGCCAGATGCAACCCAAACACTAATCCAATCTATGACAATTATGGGTGTTTCCATGGGAGCTCTTATAGGAGTTCCTCCTTCTATGGTTGAAATTTATAGTACAAACATCAAAAAAATGTATAGTGCAAATAATGTTCCGCTTTATTTTGGAATATTTACTATTGTGATCTCAGCCTTTATCCATCTCATGATCATGAGTTTTATAATTTTTATTGCAGCACCAATTATTTTCCATGCTTCGACACCAGAAAATATCCCACTTTATTTTTTCACACTCGCACTATTTATTATCGTATCTTTATCTCTTTCTTGTGTATTAGGACTTGCGATAAAAAATCAAGCAAAACTCACCATGTTTAGCCAAATTGTTTTCCTGCCTTCTATTATGTTATCTGGAATCATGTTTCCGGCATCCTTTCTTCCAGATTTACTTGAAACTATAGGTAAGATATTTCCAGCTACATGGGGATACACCTCATTATGCCAACTAGACATAAATTTCTTTACATTCATCCCTTTATTGATTATTTTCTCTATCTCATTCATATTAATCTTACTTCTTTTAAAGAAAGCACAATCTGAATCTTAAAAGCCCAGTTTCCAGGGCTTTTTTACTTCGTTCGCGTGTTATCAATTTTTGGATACATCAAGCCGTACTTGTCTGCAACTTCCTTTCCGTGCGTTCGCATAAAGCTATAAAATCCATCTTCAATTTTATGGCTTAAAGTACAAAACTCATAACTTCTGTAATCTTTACATTTCAAATACACATCAATATAACAAGCATTCTCTGGCAATCCTCGATAACTGGTTCGTTTAAATATGAACGATAATTCAACATAGTCTAATTCTTCATAACCTACTTTTAGATTCTCTTCTTTAAAATGAATAGTCAAGCCCTCTTCTGAATAAATCAATGTTCCATTTAATGCGTTGTTATAGGCGCCATAAAGAAGAGGTGGAACATGAAGTCGTTTTTCATCTTCTCTTTGAATTTCTACATTCAAAATATTATGCTTTAAATATTCTTTCCTGATGTTTCTTCTTTGATTCATTTTCTTGATAATTTCTTATACAAAGATGTGTTATGCCAAGGACGCTTGTTCCAATAATATTGATTCAGTATGTTATATGCCTTTTCATTTGGCATTTCCAGTAATTGAGCCAAATGTTTTGGGTCAACCCATTTAGGTGCTTTTTCATGTAAAATTCGTAACGTTATTAAGAAGTGTTGCCCGTTAAAAAATAAATCCGAATCCAATCGTACAGCTCTATCATCTTTGGTAAAAATCACTAGATAAAATTTAAACAAATAATCTCCACCCATGATCATACCAGCTTCCTGTACACCAGCTTTTAAAGTCTCAATATCATCATAATCAATGAATTCCATATCTTCTAAATGTGTACCTTTTAATACATGCCAAAAATATTTAAAAGAATTGAAAAAAAGTTGTCTAAATCATCAAATAGATGAATTAGACAACTTAAAATATACTCAATTTGGTAAATATAACATTTTCTAACAATTATAATTTGCAGATTATCGTATAAACTAATTATAAATATAGAAGAAAAGCATAATTAAAAATCTTTTAATTTATTCAATAAATCCCTGTCAACTCGACGAACAAATTCGGCCATCAATAAAACTGTCTGCCAATAGTCTTTACGATGAATGATCAAACGATGAGAATGCATATAACGAGTTGGAATTGATAACGTCATCGTTACAACCCCGTCATGAGCTTTATGAATATTATCGGCATCCGTTCCACCAACAGTCATCATGTCATAATTGATATCTAAATCAAGATCTTTACAAATCTTTTCCATTTCATGTAAGAAATTCTTGTTCGCTATGATACCTGCATCCATGACACTAAGGACAACACCTTTTCCAATTCCGTTTACTCCTTTATCCATTGGAGTATCCATACTTGTTGTTACATCCAAGGCAATCGCAACATCTGGATGCAACATATTGGCAGCGGTTCTAGCCCCACGAAGGCCAACTTCTTCCTGTACAGTACCAACACCATACAAGTTAGCTGAATGTTTCTCCTTATGCAATAATCGCATCACATCAACGACCATAGCAGCACATAAGCGATCATCCCATGCTTTACCCATTAGATAATTTGGATTGTTCATAACGGTAAATTTTGTGTCCGGTGTAATCATATCGCCAATCTGTATACCTAATTCATAAATCTCCTCACGAGATTCAACACCCATATCCAGGAATAATTTTGTTGGATGTATTACTTTTTCTTTAACATCTTTTGGAAGACCATGTGGTGCACTAGATCCAACAACACCTTGATAACGTTTTCCTTCTCTTGTCGTTACTACTAAAGTTTGGCTTGGAAGAACATGTCCCCACCATCCTCCAACGGGAAGCATTTTAATATAACCATCTTTATCTATATCGCAAACCATGAAACCAACTTCATCCATGTGTCCTGCAATCATAACTTTTACACCGTCTTTGTCCCCTTTTTGAAGGGCAACCAACGAACCCAAATTATCGTATGTGATTTCATCGGCATATGGTTCGACCCATTTTTTCATGACACGGCTTACTTCTTTTTCATTGCCGCTGATTCCATGTGCTTCGCTGAATTCCTTCAGCATTTCTAAATTAATATCTCCAATTGGTTCTCTACTCATAATGATGCCCTCTTATCGATTGCTAGCCTTAAATGCTTCGATTTTTTCTTCGTTTAATTTGCTCAACACTTTATAGGCAGCTTCTTTTGCGCAGTCATAATCATGTAAATCAATCATTGTACTAGCTGTATGAATTCCTCGTGCACAAATACATACACTTAATGTTGGACATCCACTAAATAATTTATGGATCCAAGCTGCATCTGTTTGTTCCATATTATAGAAATACTGATAATCAATATTATTTTCTTTACAAACACGTACCAATTCATCCAATAAGCCACGATTTGGCATCATACCTTTATCATAGTAACGAACTAGAACTCCTTTTCCTAGTTTTCCTACTTCCTCTTCTTTTCCTGCATAATCATTTGCAGCTGAGCAATCTAAGACGATGCCCATATCTGGATGAATCAAACCGGTAGCACTGGTTCCACCACGAATTCCAACCTCTTCCATGACACTGGCACCAATATATAGATCATAGTCTAATTCTACATCTTTTAAAGCCTCTAAAAGTTCAACTGTCAATGTACACCCAAAACGATTATCCCATGCTTTGGCAAATACACGATTTTGTACCTGTACGAAATCTCCGCTAATTACAGCACTGTCTCCAACAAACACACCTAGATCTTCCACTTCTTTTTTTGAAGCACAACCTAGATCAATCTTCATCTTTTTGCCTTCACCTTTTTCAAGTGTATCCCCATCGGCAACGATTGCACCTGTTAATTCTTTTCCTTCACGAGTCTTCAAAGTAACTCTTGAACCATACATTGCCCCATCGGCAATATCACCAATCTTAATGAATGACAATAAACCATTATCATGGATTTCTGTGATCATAAATCCAACTTCATCCATGTGAGCACATACCATTACTCTTTTAGCGTTTTCTTTACCACATTTTTTTACCGCAAAAATAGAGCCTAGATTATCATAGATCACTTCATCGCACAGTCCCTTATAGTGCACAGCCAAAGCTTTTGAGACTTCTTTTTCATCGCCAGAGATCCCAACGATCTGCGTTAATTCCTTCATTATTTCAAGTGTTTTTTCAGTCATAATATATATAGCCACCTTTCTTATGATTCCATTATATCGCTTATAAAACAAGACATTTTTAACATTCTTTCCTAGGCTTAGGAAACCATAAGTATACTTTACACTTTTATTCCTTGAATTCGGTTTGAAAAGATAGTATAAAACGTGTATTATTTATCTAATAAAAAGGAGTTGTTGATTCGATGAAGACTGATGATTCTTGTCCCCGATATTTTAATCAAGCAGGAGTGATATTATGTTAGCAGTAAGTATTGTCCTGTTTTTTATATGCGTTTTTTTATCTATGATGATGGCCTTGTTTGATCAAGATAAAAAGAGTGATACAAAGACTCTTTCTACCCTTCAATGGCTATCTTATTCATTATATGGATTGTCCTCTTTAGGCATTATCGTTTGGAGCTATACCTCGTTTAATATTCAATCATCCAATATATGGATCGCCATATTGCTCATGGTGGCATATAGCCTAGTATATTTTATCTTCGCCTATAAGATACCTAGACGCTTCGCAAACAAAAATACTGAAAAGATTGGTTTCTTGACAAAACTTGCCGGTTTTATTTCTACTTTATTTTCATGGATATCCTGGCTATTTAGTTTTGAAAATAGATCTTTATCTTCTTTTCGTATTTCTAAGGCAATGGTTCCCTGTCCGCAGGCAGGAATGATCATAGATGGATCGAGATATTCATCGATCAAAGAATCAAGATGTAATCGTTTTAGCCCAGCTGCTGCAAGAACAATACCATCGATATCCATTTCTTTAAATTTTTGAATACGTGTCTCAATATTTCCTCTGATATTTACAAATTGAATATCAGGACGTACATGGTGGATGCAGGCTATTCGGCGAATGCTGCTGGTCGCAAGCACAGCGTTTTTTCTTAGATCTTTTAAGGTTGAGTGATCTTTTGTGATCAGTGCATCTCGTTTATCTTCAAATAAAAATGGTTCAATCAACATTAGACGATCATCTAAAGTAGAAGTTACATCTTTTAAAGAGTGCACGGCAATATCAATGTCTTTATTGATCAAAGCTTTTTCAATTTCTTTGATGAAAACACCGGTTTGAGGCATGGCATAAAGCGGTGTTGTTTTATCTTTATCACCCTGGGTTGAAATGGGAATGATCTCTGTTTCAATTTTAGGCATACATTCCTGTATTTTATGAATGGCTAATTCTGTTTGAATTCTTGCCAATTTTGATTTTCTGGTACCAATTTTAAGTTTCATTTTGTTCTCCGTTTTATTGAGTAAATTATAGGGATATTGCTAAGAATATGCAAGGAGGCTAGTTTTAGATGGAAGATGCATAACGGTTTAGATATAATGTTTAATCTATTTTTTGACTTATATCTTGGAAGTATGAAATTCAGATTAAAAAGAAAGTTAATTCTATGACAACTCTTTTAGTTTTAGGTTTTAATACACAATTTTAATTATGTCATTAAATGATTCAATTTAGTCATTTTCTGAAAAATGACTAAATTGAATTGAAAAATGACTAAATTAAATTTATAATGATGTTAAAAGATAAAGGGGGACATAATGAGACAATTTGAATACAAAGAAAGTTGGAAGAAATTATTAACTCCGAATATAGTTTCGCTCTTGACTTCTATTCATGAATATAAAGGAGAACAAAATTTATTTATTGAGTCTAATTCTGACAAACTAACTGAATTATTAGAGGTAGCTAAAATCCAAAGTACCGAAGCATCAAATAAGATTGAAGGAATTATTACTACAGATGAACGTTTGAGGAAACTTGTTATGGACAAGACAATGCCTAAAAGTAGAAATGAGAAGGAAATAGCAGGTTATCGTGATGTATTAAATACAATTCATGAAAATTATGAATATATTCCTGTAAATGAGAATTATTTTCTTCAGTTGCATGGAGATTTATATAAATATAATAGTTTAGGCTTTGGAGGAAAATTTAAATCTTCAGATAATATAATCGCAGAAGTTGATTCTTTTGGAAATCAAAGAATTAGATTTAAACCTATTGAAGCTTGGGCTACACCAGAAGCTATAGCTAATATGTGCAATGCATACAACGATGCCATTAATGATAATATTGATCCATTGATATTGATGCCAATGTGTATATTAGATTTCTTGTGTATTCATCCTTTTAATGATGGAAATGGAAGAATGAGTAGGCTTCTTACTTTGCTTCTTTTATATAAGTCAGGATATATAGTTGGAAAATACATAAGTATAGAAAAACTGATAGAGCAATCTAAAGAAACCTATTATGAAGTGTTGCAGGCTAGTTCTTATGGATGGCATGAGAATGAAAATGATTATGAACCATTTGTAGAATATTATCTTGGAGTAATTATTGCAGCATATAAAGAGTTTTCTGGTAGAGTGCAGACATTGATTGAATCTGGAATGAGCAAGCCGGGAAGAATTCGTGAAGTGATACGAAAACATATGGGCAAAATCACAAAGAATCAAATCATGGAGAAATGTCCTGATATAAGTGAAACTACTATCCAAAGAACTCTCTCTGACTTATTAAAAAATAATGAAATTATTAAATTGAGTGGTGGAAGATATACTTCATATATATGGAATAGGGAGGAAGAAAAATGATTACAGGTGAATTAAAAAATAAAATTGATGCTCTGTGGGATGTGTTTGCAGCCGGTGGATTAACAAATCCGCTTGAAGTAATTGAACAAATTACTTATTTAATGTTTATTCGTGATTTGGATGACACAGATAATAAGAATGCAAAAGAATGTGCGATGTTAGGTTTACCATTTAAAAGCATTTTTTCTGACCAAATTAAGATTGGTGAAAGAACTATTGATGGACAACAATTAAAATGGTCAACATTTAGAGATTTGCCAGCAAAAAAAATGTATGAAACGGTTCAAGAATGGGTTTTTCCTTTTATTAAGAATCTACACTCTGACAAGAATAGTGCATATTCAAAATATATGGATGATGCGATATTTAAATTGCCTACGCCATTAGTATTATCTAAAGTCGTTGACTCATTAGACGATATTTATTCGTTGATGGGAAAATCAACAGAAATTGATATTCGTGGTGATGTATATGAATATTTATTATCTAAGATTTCTACAGCTGGAAGAAATGGGCAATTTAGAACACCAAGACATATTATTCATATGATGGTTGAGTTGATGAAGCCAACACCAAAGGAAACGATTTGCGATCCGGCATGTGGTACAGGTGGTTTTTTAGTAGGAGCGAGTGATTATTTAAGAGAGACATATCGGAATGATATTTTAATGAATAAAGAAAATAGAGATCATTATATGAATCATATGTTCTACGGATTTGATATGGACAGAACTATGCTTCGTATTGGTGCTATGAATATGATGACTCATGGTGTAGAGTCTCCATTCATTGAATATAGAGATAGCTTATCTGATCAAAATATTGATACAGATAAATATTCTTTGATTCTTGCCAATCCTCCATTTAAGGGAAGCTTGGATTATGATACAGTGTCTCCAGATCTATTGAAGGAATGTAAGACAAAGAAAACAGAGCTTTTATTTTTGGCTTTATTCATAAGAATGCTGAAAGTTGGAGGAAGATGTGCCTGCATTGTACCAGATGTTGTGTTGTTTGGTTCCTCTAAAGCCCACAAAGCAATCCGACAGGAATTGGTAGAGGGGAATTGTTTAGAAGCAGTCATCTCTATGCCTTCTGGCGTGTTTAAGCCATATGCCGGAGTCTCGACAGCAATTTTAGTTTTTACAAGGACGGGACATGGAGGTACAGATAAAGTCTGGTTTTATGATATGAAAGCAGACGGCTTCAGCCTGGATGA
>OLRZ01001727.1_pt1 | contig 14045 bp, 9 predicted proteins | sample 1671931 | NCBI WGS metagenome assembly OLRZ01 (sample SAMEA3136627, study PRJEB25190) | human gut metagenome | reverse complement strand
TTTACGACCAATTTCGATGATCCGGACGATTGGGGCTCGGGCAGCGACGAAAAGCTTTCGGCTGCCAGTGTCAAGCGGTATCTTACAGTGTTGCAGTCTATGTTAAAACTTGCCGTAAAGCGGCGGATTATCAGCGAGAACCCAGCACGGGCGGAGCTGCTGGACATACCGAAAGCCACTGCCCCGAAGATCGATATTTTCACCAAACAAGAGGCAGCTGTCATGCTGGAGGCACTGGAGCAGGAGCCGCTGCAATTTCAAGTGCTGATACAGCTTGCTATTATTACCGGTGCAAGACGTGGGGAGCTGGTGGCACTGCGATTTTCTGATATTGACCGGAAAACTCGCAAAATCACCATTGAACGGGCTGCGATCAAGCGAACAGGTCAGCCGCCGGAGATCAAACCGCCGAAAGATTATGAAGTACGGAGCGTAACGGTTACGCCGGCGTGTATTGAACTTGTGGACAAACTGGAGCAGGAGAAACGGGCACAGCGGCGGGCTCTGGGCAGCTACTGGAACGAGGGCGGCTGGCTGTTTACACAGGAAAACGGGGACATGATGAACCCGCAAACGCCCACAAAGCAATTTTCAAAGTTTCTGAAACGGCATGACTTCCCGCACCGGAAATTTCACGCACTGCGGCACACTTCGGCGACGCTGCTTTTATACGGCGGTGTTAGTCTGAAGCAGGTGCAGGGACGGCTCGGACATGGGGATATCGAAACCACAAACAAGTACCTGCATTGCTTGCAGGAGGCAGACGAGGAGGCGGCTTGCGTGCTGCAAAGTATGCTGACAGTCAGCCGAAAGCCCAAACCGGAGCAGGCACAGACAAAGGCAGCGGCAGAGCCAAAGCAGGCGAAAGCCGGGGCATAACAAAAGCCGCCGCAGGGTGCATGATACACCTTGCAGCGGCTTTCTTTTTGTCGGATTTTGTTGGACTTTGCAGGGACTTTTCGAGGGCTTAGTGTCCTGATAGTGCCCTAAGCGTATTTCCCACCCTAAAACCAAAAAGCACGCAACCCCGGAAACTTCCCGAAATTGCGTGCAAATTCCTGGAGCTGTTAACCAGATTCGAACTGGTGACCTCTTCCTTACCAAGGAAGTGCTCTACCAACTGAGCTATAACAGCATTTGATTTTGTTTGTTTTTGTCGTTTTGGGCGACTCAACGTATATTATTATAGCACAGATATGGGGACTTGTCAACGCTTTTTTTGACTTCCGAAAAAAGAAAAATCATGCGGATTGAAACTTTACTTTCTTTCTCGAATCATTGCAAAACAGCATAAAGTCAGAACTATAATATATCAAAAACAAATCCGGCATTTTCTCCTTATGCCGCAAAAAAACGCCGCCGGGCGGTGATGCCCGATGGCGTTTCCTGGTTTATCCGATTCATTCGCAGGTGACAATATATCCGCTGATGTTGTCGCCGGATGCGGTATAGGTCTTGCCGGGGATGGTCACATCCACATCGTTTGTGCCGCCGATGCCCACATAGAATACCTTATACTGCTTTCCGTCCGCTGTGATCTCCAGCGGATTTGCCGGGGTGTAGCTGTGGATCTTGTCCACATACTCTTCCAGGCACAGCTTGTGTTCTGTCATGTAAACAGCGTGGGGAACGCCCACATAGCGGAAGGTATAGCTGCGGCTGTCCTCGCCGGTCTTTTCTTCCTTGCCGTCCGGATAGCGCACCACAAAGCCGTACTCTGCGGCGTGTTCAGCGATCCAGCTGTACTGCGGATATTTCTCCGCATTATAATAGTCCGAAGTGCCGTCTCCGAAGTTGATCTTCAGATTAAAGCTTCTGCCGCTGTGATAGTCGGATGTGCCGCCTTTGAAGTCGGTGCTGCCGTCTGCATACCGTGCATCCTGGTCTGCCTTGTCCCGATAGCCGCTGAATACCTGCATTCCGCTCAGTCCGGTCTCCTTTTCAAATGCCGCCATCATCTCGTTCAGATGCTGGATCGTCTCAGCGTCCAGCTGGACTTCCATATCGCTGACGCTGTAGGAACTGTTCCGGTTCTCATAGACACTTTTGAGTTTCGGGTCGCCAGTGGGGAAATCGTAGGAGTGATCTTTGTTAATAAGGATCAGATCGCCCTTGTTCACGCCCTTGGCAGCCAGTGTGATCTGCTTGCCGTCGGTCAGACTGCTTTCCTCTGCCTGCGTTGTCTTTGTGGTGTCCGTAGCCACATCCGGTGCGTCGGTCTGGGTATCCTTTTCGCTGTTTTCAACCTTTTCGGCAGAAGTAGTCGCTGTTGCCACCGGTGTGCTGCCGGACTCCTCCGGGGACTTCCGGCGCTGGCAGCTGTGGAAACACAGTGCGCCGATCAGCAGGACGATCAGCAGAAACGGTACGCCCACCGCAGCGATGCGGTCCAGCCGGAGCTTGCGTTTTCTGGCGTGGCTGCCTCCTTTTCTGGCTGCTTTTTTATCCACATCCGGTTTCGGGGATGGTTCTTTTGCATGACTGATCGGTTTTTTCGGTTCGCTCATGACAGATGTTCCTTTCTTTGCAGAATTGCCGCATCAGCGCCTGCTGTGCATTTTCTGCGCACAATAAGCCGGCGGTCTGTCCAAATCCGAAATCCATTCCGGAGCGGATGCGGCAGTGCTTTCATTATACCATATTCCCCGAAGATTTTCAAGTCAAATTTTGTCGTATCCGGAAAAGCGGTTTCCCGGCGCAGCGCAGGGGCGTGCCTTTCAGACACTCCGGCGGGAGAGCCGCAGCAGGGGAGTCGTTTTTTGCATCCGCATTTTCACTTGACAAAACCAGGAAAGCGTGGTATACTTAGTTGTACGTTCTTTCCCACAGATATTTTGCGGATGTGGTGAAATTGGCAGACACGATAGATTTAGGTTCTATTGCTCCGGCGTGCAGGTTCAAGTCCTGTCATCCGCACCAGAACAAAACGCTCAGAAATGACGCAGCTGCGTTGTTTCTGAGCGTTTCTTTTTTTGTGCCGGGGGCTGTCCTTTATTTGTCCTTTATGCAGGCAGTTTGTCCGGATTTGTTGAAATTAAGCAGAAAAAACGGAAAATTTTTTCTATAAAGCGTTCTGAATTAGGCGGCAAAGTATTGCTGTTTTATACCGAGTTTTTCACATTCTTCATCTTGTCTTATATTTATGGAGCATATCCATAGCATACTGAGAGGACTCTTAAAAACCTAGTATTTCTCCTTTGTGTAATTCATTGTATATTCAAAGTATGATACTTCAGTTGTGCAGTCTTATGCAGTTAATTTATTTATAGTATATAACACATTATTTTAGTTTTACATTTGCTTTGAGCAGATTGCATAAATTTTAAGGTGACGATTCTACATAAGCTGTTAGAAAATGTAAATATATGTATTGACATTTCTAGGGCAATGTGGTATACTTAATTTGACAAATAAAGTTGGAATTATATTGGACTTTTGTATAAAGTGCATAAAATTAAAACTGTAATCGTTAGCTTGTTTATACTATTTGAATTAAAATAATGTGAGAGGAATGATTAAAATGATAGTGTACAAAATAGCTGCAATTCCAGATATCACTCTAAGCAAATATCAGGCCTATGCAGAATCAGGCGTTGAGGGCATGATAAAAACACAACTGCAATTCATTCGAATGGTGCATAGAATTATTGCGTTGGACCGTATTCATGTACACTATATTTTTGATTATGATCCAGAAAAAAGTTTAGGCAATCGTTTGAGCATTTATATTGCGTTTTCAAAAGAAAATGACACCGCATCTGTCATTGAAGAAAAGCTAAAGAAGATTGTACTTTCATCAAATATTTCGAAGTACTTCTTCTTTCAGGAAGTCTCTGATGATTTAATTCCATCTAAAGAATACGTGTATCGGTCTGTTCTGTATAAAAAAGAGCGCTCTTTAGACGTAAATGTTGGAGAACAGACGCAAAAATTTTATGTTGTTCCAAATTGGGAAATTAACGAGGAAGCTCGTTTGTATAACTTGATTACATTAATGGCATCTCTGAATGAGCGTTGTTGCTATTGCGTTGATTTTGGAGTTCCGCTTAATATCGTAGAAGATGTACATAAAAGTTTTGAAAAGCCTTTGAGCTTTTTGAGGAACTATTCAACTCAAGATGGTCCTGCACTTAGTGATGCTAAAAAAAGTCAAAAAAATCGAAGAGATCCTAATGTTGATGAAGTTATAAAACAATATGAGGACTGGATAAAAAAAGTTGATACTTCGTTAGTATATCGCTGTAGGATACAATCACTTTCGGACAGCAGTTCTACTAGTATAATCCTTTTGAATGCGGTTATAACGGAATCAATTGAAAGTGGAAATGCAGCTACAAAATTAGAAAAAGGAAGTTTTACGCCTTTCTCAAATTGGAATAGCTATCCAGAAGGGTATCATCTTGGAAATGCACCAGTTTCTTTACAGGACTGGACAACTACATTTACAGTTGAAGAACTTTGTGCATTTACGTGCTTACCTGTTTTGTATGATGGAGAAACGGTTGAGATACCAAAAGAAACCGCAATGGTGGCTGAAACTAGTGGCATCTATTTAGGCAATGACAATAATCTTCATGAGATAATGATCCCGGAAAAGATGTTAGTGAAACATATGTTCGTTTGCGGCGTGCCTGGATCAGGAAAAACCAACACAATGCTGCATTTGGCAAACAGCCTGTGGAAGAAAAAAATACCTTTTCTTGTTTTAGAGCCAGCTAAGAAAGAGTATCGGGAATTATCGTTATTTCAAATTCCGGAATTACTGATTTTTTCTCCTTCGGCAAATACAAATTTTCCGTTAGAAATCAATCCCTTTGAGTTTCCTAAGGGATTGACCTTGTCAGAACATATTGAAAGTTTGTGTAAAGTATTTGAAGGCGCTTTTCCTATGCCGTCGCCTTCTCCCAAAATACTGAGTACTTCTATTCAGGCTGTTTATGAAAAGCATGGATGGAGTTATAAAGATGTAAACACAGGTACTAAAGAATACCCTACATTATCTGAATTGTATAAGCAATTCGAAGAAGAAATGTCCAAGACATCATATGATGGGGAAATGAAGGGCAATGTGCAGGCAGTTCTTCAAGTGCGAATAGGAAGTCTGCTGGAACGTGAACGCAAAGAAATTTTTGATGTAAAAAAATCTGTGATTGACCCGGAAGAATGGCTCACAAAACCAATTATTATTGAGTTGGAGTCTTTAGGTGAGGGCCCTGCAAATTTCGTAACACTTTTATTGTGTACATTGATAAGAGAAACGTTAAAGGCAGATCCTTTGAAGGAAAAGGAAAAGAAGATACGTCACGTTATTTTTATCGAAGAAGCACATAATTTAATTGCTCAAAAGGCACAGGTCGATGCAGAAGATTCTAACCCCAAAATAGCGGCTACTGCATTTATTGTTAAAATGCTTGCAGAAGTACGTGCATTAAGAGAAGGAATTATTATTGCAGATCAGCTGCCAACGGCTATGGCGCCGGAAGTTATAAAAAACACGAATATTAAATTGGTCCATCGTTTAACATCGGGCGATGACAGAGAATTGGTTGGCAGCACAATGTCGGCTAGTCCGTTGCAAATGGAGAATATGGCTACATATCTCCCTGGACAAGCGTTATTTAGCTACGAAAAGTTGTTAAAACCATTTGAAATGCGAGTTTGCACGGTAGAAGAACATGGAGAAAAAACTCCAAATGACAAAGAATTGTTTGAAATCATGCAGAAAAAACCTGGATTTAGCAACTTGCAGAAAAGAAGAGTCAATAATGCGTTTGATGCTTTGAAAAAAGAAACAGATCGATTATATAAAGAAGAAACAGATATGATTGAGGAACTGTTTCGAAGTGAAGAAAATAAAAGAATATCCAGGTCAGTTGCAAAGCCGTATTTAGAATCTTGTTCGAATATTTTTGTTGAAATCATGAAAAAGCAAAATGAAATCGATATAGAATATCAAAAACTATTTAGTGAAATTGATTTCTTAGATCAAGGAATATTTACGGATTATTATGTCGTAAATAGAAGTATTGGACAGAGATTTAAGAAGGCGTATGGTGCGTTTTGTTCTAGATTAAACGGCTAAAGAGAAAGGAATGATAGATATGGCTGGAAATAAAAGCTTAGAAACCAGAAAAAACAAGGTGAGTGAAATCGGCAAAAATATTGAAAAAAAGTCAGAAAGACTTTCAGAATTGCAGGAGGCTAAAGAGGCTGCAAGAGAATGGAGAATGCAAATAGAAAACAATGAAAATTTAGACGAAGAAGAAAGAAAGCAGGCAAGTGAAGTCTCAAACGAAAGATATGAAGCAATTTCAAAAGAAGCCTCAGAAGTTTCTAGTGAGGTAGGAGAAGACTTAAAAGAATTAGAAGATCTTAGAAATGAAACAAATGAATCGCTGGAAGCAGCTCAAAATGCGAAAAGTTCTGAAGATGATCTGGTAAGAACTTGCTCTGAACATGGGATTATTGTTCCAAAATCTAAGAGCTTAGACAGCAATATAAGAGGAAATGAAAATCTGTTAAATGAAATAATTGAAAAAATGGGAAATGCAGAAGATATTGCAACTAAATTGGGTACTTTGTGAAATGAATCTTTTTCTGCAATGACGTTCACAGAGAGAATGTCTTCTATGTTAAACCCGGATGTTTTATCTGCTGCAATAAAAGAACAGCAAAGCGCAGAAGATACAGGTTCTTATGGACGTTTGAAAAGAGATCAGAACATATGGAATCCGGATGGAAAGATCTCATCTGACCAGAACTCGCACACTTTGGGGGAAAAGACATTTCAAAGAGCATATTCAGATATAAAAGTTGCAAAAGGAAATGCGACTGAGGAAGCGGTTTGTTATTCCCTAAAGGATCAGTTCTCTTCAATTGAAACACAGAGAAAAATAGATCTGGAAAAAAACACCTATACCAAATCGGATATCATAGCAACCCATGCAAATCAAAATATTCAGATCGGGGATATCTCTATAAAAGAAGGAGAGTCTATGGGTGTTGAAGTTAAGTGCGGAGAAGCGGCGTATCTTTCATCTCAAATATCGCACATTGATAAGCAATTAAGTGGATTTGATGTTTATGAAAGACAAGACGAATCTGTAAAGTTTCACAAGGTCGTTATGGTAACAGCAGACTACTATCAAATGTCAGATTCTTCAAAGGGACATCTGAATGATGTTGTGAAAAGTCACAATGCGTGTATTCATGTTCTTCCATTTTTTGCAAATGACATAACGCAGACGATGGCGAGAATGGAATAATAAAAATAATCAATAAGGAGGCTTTTTTATTTATGGGATTATTAGATTTAGCAGGAAAAGCAATTGGTGGTGCGGTGAATTTCACAGCAAGTGTAGCAAAAGAAGCGTATGATGCCTCAGTGGAGGATAAAATCGCACAAGAAACAAGTACCTCTGTAGATTCAGTTACAAATTCAATTGTGCAAATGCGATCCAATTGGACGGCTGCTGCAAATGACGTGAAAAAAAGAAAAGCAGAGGAACTTTATCAGGAAGGCTTAAAAAAAGCCACGCATCAAATAACTGAATTTATTGGAACGACAGGCGTCAGAACAAAAGCATTTAATCTATATTATAGATTCTTAACCAATAATGCAGAACTTAGCGAATTAGCAAAATATGTGGATGGAATTTATAATGCTGTCCTGGACAAAGAAGAATCGTCTTACTTAAAAAAAGCACAGGAAAGTTCAGAATATAAAACTATATTTAACGAAGTACAAAAATCTTGGGTCAACGAAATAAAAAATGTGATTACGGAAAATCTAAAGGGAAACGACGTATTATGCCACACTGACAAACAAGACAAAAGAATACCTTTTGTGGGAATATCAATGTTCTTAATAGATGGTTTCTATCTTTTCTTATTGCTGAAAAAAATCACAAACGATTTTAAGTACGATGATATGATGGAAATAGTCTCCACATATTGCAAACGAAATCTGTATCTACTGAATGCGCTTTCAGAAAATGAATATGGAGATTTTAATATTAACATAGGAGATAAACTTCTGGATGATGGACACACCTATGCTGCTATGGCAAAAGATGCAGTTATAGAAGCAAGACAGCATTTATCTGACAATGAAACCGGATTTTTTGAAGGAATGAAAAAGTACTTGATTCCTTCACTTATAGAAAACACGAGTGTAAACCTTTGGCACTATGCAATGCAAAAACCGTTTGATCAAAAAAAGTTTAACGATGCAGTCGAAAATCGAAATTTCTTTACAGCAACGGCAGGAAATGATTTTGAAGTTGTTTTGGCGGAACTATATGTAAAAAACCAATTGGGTGGAAGTGAGCTTGTTCTTCAAAACCTAGATGAGATTTTGAAAGAGGCATCAGTTTCTAATCCCGGATATGCAAGAAGCCTATGCTCTTTTCTTGCATGGATGGAATGCTATGATCTTGAGTATGAAGTTTTGAAACGAACTGTGGCAAATAAAATCCAACTGTCAGAAGAAATGCAAAAGCGTTTATCGTTCCTGGCTGACGGCGGAAAAACAGCGGCAATTAAAATATATCATGTGGATGATCCATCTGCATTTTGCTTTGACACACATTCACTTGAATGGGGTAGTGCTGAATTTGAAATGCTGTTTCGTAAGCTAAAAGCAAGCAACACAAAATTGGATTATGCACTTGTTATAAAAGGGTGGCATAAACCTTTTCCCATTCAGTATGGAAAGAAATTTCATATTGAAGCGTTAGAGCGAGAATTTGAAAATCTTTTGTCAGATTTTAGCGGAGAGGTTCTTTTAGAAAAAAAATCTGCCCATGCTCTGAATGTAAACAACATGAATTATGATACGTCATATGTTTTTCATTTTACTTCTGAACGAAATCGTGGTGTAAATGTTCTGTTTGAATGCGAGAAATTCGGACGTAATTTACAACTGAATATTCTAGTTACATTTTTACCAGACAGTGATATGAGTTATGATGATATGTTGCAGTATGCACTGTCAGCAAAAGACAGCGTTTATGTAAAAAGTTTCCTGGAATCAATTTTGCAGGCAATTGATTCTTCATTGACCGCAAATTCTGCATCGATTTATGACTAATAAGAAGGTGATGTTAAAATGAATGAAGAAAGAACACTGACAAAAGAACAGCAGCAGGCATTTGAAGAGATGCTTCAAGAAAAAACCTATTGCGGTGATGCGTTTTCAGCTTTTCGCTTGTTCACTAATTATTTGAAGGGAACAAATGGGTTCCGAAAAGATCCAGACAAGGCGTTTGAATATTTGAAAATCTCATCAGACTTAGGCTATCCACACGCAATTAACCTTCTGAAATTGTTGTATAGTGGAAATGACTTGTATGGCTTAAAAATTGAACGTGATTTAAGAAAACGAATAGAGTGCCTTGAAAAATTAAGTGTTGCAGATCAACTCTTTGATTTTTCGACTGTGACGGAAGAAGAGCGAAATGAATTTTACCAGATGGAGTGGAATGCTCTGGCTGAACTAGGGCGGTTATATATACTTGATTCTACTTTATATGAGGAAGATAACTATAAAGGTTATTGCCTTTCATTGTATGTAGCAGGACAGAAAGGAACACCAGAGTCGTTGTGTATGCTGGGCTACTATTTTGATTGTTACAGACCTCCACAGTATGTACCATCGAATACCTTATTAAAAAAACGTGGGAATCTGGGAACTGCATTATATTACTATGAGTGCGCAATCAATACAGATAATTCTAAGTATGCTAATCTTGCTTTAGAGCAGTATAATCGATTGGCAGAACAAATTAATGTGAGCGAAGGCAGAACCGAAGAAAATATGATTCCATATTACAGAAGATAAAGAAAAGAGGAAAAGAAATGCTGGCATTTATTTTAATTGTAGGTGTATTAATTGCAATATACTTTATTGTGAATAGTCAAAAAAGAAAAAAAGAGGAAGAACAGCGCCGATTAGAAAATGAACGAATAGCAAGAGAACAGCAAGAACAGGAAGCAAAACGTCTTGAGGCAGAGCGCATAGCAAAAGAAAAAAAGGAATTTGCCGAGGCAAAACATAAAGAATATGCGGATGTTCTAAGTGAACTTTATGATATGGGAATGAAAGATGAAAATACATTTATCTCAACGGATGAACCGGCGTATAAAAAATTTATTTCTTGTCGGGAAAGTGCAATGCAACAGAAGGAAACAATGCAAATTTGGGGTGAGGAATACAAAAAATTTATTACAACGATCGACGATGATATAAAAAGTGAGATTTCAAGTATCGCTGCCCATTATCAAAGAATGCTTTTATCAGTACGCATTGAATGGATCACTAGATATTTGAAAATCGTAAAGCTTGTTGTAAACACAAACGATTATGATGATACAATTCAAAAATTAAAAGAAACAGCAAAAACACTAAATCTTTTTTTGGAAAGTACATATTATATCGATCAACCATTCAATGACGAGCGTAATAGCTATGAATACGGCGTTTTTCATTTTTTGGAAGATAGTAGCGATGAGGAAGTACGTCCAGAAGATTTATCAGCAGAAATATTAAGTTCAGATATGGATAAAGCTGAAGAACATTTCTCACAATTATATGAAATCGGAAAGGAAAAAGGTGTCAATTTCCAGATATACAAATCTTTGGCTGAATATATAACAGACGTTGACTATAGAAATAGTGCTATAGCGATGTGGTGCTTTGCTGCTAATAAACCATTTGATGTTTCCAAATTTGAAAAGGCTTGTAAAATTTCTTCGTGGTATATAAGCTATGATGAAATTCAGTCCTTAGAGGTAATGATTGTACGGATATACAACTGGAAATCTATTGGCGGCGCAAATGTTGTCAAGGAATATAGTCGAGATATTTTGAATTGGGTAGAGGAAACTGCGCAGTATTTCTCAGACCAAAAAACTGGGGAAAAGTATGGTTCATTAGTTTTCTACCATTTTGTATCTGCACTTGCATGGATGGAATTGTATGATATTGAATTGATGGTTTTGAAAAAACTTGTAGATCTAAAAGTACAGCTCTGGGAAGATGCACAGGAACGTTTGAAATTTTTATCTTCTGGTGGTACAGCAAACGTACAGATTTATACGCCTGTAGAAAATGTCTTTTCGTTTGATACAAGTGCTGCTGAATGGAAGGATAATGAGATTGATGTATTCTTTAGAAAGATAAAAATGAAAAACATTCCATTGGAATATTCTCTCGTTCGGAAAAAATGGACAAAAACATATCCGTTACAAACTGGACAGGAATATAGTGCAGATGCTCTGTATGCAGAATTTAGCAAGATGGTAGACGATTTTGATGGAGAAGTAACGCTGACTCGAGAAGATGCAGTAGCTTTGAACACAAAAAATGTAAGATATTCTGATGCAATGATCTTTCATTTTATTTCCGAGAGAAATCGTTGTATTTCAATGCTGTTTCACGCAGAGAAATTTGGAAAAAATCTAAACATTACAATATTGACACTATTCACACCAGAAAAGAATGTTCCGGTTGAAGATCTTGAACGTTATGCCATTGCGATTAAAAATAATGTATACGCAGAGAGTTTTCAGGAATCAATTTTGGAATCTTTAGATAGGATTTTGAAAGTACAAACAGAAGCATATGAAGATACAACAACTACAAATGAAAATGCAGAAGTTGATTTCAGTGGATTTTTCGATTAAAGCCGATGTATAACACATAAAATCGCTCTAAAATACTGGCTATAGTCGCCATAAAACAACGATACACATTAAATCATGAGCAGGAGAAAATCCTGCTCATTTTTTGTCAATTTTCCAAAAAAACCATTGATAAACCAAATCAAAAGTGCTACAATAAAAATAGATAAAAAACCCCGTGAAACCGGGAAAATTTATCTAAGAAAGGGAAAAACGGAGCGTGTGAACGCTCTCACCGAAAAGAGTATTTTTATGAAAATGAGAAAGGTAATTTCAACCGTACTGGCAGGTGTGCTGGCATTGTCCGCACTTCCCATTTCTGCCATGAGTGTCGGCGCTGAGGGAGCATATGCGCCGGGCGATGTGGATATGGATGGTGTTATCACCGGGCATGATGCAGCAGTGGTTTCCAGATATCTCCACGTGGACAACACTCTGCTGAACGCAGACCAGCTGGCACTGGCAGATGTCAACGGCGACGGCGTTGTTGACCAGGCTGACGCTGACTGGATTCATGAGAATGAAGAAGTTGAACTGGGTGCCTGCGATATAAGTGTGCCTAATCCAACATCTCTTTTCTATCAATTGGTTTACATTGCAAATACTGGTGCTGGAAATCACTTTACGATTGTAGATGAGGATATATCCACTGAGCAGATTTTTGACCTTAAAATCTCCCAGAAAAACTTTAATCTGCTGGATGTAACAGGTGACGGAAAAATTGATCTGGATGATATCAATGGTTTAGGCGCTTATATCGGACATAAAGGTGCGGGTTTTGATTTGAGCCGTTACTTTGAAACCGGTCGATATGATTATGATATCATGGAATTCGCAAAAATTTACGGAACATCGAAAGATTCTGCCTATGTCAGTGATGATCTTAGCGATTTGGTTAAGTAAGTGTTTTTTGAACTGAATGCAACTTCAAGAGCCGCAGGCACAACGTCTGCGGCTTTTTTGCGCCCTGTGCCGAAAGGGAACGGGGGAATTTGCGCCACATTCAAGCCGCCGCCTTGACGTTTTCCCCGATTCGTGCTACAATACTATTATACCAAACAGATTATGGAGGAACGTATCATGCGAATCTTAGTAGTCGGCATGGGACTCATCGGCGGTTCGATCTGCAAATCCATCAAAGCCGCCACATCCCATGCCGTTTATGGCTGTGACATACAGCCCAAAGTCCTGGAGGATGCTGCGGCAGACGGCGCAATCGATGGCGCAGGCACCATGACAGACGGCACATACGATATGATCATTCTCTGCCTGCATCACCGCATCGCTGTGCAGATGGTACAGGAGGCGCTGCCTAAGATCCCGGTAGGGACGATCCTGGTGGACACCTGCGGCTTGAAAGGGCGCATGGTGCGTGATCTCACGTACCGCTGCCAGAAAGCCGGCGTGCGCTATGTGGGAACACACCCCATGGCAGGCAGGGAGAAAAACGGCTATTATGCCAGCATCCCCAACCTGTTTCAGAATGCCAATCTGATCGTAACGCCTGTGGACGGCACAGACGAGGCGGCGCTGGATACCGTCAAGGAACTGGCAAAGCAGATGGGATTCGGCAAGATCGTGACGGCGACCCCGATGTGGCACGACAACATGATCGCCTACACCTCTCAGCTGGCGCACGTGGTTTCCAGCTCCTATGTCAAGGATTTCTGCATGGACGATGCCCTTTCCTTTTCCGGCGGCAGCTTTCAGGATATGACCCGTGTTGCCACCATGGATGAGTCCATGTGGGCGCTGCTGTTCCTGGACAACCGGGACAACCTGCTGTACCACCTGGATCTGCTCATCGAAAACCTGACCGACTATCGGGATGCGCTGAAACAGCGTGACGAAGAACGGCTGCAATATCTTATCGCCGAGGGCAGACAGATCCAGGAAGAAAATGTCCGCAAGCGGCAGGAACAAAAAGGAGAACTCGCATGAATTGGACACAAGTAGATATTTACACCGCCACCCCTGCCATTGACCTGCTGAGCGTGCGGCTCCAGGATCTGGGCATCCGTGGCTGCATGGTACAGGACGCTGAGGACTTCCAGGAATTCCTGGAACAAAAGGACGGCAAGTGGGACTATCTGGAGGACGGTCTCATGGAGCTTGCCAGCTGTGAGACCTGCGTCACCGTCTATCTGCCGGAGGATGCCCAGGGCGCAGAGACGCTGGCGGCACTCCGTGCGATGCTGGCGCAGATGAAATCCGAGGACACCGAAGGGCAGTACGGCAGACTGGAGGCAGTCTGCTCCGGCATCCGGGAAGAGGACTGGGCGAACAACTGGAAACAGTACTTCAAGCCTTTCCCGGTGGGGAAAAAGCTGTACATCAAGCCCAGCTGGGAAGAACCCACCGCT
>OLRZ01001711.1_pt1 | contig 14144 bp, 11 predicted proteins | sample 1671931 | NCBI WGS metagenome assembly OLRZ01 (sample SAMEA3136627, study PRJEB25190) | human gut metagenome | reverse complement strand
AGCTGGGCTCCACTTACCAAATATTCATCTTCATTTTTCAAATATTCTGTCTGCAGATATTCGCCACCGCTTTTTCCTGATGTCTTATCATATCCTCGCTCTAACGCTTTGCTTATCAACTGTATTCTTGTGCCTAAATTATGGACTAACTTACCATCATGTGTAACATAAACTGCTTTCCACTCTTCTCCTTTCATCTCCTCATCCCTTTCGTCTTACATCAATAGTATATAATTCTCTTTCCTACTGTATCCTGAACTCACCGCCTGTAAAGGAAATATCCTCACTGAGAGTCATGGAGGTTCCACCCAGTTTAACCTGAAGTGTTCAGATAGCCCTTTTAGTGACTAACTAATCTTTGTAAATCCTGGTATAGGTTCTGCAGTTCTTGCTGCTTCTCCTCTTCTCTTCCATTCGGCTCCCATCCCACTATATCTCTGGCAAACCGTGTTTTGGCTGTAGCATAGCTAAACTCTACCGGATTCCAGCCATCCATATATTCTTCCAAAAGTTCTCTCAGTGCCACCTTTCCATAGACCTTATCTCCCTTAAAATACAGCTCCATACATTCTTCCGGATACACATAGCTGACCTTCACAATTTCTTCCGGTGTATTTCCTGATTCTAACTTGGTTTCATAGAGGACAAATTCTCCCCATCCTCCCCGAATGTCACCGCCATGCAGACTACAGTCCATGGATAAATATCTGTATTCTCCGGCTCCATTTACATAAATACCAAGTAAATCAATATTCAAATATGATGAAATCTCCGTGGGGTCTAGTCCACTATAAAACCTGTCCTTAAACACCGCATAGGTATCCACATAGGAAACCACCTCGTTCCCCTGCTGCCGGTATACATACAGACTGTTGCCTCCTGCCCAATAGGAAATAGTCACCAGCATTTCCGGTATCCCATCAAAATCAATATCTGCCAAAGAGAAGTCCCAGCCATCACCGCTCCCATTTGGCTCAATATCCCGATTCAAACCCTGTAATAACTCATCTCTGCTCCAGTCAAGCTGCAAATAAGATTCAATATCCTTCTTGGAAAATTCCATAAGTACATCTGTCCTATGGGAAATCTCTTTTTCCTGAATCGGCTCCCTCCATAACCACTCTGTACGAATTTCTTCTATTCCATCCGGGAAAATCCAGACGTCCATTCCCAGCATTCTCTCTACGGAAGCTTCTCCCCTGCTCCAGTAATAATAAAAACGGAAATGCCCCCTTCCTTCCTGCTCATTTTGAGAATAATAATAGGCAGTATTCTTTTCTCTTCTTTTCCAGCCTTTTCGGGTAAGTTCCTTAACCTCCTCCAAAAGGCGATTAATCTGTTCTTCTCCTTCATGGGTAAAGAGATCTTCTACCCAATCATCAGCCTGACTATATTCATCGAATATTTTCCCCACTCTTTCTACATATTCTTCTACTTCCCATTCCCCAAAAATATTTTCTGCTATCCCCCGTGGAGCCAAACTGCCCACGGTGATTCCCACACTGTCTTCCACCACCAGAAAACGGATATCAATTTTTGCTCTTTTTTCCTGATATTCTTCCTCTCCCAGAAAAATAGCCTCTGTCTGTAAAAAGCTGAGTTCTCCACCTGTCTTGCTCACCATCGTATATAGGATCAGCGCCTCACCTCCGGCAGCATTCATCTCTCCAAAGTCCGGATAGAGATAATAAACAAGAGCAAACTCATTTTCTGTACTATAACTTGGATAGTACCATACATCGTAATAGGGACTGGCCACCCAGCCTTCTGGCAAGACTTCCTCCTCTTCCAATAGATCAGAAAGATTTTCTTTCGCCCGTTCGGCTATCAGCGATACATCTATGTAATCCTTCTCAAACTGGGGAAAAATTGCAGATCCCCCATCTATCTCTAAAGAAGCTGCAAGAGCCTTTCCTCTCTCTGCTTTTCCTTCGCCAATTACTCTTTCCGTATAGGTATCCACAAACCATCTGTCAGTCTTCAATCCGGCAATCAGATAAGGATCATTGTCTACAGCCTTTTTCTCTTCGGTAAAAAATCCCTGAATTGTCCCCGTTCCACTAACCACCATCTTCATCCATGTAATTTTGCCCTGTTCCTCTGAGGGAATATCCCCTTTTTCACCTTCCTTCGTATAGGTGTAGACAAACTCATAACCGGAATCTGCCCAAAGCAGGTTAGGCATACAAAAACAGTCATATCCGCCTTCCTCCCTGCTCCATTTCCCCTTAAGTTCTGACCAGTCTACTGCCTTCAACTGTTCTAAGGCAGATAAAGAAAATAACCGTCTGTTTTCTTCAGAAAGTACCCCTTCTCTACTCAGAAGTTCTGTTAATATACCATCTACATTCCTTTTGATTTCATGCAAATATTCACTGGTAAATATCCCCTCATCCAAATGTTTTTCACGAATCATTATCCCAAGTTCACCCGGGCTTGCTTCTCCCTGCTGTAGATTTATCGAAATAATCCCAGACTCATCCGGCAAAACTTCCTCTTCCAGCTCTTCTTCATAGACTGCAATTTCGGGCTCTTCTTTCGTCATAACCGATTGGGAATCATTACAGCCATTTAGAAGCATTCCCCCCACACAAAGACAGAGGATTAAAACGCTTAACTTTTCTCTCTTCTCCATATTTGTTATTCCTCTTCTTTAAAATAACTTTCCCGATCGATTTCATAATCAAGCATTAATTCAATTTTGATAATAGATGCTCCCTCCATAATTGAATTAGCTTTTCCAGCATTTCTATCAGTCCCGGTTTCGTTGACCATATTTGAGGAAAAAAACTCGCTGTTTTTATTATTATAATTACAGATAAACTCTAATGTGTTTGCGCTGCCTCCTTCTCCAGCATAATAGTTTTTACCCTCCTCACTTTTTGACTCAACCGTATGTTCTTCTGCCTTAACATCTCCTTGTGTAACATAAATTTCCTTTTCTGAACTGAGAGTTACTTTATATACGGCTCCAAATCCATATTGGTTCCCTATTTCTTCTACTTCAGCAGCTTCATACCAATAATATTGTGCTATTGCAATCAGATAAGGATCTGATTCCAGTCCTGTATCTCTTACTCTTTGGTATCCTTCTTCATCAAAATATACTACTCCATTCTTTTTGCATAATTGTTGTATATCCCCCTGCGTATAAGCTCTTAATGCACTAGCTGGTAATAATGTGGTATTAGACAGTGCTATAGGATTTTTACTAAGTTCCAGCTTTTTAAAACGTCCAGTAACTATCTCCTGCCCCGATGTAACCGGCGTAATTATTCCTCCATGTTTACAAAACAGCATCGACATCATCGTAATTCCTGACACTTCCCCAAATCTTTCATCATTGTACCTAAAATGGGGAATCTGAGAGGGGTAATTATCCCAATGCTCACTAAGATCGATTAATGCTTTGCAGGTTCCTTCTGTTAAGCAGGATTCATCAACCAATAGCATATCCTTTTCTTCGTCATCGCATGGTCCAACCCTACAGTTACACCGAAACGGCTTTATGTTTTTATATACAACGCAATCTTTAGTCGTGGCGTTTACCTTGCCTTCTCCGCTTTCCATTCGGTTTTCTTCGCATTCAAGGTAAGTTGTCTCCGAAGGGTTTTCCGGAACATAAGTCCTTCCCTCTATCGTCATTTTCTTAGAAGTTGCCATGCTGCACCTAAGCTGGGCTCCACTTACCAAATATTCATCTTCATTTTTCAAATATTCTGTCTGCAAATATTCGCCGCCGCTTTTTCCTGATATCTACCTCTGGCAGACAAATATATCTACGTCTGCTTTTCAACATTTCTCGCTATATGGATACAATTCCTCCACCGTACTCTTTTTCCTTCTATAGGTCTATTCCTCACTCATTTTTTCTCCTCCACCTTCTGTACTTCCACTAGCCAGGAATAATCTGCATAGTTTACCTTCAGTGTTTCTTCCCCGTAGCTGACCTCTAAATGATAGATATATCCGTCTGCTCCTTCATCTTTTTCCAATCCTGTCTGTTTCACCTGATAAATCTCATCACTTCCACTATAATCCCGAATATATTTATCAATGGCAAGATCAGCTATGTAATATCCCATTTCATCGATAGGGTATGGATTGGTGTCCGGATCAATATTTCTATATTTGCGCACCTTAGATGACCTCTGCCCGTTAATTATCATCCAATATTTACCTTCTGAATATAGATTGTAATTATCAATCAAATTATTATCAAAACAATACGCCGAATATTTATAAAATAGAAATAATTCTTCATTTTCAATTCTTTCTTCATGCCAGTCGTATACCCATATACCCAACTTTGATCCCAGTACATCCAAATGATACACCTCCAGTTTCTTATCCTTCGAATATAACTGAGTTACCATATTTCCTGTGGACTCTCCATCCGGACTTTTTTTAATATATGTTTCACCTATTCTATATTCTGTATCTTCCCCACCATACTCCCGTATGTAAGTATCTATTGCTATATCCAATCTATATAAATAAGGCATGTATTCTACTAACACTCCATTGGCATATTCCCCTTGAAACCCTTCTATGCAAATATTTCTATAATTCTCAGTTTCAGTACTACATGATAAATCTGCAACTACCAATAACTGGTACGGTTGCTGAAAACCAATTTTCAAAGTTCTTATTGATTCCTCTTCATTTCTCTTCCATGTAGACTCTGGATGTTCATCTACCGGATGCTGTTCCCATCTCTTTATTCTCTCTTCTAATTCTCTAAAATCTTCTTCCCTTCTCCTTTCATCTGTCCAAAAGCTTTCTACTGTTTCTTCCTCTTCATATGTTTCAATCCTGTATCTGGGCTTTTGGCTGGAGACAATCTTAATGGAGGACTCACTGTCTCTACCTCCTTCCTGTATTACTTCCTCTGTTACTAAAACATTTCCTCCCCGTATATCCGTTATTTCACTTTCAGTTATCTTCTGTATTGTCAAAATCAATATTATCAATAATGCACACAAAAAAATATTTACTATTTTTTTGTAATTATTTTTCATTTCTTGCCATAGTTTCTCCATCATAAATTATAATTCCCCCATCAGTATCAAACTTTCTTAAGCCAGACGACTTATTATTTCCATTTTCATCTTTTTGCTCTACATACCATTCAACGATATTCCCCTTTGGCAGTTCCCCATATCTTTCCATTTCTATCTGTCGTTCCTCGTTACTCATCTCACGATATTCTTGATAAGTTTGAAAATATCCCCCACTTCCATTAGTATGTGCTTTCACATCTACGATAACGGCAGGAATATAGTAAGTGATGTTATCAATACAAATAGTAATATCAGCACATGTTCCATATCGCATCTCTTCTGCTTTAATTTGTCCACTCTTATCATTTAAAATAGATCCAGATCCCCCATATCCCTGCAATGCTCCTCCTATTTTTTCGTAATCACCATATATATCCTCAAAATAATACTCTCTACCTTCGCTTGTTACTGTTGGTCCGTCATAAAGCATATAATATCCCTCCTCCGGATTCAGTGTTATTCCTTCTGCACCATAGGCCAGATACCCCACAAATCCTCCCTTTTTGAGATTAGAACTTCGTTCCTGTCCCGATGTAACCGGCGTAATTATTCCTCCATGTTTACAAAACAGCATCGACATCATCGTAATTCCTGACACTTCCCCAAATCTTTCATCATTGTACCTAAAATGGGGAATCTGAGAGGGGTAATTATCCCAATGCTCACTAAGATCGATTAATGCTTTGCAGGTTCCTTCTGTTAAGCAGGATTCATCAACCAATAGCATATCCTTTTCTTCGTCATCGCATGGTCCAACCCTACAGTTACACCGAAACGGCTTTATGTTTTTATATACAACGCAATCTTTAGTCGTGGCGTTTACCTTGCCTTCTCCGCTTTCCATTCGGTTTTCTTCGCATTCAAGGTAAGTTGTCTCCGAAGGGTTTTCCGGAACATAAGTCCTTCCCTCTATCGTCATTTTCTTAGAAGTTGCCATGCTGCACCTAAGCTGGGCTCCACTTACCAAATATTCATCTTCATTTTTCAAATATTCTGTCTGCAGATATTCGCCACCGCTTTTTCCTGATGTCTTATCATATCCTCGCTCTAACGCTTTGCTTATCAACTGTATTCTTGTGCCTAAATTATGGACTAACTTACCATCATGTGTAACATAAACTGCTTTCCACTCTTCTCCTTTCATCTCCTCATCCCTTTCGTCTTACATCAATAGTATATAATTCTCTTTCCTACTGTATCCTGAACTCACCGCCTGTAAAGGAAATATCCTCACTGAGGGTCATGGAGGTTCCACCCTGCTTAACCTGCAATATCTCCTCTGCTGCCACCAACAAAGAGCCCCCTTCACTGGCTATAGTCAGTTTGTCCGCCGCTTCAATTACCACATCCTTATCACTGATAATGCTGATACCTTCGCTGTCATTCATTTCCACCAGCATTCCCTGATTGTTGGTAAACAGGATGGTATCCGGGGTAAATAAAAGCTCCTTCCCATATCGGGTCTTAAAGGATTTATAATCCGGATTCTGCCGGGAAGCATCCGTTTCCTTATGGACTGCACTTAAGATAAAGCTGTCCTCTTCTCTTTCCGGCACATATAATCGTACACTGTCTCCGATTTCCGGCATACAATACCAGCCCGTTCCATCCGGAGAGGAATACACAGTAGAATACAGAAACCATTTCTTTCCGTCAGCAGCTTTCCACTCATCTCCTTCAATTTCCACCTGTACCTTATCCTTTTGCACATTAGTGATGGTGGCGGAAAAAGAAGCACCTCCAATACCTTCATGATGAGCAGCCACTACCTGTAAGGCTGCTTTCGTCTTCAGATAATAACTATGTACGCACTCTGCCCCATCATAGGCTGTTTCTATCCGATAAATACAATATTCTTTTCCCTGCCAACTTAATCGATCTCCCAACTGGTAGATTTCCCGACTATTAAGAATCAACTCCACCATATCCGATGAGGACAGGGAAGCTAAACCGTTTCCTTGTTTGGTCAGATAGTCCCCCATATTCAGCTGCTGCCTGATCCGCTGGGTTTCCATTTCCCTCTCTCTTCCTGTGGGAAGTCCCAGGGTATAACCACAGCCCTTCCGCTGGTTCATGGGTACAAGATACCTTCCCGTCCGACTTGCCAGCCGTTTTAAGAACTGCCAGTCCGTTTCCTGATACTGGATTAAAACTCCTTCTGTTTTTTCTTCCTTTTCCTCAGCAGCTTTTACCTGTCCTTTGGGATAGGCCAGGGTCAGACCTTGATAAAGCTTCATGCAGTCAGCTTCTTCATTTTGAAAGACCCGAAAATGCTTCTGTCTGTCCATCAGAATAGTTCCACTATTTAACTGTAGTTCCAGAATAGTTTCATAACCGTTTTGCACAAAAACAAAATCTGTTACCAGTCCGTTAAAAAGCACCGTATACGTCGCTTCTTCTCTCTCTTCTTCTCCTTTTCCCATAATCCTTATCCAGGTAGGCTTCATCAATGTTCCCAGATAAGCTTCCTTCCATTCATCCTTAATCCGCATAATCACCTTGGCCTCTCCATGCTGATTAATGCTCTGGCTGATGGTCAGCTTTTGCAACGCAATATAAGCAAATGGTTCAATCTGAATCTGTACTTCTCTCATATGTACCTCCCTTTCGGCTGCCTTTATGACTGCCTTTTCTCTTCTCTCCTTGTTTCTATGGTTTCTAACAGCTTTAACACTATCGGTTTCCATCTGTCATAATCCACAAAGCTGCAATGAAAATTTCCCAGAATCATTTCTTCTTGTAAAAAAAATAAAAATAGCAGGCTGTATAGACTCTCATCAAGGCAAAATCCCCGGTAGTCCAGCCAGGCTACTTTAAGCTCCCCTGTCTTCACCACTCCTGTCTCATAAAAAACCTGCTGTTTCCATCTTTTTTTCATTTCCTGTTGAATTTCTTTCAGCGTATCTTCCACTTCCTTATCTTTCTGTTCCCTCATCAAGGGCAGACAGCTAAAAGCCCAGGTGGCATTCCCATAGCGATCACTTAGAATAAGCTTCGGGCGGTTCCGGTTTGGATATTTTATCTTTTGTTTACTTTCCGACATTTCCTGTAATTCCTCCGGTAAAAAAAGAGAAAACTTTTGTCCTCCAAAATACTTTCTGCTGAAACCTGCCATTTTTTCACTTTCTAAAAGCTCTTCCATACTTTTGTTTTCCCATCTGTTTCTTTGCTGTTTTTTTCGCAAAGCAAGAATGATTTTGTCTGGATATTTTTCTTTATCTGCCATCCTTCTCCTCCCTCTACTGTTTCTTAGCCTCTGCCGTATCTTCTTCCCCACTTCTCATCTTCTGTAAAATCTTCCAGAAAACGGTTGTTTCCTCTGCCTCCTCCTTTGCCGGAAAATGATAGCTGCCAAGCAGCATTTCTCCCTGAAAAGAAATGATGAATAGATAATGAAGTTTCTCTCTTTCCTCTCCTCCGGTGGAAAAGGAAAGCCACCCAGTTATACCTGCCTTTAATCTCCTTCTTCTTATCCCCTGTCTGCAGCTTTCCGGATATACCCTTAGAATAACTCTTTGGATTTCCCGAATGGCCCCATTAACCTGCCCCTCTTCTAATCCTTTGGAAAGTAGATTCAGGGTAAACAGTTTCTCTTCTTCCAAGGTTCCCATGACCATCTGTGGCTGATTTGCATAAGGAAACAGCCCGTCCACCTTTTTCCCTACTATCCTTTCCCAATTCTTTGGAACAGTGAGAATAAGCTTTCCTTCCAAGCAGGAAATTTCTTTCCACACTGCTTCCTTACCTTTTTCTCCCATTTGCCTTCTTAATCCCCATTCATATCGCAAGCTTTGTTTGTGATACTGCTCAAATAAATAAGTGAAAAGTTTTAATTTTCACACTCTCTTTTGTTATTTTGCACCAGTCCTTTTCCAATGAACCCTTCCAAAATCAACAGCCCTTTCCCTGTCCCTATCCTCTTCCCCTGATAGCTCTGATTGAAGTAAAAGCTCCTGCATTCGTTTTACCGCATAGCTTCCCACATCTATGGCATTTAGCTGCTGAATCTGATCAATAGCCGGATTCTTACCGATTCCTCCGATTTTTACGCTTTCACTCATCCTTTGTTCCCTCCTGCTGTGACAGCTTTCTAATATACAATAATCAAGACTTCATAATAAAACTCCCTGCTCTACCCCTTTAACCGAGTGACAATGGGCATTCCTCCGGCTATTGCCTCCAGTGTAGGATTATCCTCAACCTCACTTGGGATATTAGCAAAAATGTGTTCTATGACATCTTCCATGGAATATGGCTCCTGTTGCCCGCTTTCTGGTATCGTTCTTTTCCGCTTCTTTTCAATGGACTTTGGTGCGGCAGCAAAATTTCCGGTTTTTCCAATGGCATCAAAAGCATTACACAGATTGATTACCGTAGGAGACAGCATATCCTTTCTCACCAATGTAGCTTCCTGGGGAGTGGTGAGGCTGACCTGTTTTCCCTTTAGTTCCACCTGACCTTTTGCCAGAATAGACAGCTTATTCTTCGTCTTAATGGTAAGACTGTTTCCATCCTTTAGTGCCATCTTGGCATTCTTTTCCTTAAGATTAATCAATCCCATTTCTTCCGGCTTTGCATACATTCGTTTCTGTCCGGCAGTAGTCAAATAGCGGCTGTTGCATTCTCCCAGTTCTTTGCAGGTTTCCCCATTCTCTCTAAGGTTATATACCACCATTGGCTTCTCTTCTTTTCCCTCTGCAAACCGAAGAGCCACTTTGGTTCCCACCTCCGGCATACAGTAGAGGAGGTTCCCGGTAATGGGCAGCCAGGGGAAATCATAAGCCTCTTCCTTACTCTGTTCTTCATCCATCTGCAAATGCAGTCTTACCTTTTCCTGTCCGGTTTGCAAAACTTCTCCAGTCAAAACTGCATCTTTTAATGTGATGGCAGGCTGCTTTTCTACCTTAAAGCAGGATTTTGGAAACACCTTCCAACGGCAGCTAAGAAGATTCCCCACAAAACCGGCTTCCATTTCTTTAATTCGGTATTCCTTTCCCTCTATGGTCACAGCATCCCCTATAGAAGCAATATCCATATCCTCCAGGACATAACCTATCGCTGTCAGGTCTCCTTTGCTCGTGTAAAAAGGAAGCTGCATATGAACACACTCATCCAATCGAATTTCTCCCTGATTTCTCCCTACATAATCCCCACTGAACAGGCTAATATCGGAGGACAGATAATTGACGCCTATTCCCTCACCCAAGTGACTGAATATCCGCTTCAAAAACACAAAATCCGTTTCCCGATATTGAATTAGGGGATACTCCAATTTTCGGTCTGCTATCTCTCCTGACAGGGTTGCGCCATAATCACTTAACACCATCTCTACTACTTGCCGGTAGCTCCTTTTTATGTTCTGAAAAGACCTGGACTTCTCCCGTATATCCATCCTCCATGAAGAGGAAACAGCCTCCAGAGTAAGAAGAGTATATTTCCCTTCTTCCTGCAGTCTGATTTTATGTACCATACCGGAGAAGATGAGCTTCTGGCTGATTCCTCCCCCTTCTTCACGGCTCACGCTGACAATTTCCACTTTATCCTCATCTACCTTGGTCAATACCATCCCTGCCTGTTCAGCCTTGACCTCTGCCACAATTCGAGCCTGTGCATGCCCTCCAAAACTGGCTTTTATATAACAATCCTTAATAGAAGACAGTATAAATCTGCTTCTTACCTGTAACTGCTCTATTGTAATGCGTTCCATAGTGTCTTCTCCTTTTTCTAATCCCAAACAATCAAGCTCTGTCTTCTCCCTATCTCCCTGCCTCTTTCTGCTTTTCCTCCTCTTCGGATACCTTCAAGCACCTGAGCCAGGCAATAAAAGGCTTCTTCTGGTGAAAAAATACTATTTTGTTTCTTCCCCGTTTTCTGCATAAGATAATCGGTCAATACATCAGCTCTTACTGCTTCCTTGCTTTGCAAAAGTAGATAAGCAAACTGACGATCTGTATTTTCTGCTTTCGCACAGGACAGCACCTGTCTGGCAAAAAAATCCGTCACTTCCTTAGAAAGACTGTTTCCATCCGCAGCTGCCCAAGTAGCATGAGCCAGATTCAGCGTGTCATACTCCGTCTGTATATCAGAAAAATCCTTGTATTCCGTTCTCAGTCTTGCCCCTTCCTTTAGTTTAAATCGGCACAGCTCCACCTCATCCTCCCCAAGCTCCAGCCTTGTATCTAGAAAAAAGCTTGTCTGATAACAGATATAGCCGTTAAATTCCTCCTTTTCTCCTGCCTTAAATTTCAAGCTTATATAATGTTCAGTAGGCGCATACTCTATCCGCTCCTCCTCTCCCATTAGAAACAAATAGTCTCTGCATTTAATCTGTCCCGGCCCAATACAGATATAGTGACCTTCTATTCGCAGTCTACAACCGAATATGACGCCTTTAGGATAGTCCTGATAAGCTATCTGCTCCCTTAACCAGGCCATATCCCGAAGGGCAATTAACATTTCACTGGTTAAAATTTTCCCGTTTTTAAATGTAGGATAGATATGTTCCATCTTCTTCCTCCCAAGTCAGCTTTACTCTACTATAATTACCTTTTCTTTGAGACCGATTAAATACTGCCCTGTTGCTGCTGTATGATTGTATGATTCATCCAATTCACTTCTATGCCTTTCGTATAATACAATATTCATTTTCATCCCATCATTGATAATACTGTCCGCTTTTACCCCTATACAATTATCAACCCATACTATATCCGTAGTATCTCCATAATCACGTTGCCAATTACGCAGATTAAAGCTATATCCTACATACATACCATATTGATCGCCTCCCATTACCCGTTTTATGTTTTCTTTTTTTACCCCCTCCAATACCAATATTTCCATACATAAATCCATTGCTTGCTCCAGACTGATATTTGCTCCATCAGATATAAAGCTGTATGCTTCAGGTAAAGCCCACTCTGCTTCTCCTCCAAAGGGCAAAAAATCTTTATATTCTGCATAATTCTCCACGTCAACCCGTCCAATAAGATTTACCGTGGTACTCATATCCTTTTTTTCTTCCTCACTCAAAACTGCTTCATATAAAAATTCTTCATCGTTATTCCAATGATATCTTGGAATCTCTCCCTGCACTACTTCATATCCAACGACGTTTCCTGTTTCATCGGTATATTGGCTTATTTGAGTATCGTTTAACTCGCTGTCACTAAATGTCTTTGTCTGTTTTGTCCAGTTTTTTGGTATCTTTATCTTTTCAGTTCTCGACTCTTCCTCTACACCTATGTTTTCAGCCACCGCTTCTTTCTCTATCCTTACAGTGAAAATTCCTTCATTTCCACCCTGATTGCAGCCTGTTAGTATCAATAAAATAATACCTGCTGTCCTGAAAAGCATTCCAGTATTTTTTCTCATTATCCCTTCTCTCCTTTTGATAAGTTTAACACTTCTCTGGTCAGGATTTTTCCTTTGTTAAATATATGCTATTCAACAATAATTTTATTTGTATAGCGTTTTAATTCCACTGTTCGCTCAATACCTATCCGATTCATTTGATAGGCCTCTGCCTCACATTCTGTAAGGCTTCCATCCACTCCAAAACCTATTGGCCAAAAATAAAAATTTCCTTTCACTGACCGATAAACCAAAAAACGTAGATAATATTCTTCTTGCCCTTGAACTGCTGCAGACATGCATACTTGATTTCTCGAAAAAGCTTCATATTCACCTATGGTTATGGTATATTCTCCCATTTCCTCTTCCAGCTTTAAAATATCCTTGATTTCTTCTTCCATAGCAGCTATGTACTCATCCCGTTCTATCCTCTCTGGCTCTAATACAGAAAGCTCAGAAAACTCAAGTCTTCCTTGGCCCAGATATCTCATTTCTCCTGTATGCAAGTCATTCATTAATTTATCCATATAAAACATTTCACGTGCTACGCTAGTCCAATCATTCGTTATTAGTGTATATTGCAGTTGTCCACTTTCTTCCGCATAAGGATTCTTTTTTAGATAATAAAATTTGAAAGATTCACTGCCATATTCCTCTTCTTCCAAGGGATATTTTCTTTCCTCTCCGCCAATTATAAATGTATATTCCTCGGTTTGATCCATAGGGATAATTAGTATCTTTTCTTTTGTCGTATAAATAGCTACTTCTCTTCCATCCCATGTTCTTACACTGCCTTCTCTATAGCCCAATTCATACATTCCAAACCACTCTGTATAGCTACCGACATAATTAATATAATCGAGAGCCTCTTCAAGTCCAATTTGCCGATGATCATATACTCCTCTTTCAGCAATCTGATTTTCTGTAAAAGAGCCTTCTTCTCCCATTTCCGGGATGACTTCAAAAACAATCTTCCCTCTTTTCATACTTACTCCCATCGTAATTAGATCTTCGATTGTAGCTTCATATCCACTCACAGAAAAATATCCACCTGCCGTAAAAAAATTCTCTGTTGACTCTCGAGTAAACGACAAAAAAGGAAAACGACACTCTATTCCATTATCTCCCTCGCTCAAAGTCGCATAAATATACTGTTCAAGCCCCTCTCCTATTAATACTGCTGTAATTTTAGCCTGTGTATAATCATCATGCCTTCCAGCTACACGTCCTAAGCTTTCTATGTATAATTGGTATGTTCCATAATACTCGCTTTCTCTCAATACCTTGCTTATTTCACGAATTAGCGAATCAATATATTCATTATTCTCAACCTCAACAGGTAGTAAAACCATTTCATCTTTTATGAAGTCAACTTCAGCCTTTCCCAGATTTACTATTCCATCCACCGCTTTGCTTCTAAATATCCGAATAGAAGGTCCCATTCCACTATCCGGTGATACAACCGGAACTCCCTCCTCGGATATAAAGCGATTGTCAAAGGTAAAATAATAATACTCATCCTTTTTCTTTTCATAATGAAGATAGTAAGGCTTACTCTCTCCCATCTCAAAATTTACCATTTCGTCCGGTAAAAAAAGTATTCTATTCTCTTCCTGCTCCAGATAAATATGGACTAGAACAGATTCTCCTTCTGGCAATTTCCCTAATGCATCAAATTCCATATCTCCAATATCAAACATCATATTTTCATACCGGTACATATAGGCC
>OLRZ01001704.1_pt1 | contig 14177 bp, 6 predicted proteins | sample 1671931 | NCBI WGS metagenome assembly OLRZ01 (sample SAMEA3136627, study PRJEB25190) | human gut metagenome | reverse complement strand
CGCCGCGCCGCCGCGGGCTGGATCGGCGCGTTGGCGCTGCCGTTGGCGATGTACGGCGTGCGCGCGGCTATTCCGGCCACGAGCCACCTCAACGTGGTTAAATACGCGAACCTCGTCAGCCTGCTGCAGACCAACGAACTGCTCGGCAACTATCGCAACCTGTTCTGGTTTGGCACACCGATCGGGCTGCCGCTGGTCGAGTGGACGGCGGCGGTGTTCTACGGAGCGCTGTTCGCTGCGGCGTTCTGCACGGTATTCGCCCGCGCACAGCTGCTGCCCGCCGCCAAGCGCGGCCTTGTGTTGGGGCTGACGCGCAGGACGAAAGCAACCTCTGTTATAAAGGAAGAAGGCCGCAAGCTGTTTGTGCTGAACGGCGCAGCGGTGTTCCTGGCAGCGTTCTTGGCGTTCGGCGTGTATCAGGGCGTGACGAGCGAGAGCTACATCGACGCCGACGAAATTTATTATGCCTACTACATGAAGCATATCTCCGGCCCGTGGACGGCAGAGAGCCGCGATTGGCTGACCGCGCAGGGCGAGGAGTTTGCCCCGATGCTGGCCGTGCAGCGGCGCGTGGCGCGCGGAGAGCTGAGCAACGAGGCAATGCTGGCCTACGGCGCACTGCAGCAGAAGTACAATATTTACCAGCAGGTCGTGCAAAACAATATCAACTACTACTTAAAGGAGCACCCCGGCGCGTGGCTGGTGTACGAGAGCGGCTACAAAAAGTTGTTCGGCTTCAGCGGTACCGCTGACGTGCAGGACACGCTGTGGGCCGGGCTACTGTGCGCACTGTGCTTCAGCGGTCTATTTGCGATGGAGCGTAAGGGTGGAATGGATGAAATTCTGGCATCTACTCCTTTAGGCCGGAAATACACCGTGAAAGCAAAGCTGCGGCAAAGCACGCTCGTTGCGGCAGGGATCACTCTCGGAACGGTTTTGCCGCATCTGTGGCAGATCCTGCGGGATTACGGTCTGCCCGCGCTGCTGGCCCCGGCGATGAGCATTTCGGAGTTGGAGGCTGTACCGAAATGTATCACGCTGTCTGATTTGCTGCTGTTCTGGCTGCTTTGCCGCGCGGCGGCCTGCCTGTGCATGGCACGGCTGACGCTGTGGCTGGGGCAGAAACTGGGCAACCTGTTGGCGGCGCTGTTCGTTTCGGCGGTCGGCTACTGCCTGCCCGCGCTGCTGGCGCTTTCGGGCATGAGCAACGGCATCGAATGGCTGGGCTTTTACCCGCTGTTCCACGCCGCCGCACTGTGCCAAACGCAGGGCACGAACGCCGCGGGCGCGCCGTACAATTTGCTGTGGGTGCCGATATTTTTGGTCGTTGTAGCCGCGGCGCTTGCATGGGCCATCGGCAACGATTTGACGGAAGCCTACGAGTGGGCAGGCGTAGATTTGGACGCGTTGTGAGCCTTTGCAGAGGTTTGTAAATCAGTACTATACACGCATGGCTGCTAGACAACGGTCACGCCGGATTTTACGAATAATCAGGTATTACACATGATGAACAACATCAATTTACAAATTGACGCCGCCGCACGGCAGGTATCGCAAAATGGCAAGGCTGTGTACTTGACGCAGACTGAGTTCGACCTGTTGCTGTATCTGCTCGACAACGCCGGCCGCATTACCACCCGCTCCGAGCTGTTGGCGCAGGTTTGGGGTATCACCGCGCCCATCCACACCCGAACGGTTGATATGCACATCGCCAAGCTGCGCCACAAGCTCGGCGCGCAGATCGAGATCACCTCCGTCATGCGCAAGGGGTATGTGACGAAGAAAGCCTGATCAATGCAAAATCAAAATAAGAGCATGTAAACCAAAATTGCATCAATAATGGGAACAGCCTCCCCATTATTGATGCAATTTTGGTTTGTATAGCAAATTTCAATAGGTATATAATAATTTCAGTTAAAAAGTTTGATATAACGAAAAATGCCTCGCGCGCAAATCGCACGCGTGAGGTATTTTGAGAAGGAGAATAGTGAATATCAGTTTTTCATTTCGGCGCGGATCTTATCGTTGGCCTCCTCGACCTTCATGCGGGAGAGGATAAAGGTAATGATGGCGTCCAGCACAAAGGGAATCACGAGGTACATGAGTTTCAGCATATTGATGCAGGATTCCGGCTGCACAGCCAGCGCCTTATCATAATTGCTGAACGCCAGCAGCCAGCCGGTGATGGCGGTGCCGAGACCGCCGCCCAGCTTGACACCGAGCGAGGTGCAGGAGTACATCGTGCCGTCCACGCGCTTGTGCTTCGTCAGCCAAGTGTACTCGGAGCAGGAGGCGATAACGGCATTCATGTCGCCCTGCCACGGGCCCTGACCCAGTGCAGCAATAGCCGTGAAGAGGAGCATCATCTTGACATCGCCGGTGCCAGTATAGCCGGCCACGGCAACCAGCGCACGGGCCACGGTAGCAAGGGCATAGCTGCCGACGTTCAGTTTGTACATACCGTGCATCTTGGCAACGAGGGTCGGGGTAAAGACCAGTGCAATAATTAAAGGAATGTTGATGGCCCAGGAGAACACGCCGAACAGGTTCTTGTCACCAAGGATATGAGCAGTGTAGTAGGTACCCATGCTGATCATGGCACCATAGATCTGCTGCAAAATGTAGGTGACGCAGATCATCAGGTAGTATTTGTTGGAGACCAGCAGCTTGGCAGCTTCGACAAGACCGTACTTCTCGTCTTTCTCGATTTCGGCTTTATCCGTGGTATCGACAAACTCTTCCTCCGGCAGCTCCTTGACGGAGAATACAGAGAGCGTGTTGACGATCAGACCGATAATGGCATAGACGATAGCCACGGTGCGCCATGCTTCGGCAGTATCGCCCAGTGCAGAGACAGCCAGCAGTGTGAAAGACTGAATGGCAAGGCTGGTGGCGAATGCGAACATGAAGCGGTAGGAACCCATCTCGACTCGCTCGGCGCTGTTCTTAGTGACAAGGGAAGTCAAGGCAGAGTAAGCGATGTTGTTGGCCGTGTAGAACACAGCGTTCAGCAGGGAATAACAGATAAAGAACCATGCGTACTTGGCAAACTCGCTCATGCCCATGGGGATGGCGAAGATGCCGACCAGTGTGATGGCGCAGCCGATGTAGCCGTAGAGCATCCACGGGCGAGCCTTGCCCAGCTTGGAGTGCGTCTTGTCGATCATCGAGCCAAAGAAGATGTCGGTAATGCCGTCAAACAGCTTGGACACAGCAATCAGCGTGCCGACGATGCCGGGATTCAGGCCGACGGTGTCGGTCAGGTAAATCATAACGAACGAGGAGAGGAACGCATAGACCACGTTGCCCGCAACATCGCCGGAGCCGTAACCGACCTTGTTATACCATTTTAAATAGCGTCTTTCCGTGTTTTCAGACATGAGATTTTCTCCATTCTTTTGTGTAGGGGTTATGCTTTTTCAGGAATCAGACGGATGCTGAAATCGAAGGAAGCGTTGTTAAGGCGGTACTGCTCCGCCAGACGCGGCCCGCAGCTGGCAGAGCCGATGCCGTTCTGTGCATAGTCAAGGCAGAGAACGGTGCTGTCACAGGGATGCAGCTCATAGTTGTGCGCCTTTTCAGTCAACTCTTCCTGCGTGTAGTGCGAGGCGTTGAAGCAGAACGGCTTTGCACCGACAGCGGTAAGCTTGATGCCAGCGCCATCCAGCTGGACATAATCGCAATCATAGTGACTGCCGTTCTCCTGCGGGCGGATGTAGTCCTCGTGCTGCTGCCAGATGGTGGAACTGAAGTAGCCGTGGCTGGCAGCATGGTGCTTGTCGCAGTAGCTTTCCATCGGACCCATGCCGAAGTAACTGACGCGGGCCATTTCTTTTGGCAGGAACAGGCGCAGGCCAAAGCGCGGCAGTTCGGGGAATACCGTGTTGCGCTCAGCGTGCAGTGCCAGCGTTACTGCACCGCTGTTGGAAATCGTCCAGCAGACATCCAAATCAAGGAATTTCTGCAAGCTGATCGGTGCAATGCCGACTTTGGCGCGCAGAGCCACACCGCTGTCCGTCACCTGATATTCGGTGCGGTAGGCGTTGGTCATACAGTGGTCATAGCGGGCAGCCAGCCAATCCAGCTTCAGCTTGCGGTCATTGTCTGTAGGAGCACGCCAGATGTTGAACTCCATTTCCTTGTCCAACAGGACTGCATCCTCGTACTGCATCGCGGCGAACAGACCTGTCAGCTTATTAAAGTTGTAGGTGAAGTTCTTGCCGCGCAGCGTCAAATGGCGGTCCGTCTCCTGAACAGTGATTGTGCTGTTGGAAGGGGCATCACTCCACATAGCCAAGGTTTTCTGGTTGTGGCTGTCTTCGTTTTCCAGCAGGATTTCATCAAAACCCAGGAGATGATCTTCCGAACGCAAGGACAGGTCTTTATCGCAATGGTAGAAGATTTTCAGGAAACACTTGCCTTTATCGGGAATATGGACGGCCAACGGCAAGGCGTTTTCGCTGTGCGGCGGCAGGGTGAAACCGTCAGGGTAGGGGATGAAGCCGCTGTCGATGACCTCGCCGTCGCAGCTTACCTGATAGGTTAGTGCGGCATACTCGGTCAAATCAACAAAGTCCATGTAGTTGTGCAGCATGAGCATGCCAGATTCCCGGTCGTACTTCACAACACGCGCCGGGCGATAGACGTTCTTGAACTCCAACAGCCCGGTGTGCGGGCGGCGGTCAGGGTAGACCAGACCGTCCATGCAGAAGTTGCCGTCATGCGGCCACTCATTGTGGTCGCCGCCGTAATAATAGATGTCACGGCCGTCGGGCATCTTCCCTTTATAAATACCGTGGTCGCACCATTCCCACAGGAAACCGCCGACCAAGCCATCATGGCTCTGAATGAACTGGAAGTAATCCTCCAAATCGCCGGGGCCGTTGCCCATGCAATGGCTGTACTCGCACATGATATAGGGTTTGTCCGGCTCGTTGTCCAGATATTCCTGAATGCTTTCGAGAGAAGGGTACATATTGCTGAACATATCAATGTTCGAGAAATCGTATTTACGGTTCTTACTGCGGTACTGGGCGCTCTCGTAGTGGGTCAGGCGGCGGGGGTCAAAACTCTTTGTCCATGCCAGCGCTTCTTCGAACGTGCAGCCGTAGGCACTCTCGTTGCCCATCGACCAGATGATGACGCAGGGACGGTTCTTGTCACGCTCCACGCAGAGGCGGGTGCGGTCTACGGTGGCCTCGGTGAACTCCGGGTTGTCTGCGATGGGCTTGTTCCAGTTTTCAACGTGGTTGGGCCAGCTTTCGTTGCCCTCGCAATAGTATTCGGACGCACCGTGGCTCTCGTTGTCGGCTTCATCAATGACAAAGAAGCCGTACTGGTCGCAGAGCTGATAGAAGTAAGGCACATCCGGGTAATGGCTGGTGCGGATGGCATTAAAGTTGTGCTTTTTAATCATGAGCAGGTCTTTTTTCGTCTGCTCAAAGCCAACAGCATATCCCGTGACGGGATCGGATTCGTGGCGGTTTACACCGTGGAACTTGATGGACTGGCCGTTGACATAAATCTGGTTGTTGGCAACATGAACCTCGCGGATGCCCACACGGTCCGTAATAGTCTCGTTGGGCGTGTCCAACACAAGGGTATATAAGTAGGGCTGCTCTGCGTTCCAGAGTGTCGGGTCAACAACGGTGATTTCTGCATGATAGGGGAATGCCGCATCATCCGGTGCTTCCACGGGCGTTACGCTGCCGACCATCGTGCCGGCTGCATCGTAGAGGGTGATGCGGGTGGCAACAGCGGAATCGTAGTAACGCAGGCGGACAGCAACCTCTGCGGTGCTGCCGTGGATGTCGGTGGTGATGAAATAGTCCTCGATGCACTGTTCCGGGCGGCGCAGCAGGTAGACATCACGGAAAATGCCGTTCATGCGGAACATATCCTGATCTTCCATGTAACTGCCATCGCACCATTTCAGCACGAGGACCGCCAGATGGTTGGTGCCGTCCTGCAAAAACTTCGTTACATCGAACTCGCTTGTGGAATGGGCCACCTGACTGTACCCAACAAACTGACCGTTGAGCCAGACGTAGAAGCAGGAGGCAACGCCCTCAAAATTCAGAAATGCGCGCGGGGCAGCGGCATCCTTTTGGTAGGTGAAGTCGTAGAGGTAAGCGCCGCAGGGGTTCTCTTTAGGAACATACGGTGGATCAGCGGGGAACGGATAGCGGATGTTGGTGTACTGTTTGACTTTGGAAAAATCAAAAAGATAGCAAAAAGTGCGAATATGTTGCTGTCCATTGATATCCATGATTTTTTACCGATTGAGAAAGAAGTCTATTGTATAGTTGCAGGGGAAGAGCAGCCTGTTAAAAAGAAATTGGTTTTAGTATTTGACGATTTTGAGCGATGTAAAATCGGTGTAATTGATTTATTGGGAATTATAAATACCTATGTAGAAGACAAAAGAATTAAGACAATAGTAATTGCATCGGAAGATAATATAGAAGATGAGGAAAATTACAAAACTTTTAAGGAAAAAGTTGTAGAGCGAACAGTCAAGTTGGACATGGAGTATCGAAGAATCCAACAGGAAATGATTGAAGACTACAAGACAGAAACAAGTGAATACAAGGAATTCTTGAAAAAAGAAAGCCCAAAGCTATTCCAAGTATTTGAAGAAAGCGGGAGTCGCAATCTCAGAACATTCAAATCATGTTTGATAGATTTTGAACGTGTGTATGGGTTATGGCACAGCCTAAAACTTCCTACTGATGGTATGGGAGAGGCACTATATGTGTTTGCCGCGTACCTTTTCGAAGTGAAGGGTGGAAACTACAAAAAAATGGATGAATATGATGAATACCATTTTAATTTTTTGGAAGAAAAAGCAGAGGATAAAAAACGGAATCCCCCTCGATGGCAAACAACACAAGATGGTGAAAATATTAAGTATAAAAGATATAATGCACAATATCGAATTCAACCGCTTATTCGTTGGATGATTGAAGGCGAGTGGAATGAACAGCGCATAAAAGCCGCTTTGAATCAACGCTTTTCAGTAAAAGAAACTGCACCGGAGCGGGAAGTTCTCGATAAGGCTTTCTGGGAGTTGAGCCAAGAGATTATTGACCGGGGGCTGCCACAAGTATTACAGCAGGCATATGATGGAAAGCTAACAACGGATGATTATGTGGCTCTTTTAGGAAGGCTTGATGATTTCCGGAAAATAGGTGTTCCTATACAGTGTGACGTTGATGATGCAAGATTGTTTCAGGGATTCCATAATAGAAAAGCTAAAATTATAAAGGGAGATATTTGTGAAGAACGTGGACACCGAAGACTTATGAGAGACGAAGGCGAAACTAAATTGACGCCACAAGAACAATCGCTCAATGAGGAAATAGAGAAGTTGCAAGATCAGTGGCCATACTTAATGAACGAGATTTTCTTTATAGATTACTTAAAGAACCCAACATACGAAAGAGGTCTCGCAGCGAAATCTAAAATACTTGTATGCTTTAATGACGAGCTACTTGCCGCATTTCTCTCTGCGTACAAAAAAGCAAATATATCGGAACAGCAAGAAATGCTAACTATATTAAAAGAAATATCTTTTAGGGGTGGCGCAGTAGAACGTGACGAGACGGATACAGAAGTCACAAGGAAAAACCTTGAAAAGTTGGAAAATGCTCTGAATTCAGAGGTTGAGCACACGTCCGATGCCGTAAAAAAGTTCTATGCAAACAGACATTTGGAGACTGTAAAGCAAATCAGACAAAAGTTCTTGAACACAAGGGAAATGTAACAACAAGAACAAAAGACAGAACGAAGTTAGTGTCATATATCGAGTGCGATACAAACAAATCCCCAAGGCAGCATGAAGTCACCTTGGGGATTGTTGTTATTTGGCGCCTATTTACCGATTCAGAAAAATCCTCGCCGCGCAAGGCTCGGGAATCTCCCAGCTGACGTACAAATCATTCAACGGACAGGCGTGGGGGTCGCGGATGTGCTCATCAATCCAGCCTTTGTATAGTTCACAGAAGTTGGCTTTCGTGAGGATGGCACGGCACTCGGACTTGTCCACGGTGGTGCTGAACAAGTATTCCACATCATGTACCGGCACGATTACCGGCGCGCCGGCCGTGTCAAAGGCACAGAGCAAATTCTTGCAGCTACGGCTCGCAGCACGCTGACAGTCGCCGCACTCGATGTAGATAGTGTTGCGCCAATCGCGACCTGTGGTGCGCAGGAACTTGCAAAGATGCGAATTGGTGGAAGTAAAACAGGAAACGGACAAAATATCACTCCATTCTTAAATTGTGCGCAGTGTAACAACTTGGCACAGTTTTTATAAAATGCTGCCGGTCTGCGGGAAAGTTTTCATAAGCGGCACGGGCGTATCGGTGCGCTCATCGTACATGGCAAGGTACCCCTCGGAAGATTTCTGCCAGCCGCCGTCCTGCCAGATGAATACAACAAGGGCATCGTTCATCTGCATGACTTTGAACGTGATACTCTCGGCAACCAGATAGCCGTCCGGGGCCAGTTCTTCCACCATCGTGTAGACGTGTTCGCTGGTGTCATCGGACAAAAGCAGCAGATTTTTGTGCGGGTCTTTGGCGGCGGAGCGCTCCGGCAGTACGCGAATGGCATGGTCGCCGTCCGTAGTTGTCCAGCGATCAATGGTCGTGCCGTAGGCATCGCGGATCGTTAAGCGGGCATCTGTCAGCTTTGCATTGGTGGCAATATCTCGTTTGGTGAGAATCAGCGCGTGCGCCGGGGCATCATACATCGTGACTTTCTGAATCTCTCCGGTCTCCTGCACGGTGAAGTGTACTTCCTCACTGAGCAGATACCCGGCCGGGGCAGCTGTCTCAGTCAGCGTATACTCACCGGGCTTCAGACGCTCGATACGGTGGGGCTGGCCGTTGGTCTCCCACTCGGCAATGGTGTTGCCGCTGGCATCGGTGATTTTCAGCTTTGCACCGGGCAGTTCGCGGCCATCCGTCATGTCAGCCTTGGAAATTTCGACCTTGGTGAAGTCATCTTTCATCTCTACGCGCTGAATATCCCCGGTGGGGCCAACCTCAAAGGTAACGCTCTCGGCGCGGACATAGCCCTGCTCGGTGGGAGCCATCGTCTCGGTCAGGGTGTACGTACCCATTGGGATGCGCTCCATATAGTGAGGTGCGCCGTCCGTGACCCATTCAGCAACGATTTTGCCGTCTGCGTCCGTGATTTTCAGCTTTGCACCGCTGATCTCCTTGCCAGTGGCAATGTCGGTCTTAGAAATCTGCACTTTCGTGTAGTCGTCCTGCATGAAAACGTGCTGGACCTCGCCGTCATCCTCGACCGTGAACTGAACGGCATTGGCAGGCACATACCCGGAATTATCGGGTACGAGCGTTTCTTCCAGCGTATAGGTTTCGCCCGCAACCAGCACAGCCTCTATGTAGTGCGGTGTGTTTTCGGATACCCATTCGTCTACAACATTGCCGTTCTTGTCCAGAACGCGCAGCGTGGCACCGGGGATTTCTTCGTGAGTCGTAATATCAGCTTTGCTGATTTTTACGCGGGTCGGGGCATCCAGCATTGTAACGGTCTGGCTGAACCCATCGGAATCCTTCAGCAGAATCCAACTTGCAGAGTAGGTGATTTCGGCATCGGTAGGCTTGTCGGCAACCTGCTTATCGGCAAAGAATGCAGGAGCCGCCGCGCCGGTCAAGTAGACCTTATCAAACGTCAAATCGGAGAAATCGCTCTCCCGCAGGCACTTGGCAATGGCGCGGTCATTGGCGGCATCGGTGAAATTCACCACCAGCATGCCGTTCACGCAGTACCAGTTGGCAATGACAACGCCGTCTGCATCGGGATTCTTGCCCAGCAACTTATCCCAGAAAGCACGCAGCTTGGCGGGAATCGTAGCCACGGAATCATCGGAGAATGCAGTGGGGGAGATAATACTGCCGGACTGGTACTCGGCATCTTCGGATTCATGCAGTACCCAGACCGTCGTTTCCTGCAAGTAGCTGTTATCGCCCGTGGCCTGCTCCAAGCGGAACTGAATCGAGCGGGCGGTGGTATAGCCGTCTGCCGGGCGGGTCTCGGACAGCGTATAGATTTTGGTGGTATCGCGGTTCCCGGCAAAGTCGTGGGAAAGATGCAGTCCACGAATCACATGAGCCGTGTCGCTGCTTTCCCAGCTATCCACCACATTGCCGTTCCAATCGGTCACGGTCAAGGTGGCACCGGGCAGGGCAAAGGTGGTATCAGAATCAGAGGCGAAAGCACGCTTGTCGATCTCCACGGTGGTCTGCTTGTCGGAGTGCAGGCAGTCAACGATCTGCCATGCAATAAACTGGTTTTCGTAGGTGAACTCCACCGGAATTACGCTCTGCTCAATCAGGTAGCCGTCCGGCACACTGATCTCGCGCAGGTAGTAGCGGCCACTGTTTGTCGTCCAGTCGTGGGCATCGCTGCTGCCGTAATGTTCGCCGCGCAGGGGAACATCCACGTCAAAATAGGCAAGGCCGTTTTGATCGGTGGTGGCTGTGCCTAGCAGCGTATCGGCGGCGGCCAGAAGCTCACCTGAGATGCTGTAAATGTCGTCTGCGGTGTACAGTTCATAGATGGATCCCGCAACCATCTTGGCATCAGCCGGGATATCGGCACGGTTGCTGCCGCCATTCAAAAGGGAAGCGCGGGTCTTACAGCCGTCCGAATAGGGCGCTTCATCGGTCAAATCGCAGGTGTCGCGGTCCAGCTTATACAGCCCGACACCGACTTTGCCCTCCTCAACGACCGGCAGCACACGGGCGTTCTCAAAGACGAGAATCTGCTTTTCCATCTGCTCGGCGCTGGCATTGCCTACATTTATAATAGAGTAATCGTAGATAACATCGCCATCCTGCGTGTGGTCAGTGACGGCTTTTGCAAGAACCAAGTCGTTGTACTGGTTATCCCAGTCCAGCACCACGGTGTAGGTGTGGTCGGTATGGACAAAACCGTAAGGAGCCTGCACCTCAGAAATTGTGTAGGTGCCCAGCGGCAGTGTGATGGTGACTTCGCCCTTGGTGCCATCGTGGGTTACTTTCAGAAAATCGTAGGTTGCAGTGGTTCGCGTGGGGCTGAACCGGACTTCGTCCACCTGTCCATCTTCGGCAGTGGTAACGGTGGCGACAAGGTCGCCGTCTGCGTACCAGAGCGTACCTTGATTGTCCGGCGTGGGAATGTCGCCCTGCGCGTGGATCTCATAGGTGGCATTGGCAAGATTGTCGGACTCGTACACGAATTGTCCGTTCTCATACCCGGTCAGCACGTTGCCGATTTTGCGGATCTTGATTTGCCCCAGTGTTTCGTGGTTATAGTAGCTTTCGGTGATAACATAGTCATCCATGCCGTCGGCGCTGCCGCCACTGACCTGATACACACGGTCCGATGTCAGCTCAAACACAACATTGTACTGGCGGTCGTTGAAATACCCATGCGGGCCTTCGACCTCAACGATGCGGTACTTGCCCAGCGGCAGTTTCTCCGGGGTCTTCATTTCACCGTTGGAGTCGGTATAGAAAGTGCTGGTCTTTGCCCAGGCATTGCCGGATTTCGGGTCGTTCATCTCCACAAGGGTTTCACGGCCGTCCTCGGCAATATAGTAAAGGTTGAACGTGGTGTCGACAATTTTTACAGGCTTGCCAGTTTCAATGTCGATTTTGACAAGCTGCAAGTAACCCTCCAACTCTTCGTCCAGAATGTTGTAGGTCATGTAGCTGCCGCTGGCGTTGTGATACTGCCGGCAGGCATAGTAAAGCTGCTCTGCGGGCTGGACGCATTGACAGTGACAAGGAACGGTTCAGCCTGAAAAACATCTTTCGGTACGGTGGTTTCCACGACGATGTACTGGCCGTTGGGGAGCCCCTGCACACGCAGGATGCCTTCTTCGTTCGTAAAGATTTCGGACAGGCGGTATTCCTGCGAGTTGTTGGTCGGAACCCAGCCAAGGCCCTGCCCGTTGGCAAAATCGCTGTCTGCGGTCAAGGTGGCATTATAGCGGGTAACAGAGGTGGTGTCGCTCTCGTACATCGTGGCAACAGCCTGTTCTTCGTTAGAAAAATCAAATTTCAGCGTGTCCTGATCGTAGCTGGATTTACGGTAGGCTTCCAGAATGCTGGCGGCATCGTAGCTGCCATCGGCATTTTTGGTGAACTGGTCTGCCTTGCTCAGCAGCGATACACGGTACACTTTGAACCCGGCACCGCCCAGCTTAATGGCAGGGGAGGGCTGACCGGTGGTGGACACCAGCTTTTGCAGACTGAACCCGGATTTCAGTACTTCGTCCTGCGTCTGATCTTCAGCGCGGACAACGTAAGTGGATTCATCTGCATAAGTAAGGGATTGATAGTGGTTGACTTCATCACAGAGATAGCCTTTCGCAAAGGACAGGTAGTAGCCGTCATAGGTCTTGCTGCCGTCTAAGGCGCGACTCTCGGCAACAGCAGAATATTGGTTGCGGTAGACATAGTCGATGTATTCTGTGCCATTGCTGGCGAGGGCGGCATAGCTGCCGGTAGGCTCCAGCTTTTTGTTGAGCAGGGGATACTTGCCGGAAAGATAATACTGCCCGTTGGAATCCACGGGGATCACGTTGCCGGTGGCGCGCTCCACAAGGTAGTAACGACCTAAGTAGAGATTAGAAAACGCCAGCTTGCCGTCCTTGATGGCGGCGGAGGCTACAAGGTAATCCTTTTTCAGCACCGGGAGATAGTCGGACTTCCATGCGCCGTTGGTAAGCACGGTGGTATGCCAGATGGGGTTGCCGCTGGAATCGGTGATCTTGGAGTAATCGACAATGCCGGAAACGCCGTTCGGATGAAGAATGTCCTCGGCGGCATACAGGTCGTACACGGCACCTTCAAGCGTTGAGTCGCCATTACTGCCTGCGGCCAGATACCGGGCGGCATCAAAGTCTGCTTTGGAGAGAGTGATGCTGCCGAGAGTGCGGTCGTTCTGCATGGTGTCGACATCGGCGTGCATGGTGTAGGAATCCTCGTTGCTGGCAATACCTGTAGGATCGGTGGTATAGGTCTTATCCGCATTGCGACTGCCAAATGTAATTGTGACGATGCCCTCGCCGGTGTCGATGAGCGTACCACCGCTGTTGGCCGTGGTAATGTCGGCGTTATAGTCCGCGTTGCCCAGCCAAATCGTCTGACCGTCTAATGCTTTCGTGATTTCAAAGGCATACGCCCGCTTGCCGAGAACAGAGCCTGCCGTGCCGGGTTTGGTTACATCCGTCCAATCGCCGTAGTACCCGCTGGGTGCGCGGCTCTCCACGATGACGAACTTGCCCTCGTTGCGCTGGGTGTAATAGATATTGTCAGAACCATTGGCATAATTGCTATGGTTGATGACCTTGTAAGTTCTATCTGCTTGGCGTTCAACCTTGTATTGGTTATACCCGCCAGCCGGAATATACCGCTGATTTACGGTATCCCACTCGAAAATCTTAAACTCGGCGTCGCCCTTGATGCGTTGCTTGGTTTCGCTGTCGATTTTGTCGATGCTGACCTTTACCGACCATTCATCATTCTGCATTTTATAGTCATTGGAACTATTAGCCGGAACAGTAATAGTCTGGTGGCTGCCCAGCGCACCGGGTGTAGAATCGAAGCCATGCGGGATGGTGATTTCATCGTATGCAAAGGTGACATTCGCAAGCTGCGCGCGTGCCGCGGCGATGGCAGCATCCACCATGCCCTGCGCTTCGTTCTGCAGCTGCCCGATGGCCGCATTCTTGGCAGCTTCGGCAGCGGCATCCGCTTCGGCTTGGCTGGTGAACGGTCCTTCCTGCCCGCTGAGCGTACTGGTACTGGTCTTGGACACCTCATAGTGAACCGTCCATGTGGCAGAACCGTCGCCGCCGTTGAGGTGAAAATTGTCATCCTGTGTGTGACCGCCTGTGGTAATGGTCTGCGCTGCGGCAGGACTCATCTGCCAGCTGCCGCCGTCCACGCTGCCGCCGGTCTGGCTGGGTGTAACGGTAATGGCCGCGCCGTCCACCTTTTCCAGTGTGTTCAACTGATACTTGTCGGTGTTGACGGTGAATGTCAAATCAAAGCTGCCGCCGGCAGTCTGGGCAGGAGCTGTCCATGCAGCGGAATAGTACTTCGGTTCCGGAACACTCGGCACATCCGGGATCTCAGTGCCGCCCGCAATTT